>Ga0265314_10000801_pt1 | contig 37321 bp, 31 predicted proteins | sample 4126metaG_FD_203106 | JGI IMG/M metagenome (GOLD analysis project Ga0265314, IMG submission 203106) | Rhizosphere microbial communities from Carex aquatilis grown in University of Washington, Seatle, WA, United States - 4-1-26 metaG | ecosystem: Host-associated > Plants > Roots > Rhizosphere >...
CCACTCCGGCTGCGTCGTGCAGCAGGCGGGCGCCCAGCTGAGCACGGTCAGGACGACGTGGTCGGGCTGGGTCGAGCCCTGCGCGCAGGGTGATTCGATGGGCTCGTTCCAGAAGTCGCTGTTCGGGTTCGACCACTCGGTGATGTAGCCGTGCTCGCGCGCCTTCAGTTGCCAGCGATCGTCTGCGACCAGGGTCTCGAAGCCGGCCTCGTACCATTCGCGGGTCAGCGTCATGGCGGTGACCTGGTTGCAAATGAAGCCGGTCGGACCGGCTGCGTCGGCGCCGCTATTGCCGGCGCCCCCGCCCGCGTCGACCGGGCCGGCCGCGCCACCGGAGCCACCGGCGCTGCCCGTCGAACCGCCGCTCGCCGACGCGCCACCGCCACCGGTGGCGCCACCGTTCGCGCCGCCGCTGCCGGAGACGACGGTCGTGGCCCCGCCGGCGCCGCCCCCGCTCGGCGTATGACTTTGCGACGCGCAGGCCGAGAGACCGAAGACCCAGACGCCGGCGATCCAAGCCATCCGCTGAGCCACCTGAAACGACGGCTTGTTCATGCGGCCGACACTATCCGTCCGTTCCACGCGGAGAACAACCGGACCGACGATTCTGCGACCGCAATCACGGTCCGGTGTCTGCGCAGCCATCGGCACCCCTCCGCATGAGACAGTGAAAACCATCACCCGGAAGTCACAGCGGAGGGTCCATGAAGCTCATCGGAACGGCACAGGGCCGCTATTTGCCGAGCTCGTGCAGCGCGCCGTCGAAGTCGACGATGTATTTCCACCAGTTCTGGAGGTTGCCGTTGCTGGTGACGCCGTCCTTGTACGGGAAGTGATTGAGCCACCACATCATGTATCCCTGCTGATCGCAGTTCCAGGGCGTGCAGTTCTCGTTGGTCAACGTGTTGGTGGTGAACGGGTAGTTCACCCAGCTCTTCGATGCGTCGGTCACGACCGTGGTGTTGCCGTAGTCGTAGTCGGTGAGGCCGTTCGGCGGCACGTGAACGCTGCCGACGTGCGCGACGTTGATACCGGTGCTGGTCTTGTCCTTGTTCGTGCAGGTGTAGCGATCGAAATCGCTCGGGCCGGTGCCCGGATGGCCGGGGCAGCCGTCCCAGTAGCCGCGCCCGACGGTCAGCGCCAGCGCGGTCTCGGCGCGGTGACCGTACGAGTGGATCGCGTTGTCGACGCCGACGACGTAATTGTAGCCCATCACGAAGTAGGTCCGGCCGCAGTCGGGCAGGCCGTGGATGCGGAACGGATAGAGCCAACCGTTCGTCGGATAGTTGTAGGGCACCTTGTCGCCGGGGATCCTCATCGCCAGCTCGTCGAAGCCGAAGTAGTCGGCGCCGTAGATCATGACCTCGTCGATGTCGTTGGCCTGGATGCGGCTGCACAGGCCCAGGTTGGTGAACTCCGTCGCGTAGTCGTAGGCGTTCGGGCCGCAGTTGGCGCCGCCGCTCGACAGGCAGGCGTCATAGGTCGCCTCGGTGAAGTGGAAGCCACCCACCCCCGGCGGGAAGTAGTTGGCGGGGTTGATCTCGCGAATCTGGTAGTCGGCGTATTTCCCGCTGGCCACCTGGAGCGACGCCATGATGTCGGGGATCTGCGACTGCGGATCCCACCAGCCGTACTTCTCGTGCACGCGCTGTCCGTTCGACAGGATCGGATCGTAGACAATCCAGAGCACCTTGCGCGTCTTGGGAGCGCTGGTCGAGTTGTTGCGGCCGGCGAGCTGCGCCACCTGCGCCGCCGAGAGCGCCGAGCCGAACAGGTTCACTTCATCGATCACGCCCTTGAACGGACTGCTCGCCGGCCAGTTGCCGATCTCGATCGCGCGGCTCGACGACTGCATGTTGCCGCTGGCCGTCGTCGACGCCACCAGCGCGCCGTTGACGTAGATCGACACCTTGCTGCCGTCGTAGACGCCGGTCACGTGGCTCCACGCGTTGGCGGTCGCCGGCGCGGAGGCGATCTTGTAGACGCCGTTCGGAAAGGCGACCTTGAACTGGAACGAGCCGTTGCTCAAGAACAGGCCATACGAATCGGGCGACGACCACTTGTCGACGATCGCCTGCGTCCCGACCGTGGTCGCCGGCTTGACCCAGGCCGACGCGGTCATCGCGCTCGTGAAGTGGTAGGCGGTCTTGTCGGCGGTTTCGATGCGGTCGTCGACGCCGTCGAAGCTGGCGCCGTAGAGCACCGGGCTGAACGCGCACCCGACGCCGTTGAGCGCGCCCGGGCCGGTGTAGGCGCCGAGGCCGGTGCAGCCGGTGAACGTGAACGCGGGCGTCGGCATCGACACCAGCGCGCTCGCGCGCGCTTCGACGTCCTCGGGCTCGCCGCCGGGAACGCCGCAGGCGCTGGCGAGGAACACCAAGGAGACGAACGGCAACGCGGTGAGTACGAGCGGGGGTAGCAACAGGACGGATCTCGGGCGATTGATCGCAGTGATCATGCGGGTCCTCCGGGCGCCCGCAGGGGCGCCGTCGCGGATCGGGTTGGACTGCGTTGGGTTGGAAGCGCGCTCTGACCCCTTAGAGGTACGGCGCGCCCAAACCTTCGCTCCTACCCGCTAACTAATCCACGCGGCGACGGTATCGACCTTGCGCGCGAGCCAGCTCGCCAGGTTGCGCGCGTTGTCCTTGACGATGCGCTCGCGGTCGACCAGCGAGGCCATGTAGAACGGCACGACGCAGCCGCAGCGATCGCAGTCGGCCTTGGGACCCATCATGCACTTCTCTTTGAGCTCGCCCTGCGGCCCGAACGCGAACGACTTCTTGGCGAAGAGGCAGTTGTCGGTGACGGACTTGCAATTCTGCGACTTCATCAGCTCGAACGCCCGCTCCGGCAGCACGATGAAGTCGCGGTAGATGCGCTTGAGCTCGATGAGCTTGTCGAGCATCCGATCGCGCTCGGGGAAGTCCATCCACAGGTCTTCGTCGATGGTCTCGATCGGCGTGTAGAAGTCGAACGTCATGTGCGTCGCGCCCGCCCGCGCCCAATCGATCACGGCGCGTTCCACGCAACGCGCGTTCTGTTTGGTGATGCAGTACGCGATCGTGACGCTCAGGCTGGGGTGCTCGCGGACGTTGCGCATGGCGCGCTTGTAGATGCCCTTCTTGTTGCGGATGTACTCGTGCAGGGCCTCGTCGCCGTCGATCGAGATGTACCACCTGACGTCGGGCCAGTCGGGCAGCGGGATCGTCCCGTTGGTGACGACCGTGTTGTAGCGGAAGTACTTGCGGCAACGCTCGATGAGCTTCTTGCGCACCAGCGGCTCGCCACCGACCCACGTGCACTGCAGGAACGGAAACTCCCACGGCGGCGATTCGGCCTTGAGCTTCTGCAGCTTCTGCTCCCAGCCTTCGATGGTGAGATCGTCGTCACCGTAGGCCTCTTCCTGCTCGAAGAAGTAGCAGTGACGGCAGCGGAGATTGCACTCCTTGGTGACGTCGATCGAGCCGAAGCCGTTCTTCGGAAAGCCGAAGAGGAAGAAACCGATCTTGACCAGGTCGTACGCGCTGGGCCCTGGGCTTCGATTCGGGTGAGGGATGTATTCGTGCGCGAGCTCGAGGACTCCGCTCATGGCAGGAAGAATTCGTCCGGCAGACCGCGGACGCAAGCCGTTTTCGCCGCCGACCGTCCCGGCATCGCCGGTTTCCTCATCACCCCGGATCCGCGCTCGCGCCGAGCGGCGGCTCTTCCGAAATTCGGACGACCGCGACTGAAAATCGGAGGCACCGCGCGGGTCGTCCCCGCGCCGGATCAAGGGTTCTCGGTTGGCTGCAGAGTTGCACTGAGGGCGGGCGCCGCGCGACGGATCTCACCCGCGTGCGCCGAACCACAGGAGCTGAGAACATGGCCAAGGATCAAAAGAACGATCAAGAGAGCAATCAACCGAACGACACCGTTTCGAATGCGCTGTCCAAGCCGTTTTCACGCCGCAACTTCTTGACCGGCACGAGCGCGGCGGGCCTGGCGGCGGCCGCGTCGCCCTTCGCGGCGAACCGCTCCGCCAGCGCGGCGACGCCGGCCGCGCCGGATGGCACACCGGAGCAGATTCACCTGACGTGGGGCAAGGATCCGGCGCGGTCGGTGGTGATTTCGTGGGCGTCGGCGGCGCAGGCGATCAACCCGCGCGTTCACCTCGGGCACGACAGGCACTTCGGTCACACGATCCCCGCGGTCCAGAAGACGTACACCGACGGGCTCAACGGGCAGACCGTGTTCACGTATCACGCGCACCTCGAGGACCTGTCGCCCGATACGCTGCACCACTATTCGATCACGGCGGACAACGACAGCAACGCCGCGACGCCGTTCGCCGCGACTTTCCGCACGGCGCCCTGCGGCCGCGCGCCGTTCCGGTTCACCAGCTTCGGCGACCTGGCGACGCCGGTGACCGCGTGGGTGCTCTCGTATCCACAGAGCGCGTTCGCCGTGCAGGCCGTGGAGACGTTCGCGCCGTTGTTTCACCTGCTGAACGGCGACCTCTGCTACGCCAACCTGAACCCGACCGTTCAGCCCAGCGTGTGGGCCGACTTCGGCAACAACAACCAGACGTCGGCGGCCAACCGCCCGTGGATGCCTTGTCCCGGCAATCACGAGGTCGAGTTCAACAATGGCGAGCAGGGGTTCACGTCGTATCTGACGCGCTACTCGTTGCCGCACAACGGAACGCGGTTTCCGGGCCGCTGGTACAGCTTCCGCGTCGGCACCGCTCTCTTCATCTCGCTGTCGGCCGACGACGTGATCTACCAGGACGGCGCCGCCTTCGTCGGCGGTCCCGCGCCGCTGGTTCCGGCGGCCAGCACCGGCAACGCGGCCATCGAGCCCGGCACGTCGTTCTACATCCGCGGCTACAGCGGCGGCGAGCAGACTCGCTGGCTCGAGCACACGCTGCGCGAAGCGGCCGAGGACGACGACATCGACTGGATCGTCGTGCAGATGCACCAGGACGCGCTGTCGTCGTCGAAGACCGGCAACGGGTCCGACCTGGGCCTTCGCCAGGCGTGGCTGCCGCTGTTCGATCGCTACGGTGTCGACATCGTGGTGTGCGGTCACGACCACGACTACGAACGCAGCTTCCCGGTGCGCGGCTTCAATCACGACGCCGGCCAGGACATCGCCACCGGCACGCCGGTCGACACGTTCCAGCCGAACCCGGTCGTCGATGCCAAGAACGCCGACGGCAGCTTCGACACCAGCCGCGGCACGATTCACCTGATCCTCGGCGGTGGCGGCACCAACGCTCCGCTCGACGTCTACGGCGTCGATGCCGCCGACGGCGCGCCGCAGGCCAAGCTGTTCACGAAGCCCAACCGGCCGATCCCCAGCCCGACGACGCCGGGTGTGTTCATCCGAAACCCGGCCGACGCCGTCGAGGACGCGATCTGGTCGGCCCAGCGCGACACCGGAACCGGCTACGGCATCGCGGTCTTCGACGTGGATCCCGGCCACGAGGGCGGCAAGACGTCGATCACCATCAACTACTACCACGCTCCCGGCGCCGACAAGGTTCCGACGCCCGACTACGAGCTGTTCGAAACCACGGTGCTGACGAAGCACCCGAAGCACCGCCGTCGCTGGTAGCGCAGGGCCGACGGGCGTCGCAGCGCGCGCTTGGTCGCGCCTGCGACGCCTCTGGTATCATCGCGGCCGATGCGCCGGCGCTCCTGGCCGCTCGTGATCGCCTGCGTGGCGGCTGCGCCGATCGCGGCCGCGCTCGTGCTGGTCGCCGGCCACGACGTGCGGCGCGCCGAGGCGGCACGGCCGCTCTTTGCGCGCGGCGAGGACTACGTCGGCGCCAGCGCGTGCCGCGCGTGCCACCCGGACCGCTACGCCAGCTGGCGGCGCACCTATCACGCGTCGATGACGCAGCTGCCGGATGCGACGACGGTGCGCGGGCGCTTCGACGGCCAGCCGGTGACGTTGTACGGCGCGACGGCGACACCGCGCGAGCGCGACGGGCGGTTCTTCTTTCAGCTACCGGCGATGGGCGGCGACGGACCGCGCGAAGCGGAGGTGGCGCTGTGTGTCGGCTCGCGCCGCTATCAGCAATACTTCGAACGCGTCGACGGACCGGGCGGGACGATCTATCGCCGCTTGCCGCTGCTCTGGCACGTCGCCGAAGAACGCTGGCTCCACATCAACGGCGTCTTCCTCGAGCCCGACGGCGACGGCGGCTCGACGATCGACGACTGGTCGCGCGGCCAGGCGGTCTGGAACACGAATTGCGTCTTCTGCCACAACACCGGCATCGCGCCCGGGCTGAAGCCGGCGGGCGACGGCGGCGACAAGCGGTTCGACACGCACGTCGCCGACGTCGGCATCGCCTGTGAATCGTGCCACGGCCCCGGCCGCGATCACGTGGCGCTGTACGCGTCGCCGGTCGCCCGCTACCGCACCGAGCTCGCGAGCGCCGGCGCACGCGCCATCGTCGATCCGCTGCGCGTCGGCCAGGCAGAGAGCGCCGCGCTGTGCGGGCAGTGCCACGCGCAGCGCCTGCCCGACCCCATGGACAAGCTGTGGACGTTCCTGGACACCGGCCCGACGTTTCGCCCCGGCGACGTGCTGGCCGGTCACGTGAAACCGCTGTCGCGCGACACGCCGGTGCCGCCGCCCGGCGATCCCGAGATGTTCCGGCAGCGCTTCTGGAGCGACGGGACCGCGCGCCTGACCGCCTACGAATACGTGGGCCTCACGCAGTCGCCCTGTTTTCGCGGTGGCCAGTTCTCCTGCACCAGCTGCCACACGATGCACGCCGGTGACGCTGCCGGGCAGCTGGCGCCGGACCGGCTCGGCGATCGCGCGTGCACGCAGTGCCACGCTGCGATCGCGCGCAACGTCGGCGCGCACACGCACCACGCGCCCGCATCCAGCGGCTCTCGCTGCGTCGAGTGCCACATGCCGCGCATCGTTTACGGCGTGCTCGAGATCCACCCCAGCCACCGCGTCGAGATGCCCGACGTCGCGCGCGACGTCGAGGGCGGGCGCCCCAACGCCTGCACGCTCTGTCACGTCGACCGTGACGCGACCTGGGCCGCCAATCGCATGCGCGCCTTCTGGGGCGCGCAATACCGGCTCCCGGTCGCGCGGCCTGGCGGCGCGCCGCTCGACGCGCCCGAGGCGCTGGTGTCGGCGCACGCGGGCGATCCCGTGCAGCGCGTGGTTTACATGACGGCGCTCGGCCGGGCCGACAGCGCAGTTCCGCCCGGCGCGCGCGGCTTCGCGCTCGCGAACTTGCTCGTCGGCCTCGGCGACCCGTATGGTGCCGTGCGCTTCCTCGCGCGGCGCTCGGCGCGCGCGCTCGATCTGTCGCTGGAGCTGGGCATCGACGGCGACCTCGCGGCATATGACGTCCAGGCCACGCGCGACGTTCGCGATCCGGCGCTGCGCGCGCTCCTGCAACGATTCGCCGACGCGGCGCACGCGCGCTTGCCGCCGCCGCCCGACGGCAGCTTCGTCGCGCGCGACTACCATCTGGAGCTGGAGCGCATCCGCCCGCTGCTGGGCTTGCAGCAGAGCCACGTGATATCGGTGGGTGAATGACCAAGGCAAGCGCAACGTCGACCGCGACCGCGACCGCGAAGACCGGCGACGCCGCGATCCGCAAGACCCTGCGCGCGGGGTGGCTGCTGCTGGCGATCGCGCTGCCATTCGGCGTGACGCTGGAGGCGCTGCACGGCTTCAAGGTCCAGGCCTACCTGGCCAGCGACATGCGCCGCGAGATGTGGCGTCTCGCGCACGCCCACGGCACGTTGCTGGGGATGTTGTGCCTGGTCTCGGGCGCGCTCGCCGAGGCGCACATCCCCGAGGCGATCCGCGCGCGCGCCCTCGCGCTGATCCGCTGGGGCGCGGTGCTGATGCCGCTCGGCTTCTTTCTCGGCGGCGTGCTCAACAGCGAGGGCGACCCGTCGCTGGGCATCCTGCTGGTGCCGCCGGGCGCGCTGCTGCTGATCATCGCGCTCGTTCGTGTGGCGCTCGCGCCGCGCCCGAGCTCCTGATCCGCTCGACGCTCGACGCTCGACGCTCGACGCTCGGCGGTCGCCGCCGCCGTCACATCGGCCGCAGGCGCGAACGGGCGGCGTTGCCGTCGCCGCCGCGCAGGGCGATGCGGTCGAGCGCCTGACGCAAGCGGCGGACGCCCACCTCGCCGAGGTCGCGGCGCAGCTCGGCTTCGAACGTCGTGTGAAAGCGCCGTGCCGCGCGCAGCGCCGCCTGACCGCGCGCGCCCAGGAGCAGGCGTTTGACGCGGCTGTCGTTCTTGTCGGGATGGCGCTCCACGTAGCGCCGTTCGACCATCTCCGCGATGATCTTGGCCATGCCCTGGTCCGTGATCCCCAGCCGCCGCGCCAGCTCGCGCTGGCTCAGCGGCTCGTCGGCCAGCACCCGAAACACGTAGCCGTAGGCGCCGCCCAGGTCGTCGAAGCCGTGCTTTCGCAGGTCAGCCCGCAGCAGGTCGACGAAGGTCTGGTAGCCGAGGCCGAGCAGGATGCCGAGATCCACGGGTTCGTGTTCGCGCTCATTCATTGGTCTTCGCCATTGGGTTTGCCATTTGTTCAACCGTGGTTGATCATCTGAGGTGAAGCGATTATACAGAAGGCGTCGTCCACTCCCCCGTCCACAAGGAGAACCTGCATGCACCTCATCAAAGCGGCTTCGGCGCCGGCGTTCGAGATCCCCGGGCTCAGCGTGGTCGGCCTCGCCGCGCCCAGCCGCGGCGCCTCCGAGACCTGCGTCTGGCGGATCACGCTCGCGCCGGGCACGCCGGCGACGCCGCACGCGATCTCTCGCGAAGAGATCTTCGTGGGGCTGTCGGGCGCGGCGCGCATCGAGCTCGACGGGCGCGCTCAGGTGGTCGCGGCCGGCGACGCGCTCGTGGTCCCCGCCGGCGAGATGTTCTCGCTCTCGAACCCGAACGCGGAGCCGTTCACGGCGCTGGCGGTGGTTCCGGTCGGCGGCCAGGCGGTGCTTCCCGGCGGCGAGCGCTTCAGCCCGCCCTGGACCCTCTGAGGCACGCGCCACCACCTGCACCGACACGTCGCGCTTGCGCCGCCGTACGTTTTTTCCCCTGGGAGCGAGCCGGCGCCGATACGATCGACGGGATGTCACGACTCGGCCGCGTGTGCTCTCTCGCCGTCGCGCAGTGCTTGCTGATCGCTTGCGGCGCCTCGAAGAACTCCGGCGCGGGGCCCAGCGATGGAAGCGGCAGTCGCGACGTCGGCCCGCTTCCGCCCGATCCCTGCGTCGCCGCGGGGACGTGCGCGCCCGGGGTCTGGGTCAACGTCACGCCCGCTGACATGCCGGCGTCGGTCCTGCGTCCCACGGCCAACGTGTTCGGTCCCGGCAGCATCGCCGCCGATCCGACGCGGCCGAGCGATCTCTACGTCGGCGGCAGCAGCGCGGGCCTCTGGAAATCGTCCGACTACGGCTACACCTGGACGCGCATCAACGACACGCTGCCCGACGTCCCGCGCGGAGCGGTGATCGCGGTGGCGGGAACGACGCCGGCCACGATCTGGGCCGCGGGCTACAACACCATTTACAAATCCGTCGACGGCGGGATGACGTTCGCGCAAACGCCGCTCTCGGTGAGCCTGTATTCGTTGAAGGTCGATCCCGGCGACGGCACGCACCTGATCAGCGGCCTGCACGAGGCCGACGGTGTCTACGAATCGACCGACGCGGGCGCGAGCTGGCACGCGGTCGACGGAACCGGCTTTCCGGCGGGCGGCATCTCCTGGTTTCCGTTCTTCGTCGACACCGGCGACGCAGCGTCGACGCGGCGGACCTGGTTCGCGATCGCGCAGAACGGCGCGAGCGCGATCATGACCCGGGACGGCGGCGCCAGCTGGACCATCCCGACCGGGCTCGCCGGCCTGCAGCACGCGCACGGCAACGCGCAGATCTACCAGAACGGCTCGACGCTGTTCGCCGCCGGCTCGAACGGCCCCGACGGACAGGGCGTCTACCGCAGCACCGATCTCGGCGCCACGTGGTCGCGCGCCGACAGCGGACAGTGGCCGGAAGCCGTCGTCTGGGGAACTTCGAAGAACGTCTACGCGATGTACGCGTGGGCCTGCGCGAGCTGCGATCTCGGCACGCAATTCGAGATCGCGCCGCAACCCGGCGCCACCTGGTCGACGGCGAGCGTTCCGGCCGAGCTGGTCATCGGCCCCAACGGCGTCGTCGTGACCAGCGACGGCACGCGCAACGTCTTCGTGGGCCTGATGTGGGATCAGGGGCTCTGGCGTTACATCGAGCCCTGACCGGTCGCGCTGCGTCGTTAACGGGAAAGCTCGGAACCCATTGACGTCGGGACCGCAAACGTGGCACCGATGGTGCTGGTTCGCGCGCCCCGCCGCCGGCCCGAGTATGCTCGCCGAGGGATATAGCGTCACGCTGGAGCATCAGGGCTCTCATTGGTGGTACGCGTCGCGCCGCGACCTGTTCCTCCGCCAGGTGCGCCGCGCAACGGAGGATCTGCCGTCGCGCGCCGGGCGATTGTCGCTCCTCGACTACGGTTGCGGGTCTGGCTACGACTTGCCGTTCCTGGCGCAGTTCGGCGCCGCCGAAGGGGCGGACATCACGGGAGAGCTCGCGGGCCCGACCCCCGAGCATCCCATACATTTGCTCCCGCGCGATTTACCGCGGCTGCGCGGCCGCTTCGACATCGTCACCTGCCTCGACGTTCTCGAGCACCTCGACGACGACGTCGCCGGCTTGCGCACGATCCGCTCGCTGCTCGCGCCGAGCGGCCAGATCGTCGTGACCGTTCCCGCCTACGATTGGTTGTGGAGCGGCGAGGACGTCATCAGCATGCACCGCCGGCGGTACACGCGGCGGCGGCTGGTCGCCGCCGCTCGCGCCGCCGATCTGGATGTGCTGTATGCCAGCTACTTCAACCTGAGCGTGCTGCCCGCGATGACGGCGCTGGTCTGGAAGCGGCGCTGGCTCAATCGCGACCAGGCCGCACAGAGCAATCTCGACGCCGGCCCGCAATGGCTTGCCGGCCTCGCGCGCGCCGTCACCGGCCTCGAAGCGCGCTGGGTCGGCGAGGAACAGCTGCCGTTGCCGGCCGGCGCCAGCCTGGTTTGCCGGCTGCGGCGGCACAAAGAAGAACGTGAAGCGGCCATCGCAGAGCGGGCGCCGGGCGGAAATGGCGCAACCGTTGGCTGAGCGCGCGTGGCGTGATCGGTACCTGGTCTTCGGCGCGCCGTCGATCGGGGCAGCCGAGCGAAAAGAGGTCGCCGCCTGCCTGGATTCGGGCTGGCTGGGCAGCGGGCCGCGCGTCGCCGAGCTCGAGGGCAAGCTCGCCGCTTACCTCGGCGCGCCCTTCGTCGTCGCGGTCAGCTCGGGAACCGCGGCCTTGCATCTGGCGCTGCGGGTTCTGGATCTCCCCGCCAGCTCGGAGGTGCTGGTCCCCGCGCTCACGTTCTGCGCCACGGCGAACGCGGTGGTTCACGCGGGCCACGAACCGGTGTTCGTCGACGTCGACCGTCGCACCGGCAACATCGACGTCGACGACGCGCGCCGCCGGATCACGCCGCGTACGCGCGCGATCGTGCCGGTGCACTTCGCGGGGCGGCCCTGCGAGATGGAGGCGCTCTCGCAGCTCGCGGCCGCTCACGGCCTGGCGATCGTCGAGGATGCGGCCCACGCGCTGGAATCGACCGTCGACGGGCGTCACTGCGGCACGATGGGGAGCTTCGGCTGCTTCAGCTTCTACGTCACCAAGAGCCTGACCACCGTCGAGGGCGGACTGGTCGTCGCCCGCGACGAACGCGCGGCCAACCGCATCCGGATGCTCGCGCTCCACGGCATGAGCGCGGATGCGTGGCGGCGTTTCAGCGACCGCGGCTTCGTTCACTACGAGGTGCTCGAGCCGGGGTTCAAGTACAACCTCACCGATCTCGCGGCCTCGATCGGGCTCCATCAGCTGGTCGGCGTCGAGGAGCGCTGGAACCGGCGGCGCGCGCTCTGGGATCTCTATCAGCGCGAGCTCGCGCGATTGCCGCTCCATTTGCCGGCGCCGCCGGCTGCGGGCACGCGCCACGCGCTGCACCTCTACACCTGCTGGATCGACGACACGCGCACAGCATTGAAACGCGACGACGTGATGATGCGCCTGCACGATCTGCGCATCGGAACCGGCGTGCACTACCGGCCCGTGCACCAGCATCAGTGGTACCGGGACACCTTCGGAGCGCGCACCGGCCGCTTGCCCAACGCCGAGTGGATCGGCGAACGCACATTTTCGATCCCGCTGTCGGGCGGGATGAGCGACGAGGACGCGCGCGACGTGGTGCGAGCGCTCGGCCAGGTCTTCGACGCATGACGCTCGACCTGTCGCTGATCGTCCCCTGCTACAACGAGGCCCCGCACCTCGAGGCCAGCGTCCGCGCGGTGATCGACGTCCTCACGCTCACGCCGTGGTCCTGGGAGATCGTCTTCGTCGATGACGTCAGCCAGGACGAGACGCGCCGCTTGATCCGCCGGCTGTGCGCCGCCGACGCGCGCTGCCGCTACGTCTTTCACGCCAGCAATCGCGGGCGCGGCGCGGCCTTCAAGACCGGCTTCAACGACAGCACCGGCCGCGTCGTCGGGTTCGTCGACATCGATCTGGAAGTGCACGCCCTCTACATCCCGTCGCTGGTGAACGAGATCCTGAGCCGCGGCGCCGACGTCGCCACCGGCAAGCGCTACTACAGTCTCCGGCAAACCGGCGGCCTGCCCCGTGCCGCTGCCTCATGGGTGTACCGGCGCCTGTGCGACGTGCTGCTGTCGCTGGAGGTCGAGGACACCGAGACCGGGTGCAAGTTCTTCAAGCGCGAGACGACCGCCAACGTCGTGCTCGGCAGCGTCGCGGATGGTTGGTTCTGGGACACCGAAGTGATGGCGCGCGCGGCGCTCGGCAACCTGCGCATCCAGGAGCTGCCCGTGCTCTTCTTGCGCCGGCACGACAAGGCGTCGACCGTGCACCTCTGGCGCGACTCCTGGGCGCACCTGCGCGAGCTGCACCGTTTCCGTGGCACGATCGGCATCTCGCGACGCTCGAAGTCGCCGATCTACTGGACCGGGTATGGCTACGATTTGATGATGCGCGCGCTCTACGGCGCGCAGTACGAGGCCACGTATGCCGCCGTCGCCGCGCACATTCCAGACGGCGCGAGCGTCGTCGACCTCTGTTGCGGAACCGCGCACCTGCACCGCAACTACCTGCGCCAGCGCGGCTGCCGCTACCTCGGCCTCGACGCCAACGGCGACTTCGTCATGCACGCCCAGCGGCACGGCGTCGACGCGCGCTGGTTCAACGTCATCACCGATCCGATCCCCAGCGCCGACTACGTGGTCATGTGCTCGAGCCTCTATCACTTCGGCGACCACGCCGACGAGATCGTGGAGAGAATGCGGCGCGCGGCCCGCTGCGCGGTCATCCTCTCGGAGCCGGTGCGAAACCTTTCGGATGTCCCGGTGGTCGGCGGCCTCGCGGCGAGCCTGACCAACCCCGGCGTCGGCTCCTTCGAGAAGCGGTTCGACCTGGCCAGCCTCACCGAGCTCGCGCGGCGACACGGCGCCGAGCCGATCCACGACGAGGGCCAGCGCAACGCGGTCGTGATCTTGCCGCGACTCGCCGAAGTCGCCGTCGCGCGGTCCGCTTAGGGAGTCGAAGCCGGCGGCGCCGGCAACGAGGGCGGCGGGGCCTCATCGAGCCCGAACCCCTGGGCGCGCCAGACGAGCTTTCTCGCGTCGCTGAACGGGCGGTCAGGCGCGCCATCGCAATGGAACCCGAACACGTGACGGCCGGGAGCGATCGACAACGTCCGCGTGAACGACGCGCCGGATCCCTCGAGCCGGAGCGTCTCCGGCGCGAGATCGCTCGCGATCGTCAGCGTGGCCGGAGGTATCGCCGCGAAAGCCTTGAAGTGCACCACGACGGACTGAGCGACCCGCGCGTCGTTTCCGATCGCCAGGCTGGCGTCCTCGGCACACCAGCGGAAGGCGCCGTCCGGGCCGTGTTCCGGTCGATAGCAGCCGCCCAGCCAGCGGACGAGCACCGGGTGCAGCGCGAGATCGCGCCGGCGCTCGAGCTCCGCGGCCGTGACCTCGGCGTGGGCGCGCTTTGCGTACGCGGACAGATCGAAGAACAGCAATGACCGCTCGGGGGTGAGGAACGGTGCAGCACCGAGCTCTTTCGTGAGCGCCGCTTCGATGGCGGCCCCGTTGTCGGCGTAGACCAATCGGTCGATGAAGATCCCGCCGAAGCCCGCGTCCGCGAGCCGCGCGATCAACTTGTCCGGGGGCTGCGCGGCGGTGTCCTTGACCCACGCGTCCTCCCAGCGGCCCAGCATCGTGGGATAGCTCCAGCGCAACGTGCGCGAATGAAAGCTCGGCCGCAACACATCGTAGTCGGCGCGCCGCTGTCCGGGTTGCGGCCCGGCCTCGGGGAAGGGCATGTAGGGAAGCTCGAAGATCATCGAGCCCGCGGGCACCGTGCCTTCGATCCGCCGCACGAACGCGGCGTCCCGCTCGTATTCCTCCTTCACGTGCTGGTACGGCCGCACCGCGAGCGGCGTGACCTGGTCGAACAGGCCGAGCAGCACCAGAGCGAGCGGCAGGAGCCAGCCGAGCAGCCGTCGCCGGCTAGCCAGCTCGTCGACGAGCAGCACGACCGCGAACAGCGAGAAGAATGCGATGAAGACGTGCATGCGGCTGTAACCGCGGATCTGCGGCGTCACCAGCAGCGCGAACAGCGAGCCGAATCCTCCCGTCGTCGCCACCAGCACGGCGAGAAAGTTGAGGACCGCGAGCCGGCGCAAGACGTCGCTGCCGACCGGATCGCGGCGCGCGCGCAGAAGGACGAGCGCCAGCAAGCAAAGGAAGCCCGCGCTGGCCACGATCCCGAGGCTGGTGGACGAGCTCTCTCCGCGGAACGGCGCGGATCGATCGTAGTCGTCCTTCAGGCGCTGCAGCACGGGCACACGATGTCCCGCCACCGGCAGCAGCAGCTGCGCGATGCGGAGGGCGTAGATCTCCGACTCGACGTGCTCGCGCGTCGAGACCTCCGGGTTGGGCCCGTGCTTCCGGTGATACGCGACGATGGGCAACGACTGCAGAGCGAGCCCTGCCACGATGACGGTGGACAGCAACACGCCAGAGAGCAGGTTACGCGCCGTGCGGCGCTCGAGCGATGCCCACGCGCCGCCGAGCACCAGCAGCACGCCCGCGAAGAACGCGTAGTAGACGCCGGTCGCCGATGTCAGCGCGCAGATGAGGACCGCGGCGCGCGTGCGTCCGCGGCGAAATTCCAGGCCGAACCATGGAGAGGAGCCGCCGTCGCGAACCAGGGGTGGCTCGTCGCCGCAGACCCAGAGCAGCACGAGGATCGCGAGCGGCACCTGGTAAAAGATGTCGAGGAAGTAGTGGGTCTCGCCTTTGATCAGGCGGCTCGGCAGGAAAGCAAACAGCAGGCTGCCCGCCAACGCCGGGCGGAACCTGACGCCAAAGTGCCGGAAGACCGCGAGCGCCGAGAGCGTGATCAGCGGAAATCCCAGCAGAAAATAGAGATTGAACAGCAGCGCCCAATCGCCGCTGAACCAGGACATCACCTTGAAGACCAGCAGGTGGAACGTCTCGGCGATCGGAAAGTCGTGCATGGTCAGCACGCCGGGAGCGCCCACCTGCGGGGTGTTCAAGTACCAGCCGTTGTCGACCACCGACTTGACCCACAGCGCGAACGCCAGGACATCGCCGTGATACTGGAACGGCACGCGCAGATCGGCGCGCCAGAGCCGCAAGGCCAGCACGCCCAGCACCACGGCCGCGACCGCAGCGGACGCATAGGCCCAAAAGCCGCGCCGTCGAAACGAGGTCGCCAGGGAGCCGTGGGGGGACCCCGTCACACGGATTTTCTACCACACCTGAAAATTGCGCAGCACGGCGCGCGAGCCGCCCTTGCTCGATTTTCAAGGCACCCGGCTGGTCGAACCCATCGAATTGAACGACGGGCGCGCGTTGGCTAGCCTCTTCCCATCGAAGGGGCAAGGTCATGGCCAGATCATCCAAAGGAGACGGCTGGGCGCCGGAGCGGCGCATCCGCATGGCGCGCACGACCGACGGTGCGCAGGTCGCCGCGATCTACCGGCCGTCGGTGACGGACGCCGCCACGTCGTTCGAGATCGAACCGCCCGACGGGGCCGAGATGGCGCGGCGAATCGAATCGGTGCTCGCGGTTGCGCCCTGGCTGGTGTGCGCTGGGCCGCACGGCGATCTGGTCGGCTACGCGTATGCCGCCCGTCACCGCGAACGCGCCGCCTATCAGTGGTCGGTCGACGTGACCGTGTACATCCGCTCCGATCACCACCGGCGCGGCGTGGGTCGCGCGCTCTATGGCGTGCTGCTGGATCTGCTGCGGCTGCAGGGATTCTACGTCGCCCACGCCGGCATCACCTTGCCGAACGCCGGCAGCGTCGGGCTGCACGAGGCGCTCGGTTTCCGCCCCGTCGGCGTCTACCCGGCCGTCGGTTGGAAGCACGGCGCCTGGCGCGACGTCGGCTGGTGGCAGCTCCCCTTGCGCGAACGACCGGCTGCGCCGGCATCGCCGTTGCCGTTGCGTCAGGCCCAGGCCCTGGACGCGTGGCCGGCGGGGCTACGCGACTGAACCGCGCTCTCGATCGTCGGTCGCGACGGCTCTCCGGCTCGACGCCGACTCCGTCACGGCTGCGGAAACAGGAACCGGTCGACCTCGATCAGCAGCGGCGGCGGGATCTCATGTCCGCCGTCGAAGGGCCGCCAGGTCACCGCGAAACCGTGCGCCTCGAGGAGCTCCTTGCCGCGCGTCCCGCTCGCGAACGGCACGACCGGATCCTGGCGTCCGTGCGAGAGCCAGAAGCGCGGCCGGGTGGCGTGCGGCGCGATCAACGCCGGCACCGAGTCGGCCAGCAGCACGCCCGACATCGCCACCACGCGCGCGACCGCGGGCGCTCCCGCGAGCGCGACGTCGATCGACAGCATCGCGCCCTGCGAGAACCCGAGGAGCGCGACCGTCTGCGGCGCGTAGCGATCGACGACGGTCGCGATCAACGCCTGCACGGCCGCGCGGGCGGCGACCACGGCCGGCGTCGGCTGAAAACCCGGCGCCACCTGATCGGTCGCGGCGTGCGGCGGTCGCGTGTGCGGGTCCAGGTGCCACCAGGCGCGGCCGCCGCCGATCTCGGGTAGCGGCCCCGCCGGCACGAAGAACCGCACGCCGGGACGCTTCAGCGCCTGCGCGATCGGGACCAGATCGTCGCCCGGCGCGCCCCAGCCGTGCAAGACGACCACGGCGATCCCGCCGCGCTCGTCCTCGCGCATGGTCGACACGCGAACCACATCGAGCGCGCCCCACGGCGCCGCGGCGCCCGCGTCCGCCGGCATCGCGATCCGCGCGCTCGGCCGCCGGCAGGCGAGCGGCGCCGACGCCGACACCAGCGTAGCGGTCGCCAGGAGAGCGCGCCGTCGGGAAAAGCCTGGGCGGTCGGTGTCGGTGAGCGGGTTCATGGTCGGTGGTGGCTTGCGACCACTCTACGCACTACCAGCATCCGTTGTCGATCACCGGCGCGGCACGGAGGCGCGCGGACTGCCCGCCGCCTGCGCGATCAGCTCGCGAAAGGCGCGCAACGCCGGGTCCTGGTGCGTCCGCTCGTGCCACAGCAGGTTGATGGTCGTGCCGATGGGCGCGAGCGGCGTCGTCACCCGCCGCAATGCCAGCCGCGGCGCCAGCATGGTCAGCAAGCTGTCGGGCAGCGAGGCGACCAGCTCGGTGCCGGCAACGACGGCGGCCGCGGCGGCGAAGGTCGGCACGACGACCGCGATCTCGCGCGCGACGCCCAGCGCGGCGTAGCTCATCGCCAGCGGCCGGCTGCCTCGCCCCGGCGCCACCTGGACCTCGATGTGCTGCAACGCCGCCAGCTGCGCCTTGCTGACGCGGCCGCGGATCGTCGCGTGGCCGGCGCGCGCGACCAGCACGATGCGCTCCTCGAACAGCGGCTGCGCGTGAACCCCGGGCCCCTTCTCGCCCGCGCCGATCGCCACGTCGATCTCCGTCCCCGCCAGGCCGCCGGTGGCGAACAGCGTGTCGATGCTCAGCACGCGCAGGCGCGCCCGCGGCATCTTCGCGCGCAGCGCCGCGACGATCGCCGGCAACTTCACCACCTGTCCCGCATCGGCGATGGCCAGCGTCAGCTGGCGATCGGTCGTCGCCGGATCGAACCCCTCGCCGTGAACCGCCTGCTCCATGTCGCGCAGCGCGCGCGCCAGCGCGGGAGCCAGCGCCGCCGCGCGCGGCGTGGGCACGACACCTCGGCCGCTGCGGATCAGCAGCGGGTCTTCGAGCGCCGCGCGCAAGCGGGCGAGCCCGTTGCTGACCGCCGACGGCGTCACGTGCAGCCGGCGCGCTGCCCGCACCACGCTGCGCTCGGCGAGCACCGTGTCCAGCATCAGAAGCAGGTTCAAATCCAGCGTCGCCAAGCTCACCGTTCGTGATGATACACCTCACGAATCATCACTGGATTGAAAACGTCGGCGACCCTAGCGTGGTTGTCGATGAAAGCCACAACCGCCTCGACTCGGGCCGTCCTCGCTCCGCTGGCCGCGCTGGCCACGCTGGCGGCGTGCGGGTGCGCCCAGTCATCTACAACGACCAGGAGCACAGCCATGTCCGAGCAAATCCGCGAGCAGAACAAGCGCAACGTCGAGAAGCTGTTCGAGACCTTCAGCAATGGCGACCTCGCCGCGCTGGACCAGCTGGTGGCGCCCGAGTACGTCGGCCCGCAGGGCGAAAAGGGCCCCGCCGGCTTCCGCCCCGTCGTCGTCGGCCTGCGCGCCGCCTTTCCCGACATCCATTACACCGTCGACGAGCTGGTCGCCGAGAACGACCGGGTCGCCGTGCGCTGGCACTGGACCGGAACGCACCAGGGTCCGTTTCGCGCGTACCCGCCGACCGGCAAGCCGGTGATCAACTCAGGCTCGGGGATCTTCCGCTTCAAGGACGACAAGGTCGTGTCCGCCGGCCTGGAGACCGACCGCCTCGGCTTCCTGCAGCAGATCGGCGCGGTGCCCGAAGGCGTCGGGCTGGGCCCGCGCGCGGGCTCGCCGCCACCGCGGCCGTCCGCCGAGCCCGGCAGCTCGTCCACGCACTGAAGGGAAGCCCAAGAAAAGACACAGCGCCGTCGAGTCGTGTCGGATCCCGTGTCGAATTCCGGGCAGGTCGTTCGTCGTTGCTTCACAGGCTGACAAGTCAGACAACTGGCCTGACTGAAACGACAAGGAGACCGCCCATGAGAAAGCTCATCGTATCGGAGTTCATCACCCTCGACGGCGTCATCCAGGCCCCCGGCGGCGCCGACGAAGATCGCGACCATGGCTTCGCGCACGGCGGGTGGACGCGCGCCTACTGGCACGACGATATCGGGCGGGCGTTCGGCGCGCTCATGCAGGAGTGCGACGCTTTTTTGCTCGGCCGCCGCACCTATGTCACGCACGCCGAGGCGTTCGAGCCGATGCCTCCGGGCCACCCGTTCGGCGACATGATGAACACGCCGGCGAAGTACGTGGTCTCGAAGACGCTGCAGACGCCGACCTGGCGCAACACCACCATCATCCGCGACGACATCGTCCCGGCGGTCCGCGCGCTGAAAGCGCAGCCCGGAAAGAACATTCTCACCGACGGAAGCAGCCAGCTGGTCCACGTGCTGCTGGACAACGACCTCGTCGACGAGCTGCACCTCCTGCTCTATCCGCTGACGCTCGGCCTGGGGAAGCGCCTGTTTCCCGGCCGCACCCACGCGAAGTACGAGCTGCTGGAGGCGAAGCCGTACCCGAGCGGCGTCGTCGGCCTGCACTACGCGCGCGAACGCGGGTGAGCCCGCAGCGACGGTGCGCGCGCGTCAAGATCGCGTGCGTCCCATCGCGTGAGTCCCATCATTTGAGCCGCGCGCCGGCCATGCCATAAGTCCGCGCGCAACTTGGTGGGAGGAATGGCAATGAAGCGATCCATGGTTTCGACGGTGGCCGTAGGTGTTCTGGCGATCAACTCCGGGGCGTGCGAGCCGCCGTCGCCGACGGAGCGGACACAAGATGCGGAGCGGGCGATCACCGGCGGTCAGGTGGAGACCGGCTATCCGGCGGTTGGTTGTTTGCGAGCCTCGTCGAGCGCGACCGGCTGCAATTGCTCGGGCACGCTCATCGCGCCCAGCGTGGTGCTCTCGGCCAAGCACTGCGGGCCGATGGGGTTGTTCCAGATCGGCAACGTCTGGAGCTCGGCGACGGAGACGCGCAACATCGACCAGCAGATCGCCTATCACCCGGAGGAAGGAACGGGACCGTCGAGCTCGATCTACGCGCACGATCTGCAGATCTTTCACCTTCAGACGCCGATCTACGACGTCCGCCCCCTGCCCATCAACACGGGCAGCGTGCCGGCCAAGGGCTCCACCTGCATCGCCGTCGGCTTCGGCAACAACAGCGCGGGCGGCGAGGGAACGAAGTACTCGGCCACCGTGAGCGTCTCCAGCTCGGGAACCGTCGGCGTCACCGTCGCCGGCATCGGCTGGGTCGGCATGGACAGCGAGATCCAGGTCGTCGCTGGAAGCCCGTCGGCGTCGCCGCCGGGAGGGATCACGCAACCCGGTGACTCGGGCGGGCCGCTGCTCTGCAACGGGGTGATCACGGGAGCGCTCTCGGGGACGTTCACGTTCCCGTTCTCGGGCACGTACTACACCGCGCTCGATTCGTCGCTGACGTTCGATTCCGCGTGGGTCACCAACGCCGCGGCGAACTTCGTCAACGAACCGATGGTGTCGGCGGTGGCGTGGAGCTCGAACCGCATCGACCTGTTCGGGCGTGGGATCGACGGCGCGCTCTACCACAAAGCGTGGGACAGCACCTTGCCGGTCGGATCCGACAACTCGCACTGGTATCCATCGATGTTCGGCTGGGAGTATCGCGGCGGCTTCATCAGCGGCACGCCCGAGGCGGTCAGCTGGGGACCGAACCGCCTCGACGTCTTCGTGCGCGGCGGTGACAACAACCCGCAAACCGACAACGACGCCTCGATGTCGCTATGGCATCACTACTGGGACGGCTCGAGCTGGAACTGGCAGAACCTCGGCGGCGTCCTGGCCGCTCACCCGGCGGTGGTGTCCTGGGCGCCGAACCGCATCGACGTCATCGGCGTGGGAAACGACGGGCAGATGTACCACCTGGCCGGCGACGGTACGAGCTTCGGAGGCTGGGAGGCGGTGGCCGGCAGCGGCGGGCCGTCATCGTTTCTGGGCCCGGTGAAGGCGATCTCGGTCGCCAACGAGAACTTCGACGTCTACGCGACCGGCGTCGACGGTCTGCTCTACAGCGCGCACCACATGATCGTGCACCCGCAGGCGTACGAGGGTCCGGTTTTGGGATATGTGACCCTGAGTATCGAGGTCTGGACACCGTGGCTCAACCTCGGCGGCCCCATCCTGGGTACGCCGACGGTGACGACCTGGGGCGGTGGCCGCGAGGACATCTTCGTGAAAGGGACCGACAACAACCTGTACCAGAAGGTCCTCACCAGTAGCGGCTGGTTGCCGTCGCAGTTGGGCTTCTACGCGCTGGGCGGACCGATCGACGGCTCCCCCGCGGCGACGTCGATGCAGCTCAACTGGTTGACGCTGATCTCGAACGGCCCCGACACGGCCGACGCGGACACCGAGCTGTACAAGGGGTGGTTCAACGGCAGCCAGTGGGCTCCGACCAATACCACCTGGCTCAACATGGGCGGAACGCCAGCCGGCGTCCCCGTGCTGCTCGCGAACCCCGGCGTGGGCGTGAACCTGTTCTCGCTCGGTCGTTCGTACACGCCGACGATCAGCAACTACACGCCCACCGGCCCCTCGGCGAGCTACGGTTGGAGCGGCGCCGGATCCCTGGGCGGCGTGCTGTCCTGGTAGGCCTCGCGCGGTCGGCTCGACGGTAAGTCGAAGGCGATCACCCTCCCGAGCGACCAGTCTGCGCGGTCGCCAGCGACACCGTCGAGAAGCCGAAGCGCTCGCGGATGCTGTCGACGACCGCGCCGACGCGCTCGTTGCGATCGAAGAGCGACAGCTGCTCGAAGACTCCCAGGTTCGAGAGCTGCATGCCGAGCAGGCGGATCGGCAGTGTCCGCGTCCGCGCGGCAACGAACATCTCCTTCACGATGGGGTAGAGCTCGAGCTCGGAGCTCGTCGCCATCGTCGTGTGCGAACGCGTGAGCGTGTGGAAGTCGGCGTAGCGCAGCTTCAACGTCACCGTGCGCGCCTTGACGTGGCGCTTGCGCGCGCGCCAGCAGACGCGCTCGCACAGGCCGCACAGCACTGCCTCGATCGAGGCGGGGTCGGTCACGTCCTCGCGGAACGTGCGCTCGTTGGAGATGCTGCCGACGGTCTCGCCCTCGGGATCGTGCTCGGAGAACGCGGGCCGCTCGCGGCCGAGCGCGCCCGAGCCCAGCCCTTGCACGCCGCGCGAGATCGACGCCGCCCACGCGCCGAAGATCTTCTGCAGATCGACGATGGGCGCATCGGCGACGGCGCCGAGGGTTTCGTAACCCGCGGCGCGCAGCTTGGCCTCGCCGACGGGACCGATGCCGGGAAACGATCGCACCGGCAACGGCGCCAGCACCGCGCGCTCCACGCCCGCCGGCACCAGCATCACGCCGCGTGGCTTGGCGAGCGCCGACGCGACCTTCGCGACGACCTTGCTGGTGGCGATGCCGGCGCTCGACGGCAGGCCGATCTCGTCGAAGACCGCCGTGGTCAATTGCACGACGGCGCTTTCGATCGCGCGGTCGCCCGGATGCTCGCCTCCGCCGCCGTTGCTGTTGGCGGCGCCGTCCCATCCGTAGAGCCGCTCGCAGCCGGAGAGATCCAGAAACATCTCGTCGATGCTCGCCACGACCACCGTCGGGGCGTAGCGACGCGCGACCTCGCGCACGCGTTCAGCGTAGGTGCTGTAGATCTCGTGCCGGGTGGGGAGATAGATCGCGTCGGGCGCGAGCTTGCCGGCTTCGATCAGTGACATGCCCGACTTCACGCCGAGGCGGCGCGCCTCGTAGCTGGCAGCGGTGACCACGCCGCGCGTGCCGGGCCGACCGCCGACGACGACCGGCTTTCCCTCGAGCGTCGGATCCAGCAGCCGTTCGACCGACACGAAGAACGTGTCGAGATCCAGGCAGCAGATGCGCGGCGCCGCCAGCGGCTGCGCGCGCGCGAGCTCCGACGCCATGCCCATGAGCCGGAACGCTAACTGATCATTCGTTCAGGCACAAGAAGAAGTCAGGGCTTCATCTTGGGCGCGGGCTTCGACCTGGATTTGTTCGTCGTTCCAGGCCTGGCGTTGCGCGATACCGGCCGGCGCGTCGACGCCGCGAGCGCCTCGTCCCAGTCTTCTTCGGTCAGCATCGATCGCAGCTTGGCCGTCGCGTCGCGCAGCGAGCAGCTCCGCTCATCCATCGCCGACCAGAGATCGCCGACGCCGGCGATGCGCGCCGCCATCGTTCGCAGCGTGAACGTCTGCGGGCCGACGGCCGCGCGCTCCACCTCCTGCCAGGTGCACGGCGCCGACACCGGCGCGCCGGGCTTGGGCCGGACCGCATAGACCGCCGCGAACGTGGCGCCTGGCAGGTTGCGCCCGGTGTCGACGAAGATGCGGCCCGCGCGATCGGCCTTGATGAACTCCTGGGTCAGGATCTCGGGGTGGCGCTTGACCAGCACCGCGCCCGCGCCGTGCGCGAAACGCCAGGCACTCTCGGCGTCGCCCTCGCCGTCGAGCGGAATCAGGATGTGGAAGCCCTTCGAGCCCGAGGTCTTCGGGTACGACGGCAGCCCGAATTCCTCGAGCAGATCGCGCACGGCCAGCGCGGCGGTGCGCAGCGCTTTGGGGTCGTCCTCCGATGGATCCAGATCGAACACGCACAGGTCGGGTTGGTAGAGGTTGGGCACGCGCGAGATCCAGACGTGCGGCGTGATCGAGTTCTGGTTGGCGAACCAGACCAGCGCTCGCGCGTCGGTGACCAGCGGGTAGTGCGTGGTCTCGCGCGCCGTCTCGTTCCGGTTCTCGACCGCGACGCGCTCGAGCCAGCTGGGAAATCCCTTGGACACATCCTTCTGGATGAAGCCCTTCTTGTCGATGCCGGAGGGGAATCGCTCCATGGTGATCGGGCGCCCGCGCACGTGCGGCAACATGAGCGGCGCGACCGCTTCGTAGTAGGCGCACAGCTCGCCCTTGGTGATGCCGCTGTCGGGGAACAGCACCTTCTCGGGATGCGTGATCACGCGCTTAGCTTGACGTCGTGCCGGCGCGGTGTCGATACGGCGATCGTGTTATGAGATTCGCATGGAGGCGCGGCGCCGCGGGTGCCTGGCAATCGCTCTCGGCGCGCTGGCGATCGCGACCGTCGCTTGCCCGCGCTGGGCGCGGCCCATGACCGGCACGGTGGAGCGCCAGCTCGTCGTCGGCGGCGTGACCCGCACCTATCTGCTGCACGCCGGGAGTCCCGCGAAACCCGGGCGTCCGCTGGTGCTGGTGTTGCACGGCCGGACGGGCACCGCCGCGGCCATGGAACGGCAGACCAGGGGCATGTTCGACCAGCTGGCGGATCGCGATGGCGTGGTCGTTGTGTATCCGCAGGCGCTCGGCTCACCGAGCTTCTGGAGCAGCTGGATCCGGGGCGACGGCACACCCAAACCCGATGATCTCGGCTTTCTGTCGGCGTTGATCGACTCGCTGGCGAGCGAGCTCGGCATCGATCGCAAGCGCGTCTACGCCGCCGGATTCTCCAACGGCGCGAGCATGGTCTATCGACTCGCGTGCGAGCGCCCCGAGCTGGTCGCCGCGGTGGCACCGGTCTCGTGCGGAATGATGCCCGACGTCGCGCACGACTGCGCCCGGCAGACGATGCCGGTGTCGGTCATCGCCATGCACGGCACCGAGGATCCGATCGTCGCGTTCGAGCCCTGGATTCGCGACAGCGTCACGATCTGGGCGCGGCGCGACGCCTGCCCCGCGCAGCCACGTTCAACCCGCCTGCCCGACCTGGATCCCCACGACGGGACGCAAACCGGCGTCGACGTCTTCGATCCGTGCGCGGCCGGAACCGAGGTCGCCTTCTACACGATCGAGGGCGGCGGTCACACCTGGCCGGGGGGCGAGGCGAGGCTCGGTCGCGGCCGCCTGGCCCGCGACTTCGACGCCGCGGTGGTCATCTGGGATTTTTTTCACAAGCACGCAAGACGCTGACAGCGAACGTTGTGCGCGTTCGGTGAGCAGGACGCGCAACAGAAGCTTGGCGCGGTGAATGCGGGTGGCGACGGTTCCCATCGGCAAGCCGAGCCGCAGCGAGATCGCGCGGTGGGACAGCCCGCGGAGCAGGTGCAGCTCGAACGGTTCGCGAAAGCCGTCAGGCACGCGCTGCGCGGCCACGATCACGTCGTCGAGGCTGAAGCAGCTCCACGGCGGAGGCGCGTCGGCCGGCAGCGCGGCGACGTTGTCGTGCATGGCACCGGGCGTGAACGGGCTCGCGCGCCGCCGCCGGAACTCATTGATGAACTGAGTGGTCAGGATGGCTCCCAGCCAGTGCGCCACGTTCGACCCGGCTTTCAACTGAGCGCGCGCCGCGCACGCCCGTTCCGCCGTGCGCTGCACCAGCTCCATCGCGTCCTCGCGATTGCGCGTGAGATAGACCGCCCGCCGCAGGAGATCCGGATGCGCCGCCACGATCGCCGCGTTGAGCTCCTCGACCGACGCGATCTCCACCCCTGGCCCAGAGCCAGCTTCTGCGCTCATGTTTGTCGCCTCCTGGAAAGAGGACGGCTCCCAGGCGCGACTCCTGCACGAATATCGTCACAATTTATCGAACGGGCGGACCTTGGTGCGCCCGAGAGGGGGCGCGGGAGGAGGTGTCGCCTCGGCCGGCGGCTGCTCCGGGCTGGCGCCGAGCGATCCCGAAGGAGGCGACGACGTGGGCGTCGACGGGGGCGGGGACGCCGGGTTCGCAGGCGAGACGGCGGGCTCCGTCTGCGCCGTGACCGGCGGCCGATCGTCGGGCATCGAAACCGGCGCCGATGGCCGAGATCGCTTCGCCCTGCCCGCGTGCGCATGGAGGGGCGGCGCCGTGACCGGCGGAATCGGCGGGTTCTTCGACGCTGACTCCTCGCCGCCGGCGCCCGGCCCGGCCGCTCCCGGGCCCGGAGTCTTTGTGACCGGCGCGACCGCCGCGATCGCGCGAACGGTCGCGCGCGGCGGCGAGACCGCTGGGGGGCTGCGGGGCGGAGCCAGAAACAGGATCAGACCGACGGCCAGCGCTGACGCCGTCGCCGCGCCCACCGCGATCGCGCGGACGGGCAGGCTCCCGCGCGACACACGCCGGGTTCGGGCGACATCCGGTGGGACGCGTTGGCCGCTCGACGCCGCACCCGTGAGATCTCCCTCGCGACCGCCCGCCGCGCGGCCCGCGACCGCCTCGCGAAACGCGTCGAAGAACGCGCCAATCGACGGGAACCGGGTCCCCGGATCCTTGCTGAGCGCGCGCCGAACGACCGTCTCCACCGGCGCCGAGACGTCGGCGACGAAGCCGCTCATCGGCGCGGGTTCGACGTGAGCGATCCGATACAGCACCGTCTCGACGGTGTCGCCGGCAAAGGCCGCGCGCCCGGTCAGCATTTCGTAGATGATCGCGGCGAGCGCGAATTGATCGGCGGCGCTGCCGACGCTGTCGCTGTCACCGCGGGCTTGCTCGGGCGCCATGTAGAGGGGCGTGCCCAGCAACATGCGCTGCTGCGAGACCAGCAGCGATTCGCTGGGATTCATGCCGGTGCGCTTGGAGAGGCCGAAATCCAGCAGCTTCACCACCTCGCCCGTGCCGTCCGGACCGGGCACCAGCATGATGTTCTGCGGTTTGAGGTCGCGGTGAATGATCGCGTTCCGATGCACCGCCACCAGGGCCGAGACGACGGGAGCGACGATTTGTAGAACGCGCTCCAGGCTCATGGGCCCGGCGGCCTGGATGATCCGACCCAGGTGCAGGCCCTCCAGGTACTCCATCGCCAGGAACGGGCGGCCGTCGGACGTCCAGTTGAAGTCGACCACGCGCACGATGTTCGGATGGCTCAGCGCCGACGTGATCTGCGCCTCGCGCCGAAACCGCGACATGATCTCCGGCGTCGCGGCGATCTGGGTGGTCAGGACCTTGGCCGCGTAACGCCCCGAGAGGCGCGCGTGCGCCACCTCGTACACCTCGCCCATACCGCCGCGGCCAATGAAGCGGATCACGCGGTAGGTCTCGTTGAGCGCGGTCCCGGGCGCCAAGCTGCCGAGATCGACGCCGAGACGATCGAGATCCGCGGTCCGCATGGTGGTGATCGCGGGCCAATCACCGACGTCGTTGGCAGGCGCGATCGAGACGGTTATCGAGATGGCGCCGGCCGAATCGGCCAGCAACTGCGCACATTCGTCACAGATCGCGAGGTGCTTCTCGGCCTCGGCAAGCGGTTGCCCCGTGGTTCGCCCCCGCAACAAATCCACCACTGTATTTTCGTCGAGACAGCTCAACGCCAGCCCCTTGGCCCCCCTTCGACGCTACGACGTTGTCTCAGGTCGCGAGAAAAATCAAAGGCCGCGCAACCCGGGGACCCGGCGGCCGCCACCGACCAGGAGTAGACTGGCCGCCGCCTGTCCCATGACCCTTTCGCACATCGAGGCGTTCCATCGCGGGTTGGACAGCAAAGCGACGGAGACGGAGCGCCGGACCAGACCGCCGGCGCGCGAAGAGTCCAGCGCGCTGGCGACGGCCCTGAGCGCCGCGATCGAAATCGGTCGCAGCGCATTCCCCAGCGTCACGGTCGATCCGGAGCGGTTTCTGGTGCTGCTCGGCCGGTGCGCGCGCGAGGCGCTGGGCGCGGAGGCGCGCGAACGACTGCCGAATGGCGCCGACGTCATGGCGGCGATCGGCTCGCTGATCGCGGCGGATCTGTACCTCGCGTGTGCCGCGGGCCAGGGCGATGCTGCCGCCATCCGGATCATCATCGATACGCTGGTCAAGCCGTCCGTGATGGCCGCCCGGCGCGCCGACGATCCGTCGCCGTTCGCCGAAGAGCTGACGCAGGTCTTGCGGCAAAAGCTGCTGGTCGCGGTCGAGGATGCGCCGCCCAAGATCCTCTCGTTCTCGGGGCGCGCGCCGCTGGGCGCCTGGATAGCCGTCGTGGTGAAGCGCACGGTCTCGACATTGCGGCGCTCCGAAGGGGCGCGCGAGCAATTCGAGCGGCGCGCCGCGATCGAAGCCGAGATCATCGAGCGCGACCCCGAGCTCGGATACATCAAGACCCACTATGCCGACGTGTTTGCACGCGCGTTCGAGGCGGCGCTGCGCAAGCTGAACGATCGCGAGCGATCGCTGTTGCGATTGCACAACCTGCACGGTGTGACCCTGGAGCAGCTGGCGACGGTCTACGCCGTCAATGACTCGACGATCTCGCGCTGGCTCAAGCAGGCGCGCACCGCCCTGGTCGAGGAGACCGGACGCTACATGCGCGAGGACGCCGGCGTCACCGCCAGCGAGTTCGCGTCGCTGGCGCGCGCGCTCACCAGCCAGGTCGACGTCAGCATCAACCGCTGGCTGGCGTCGGCGGTGAAGTCGGCGGCGCGCTGAGCGCGCGGGGGGAGCTCAGTCGCCCTGCGTGCAGATCGCGCCGGTTGTACAGGGCGGCCGGTCGCTGCGGTTAGCCAAAAAGATCGCCGCCACGCCGCCCACGACGGCCGCCCCGGCAACGGCCCAGAACGGCCAGCGCCGCCAGAGCGGCTTGGGTGGCTGAACTGGTATCGGCGGTTCGAGAGCGACGATGATCGGCTCGCGCGCCGGATCCGGTTTCACGCGCAGCCGCTCTCCGAGTGACAGGAATATCGCGCGATTGGAATCGCGTAGGCCCGCGCGGCGAAAAGTGACCAGGTGGTATCCGGGGTCGACGCGCAAAGGCTCCGCTAGCGGCATCGTGCCGAACGAGCGCGCATCGACGACAATTTCGACGCCTTTCGGCGCATCCGGGTCGATGGTCGCGATCTTGGCGCGCGCGGCCTGCGCGGCATCTTTCGCCGCTTCGATTCGTTGCACGTCCTCGTCGCTCTCAGCGTAAACGAACTGGCGCAGGAACGCATCGTAGTGCGCGGCGGCGTCGACGAACTTTCCGAGCTCTCGCTCGGCCTCAGCTTCGTTGAAGAGAATCTTCGGACTCGGGAATAGTCCGTACGCGGCGCGGAACTCCGCGAGCGCCTTTTCGAAGGCGCGCTCGTTCAGCAGCTGGTTGCCGCGATCGAGACACTGTTGCGCGCGCGCCTTGGCCTCGTTGGTAGTGGCGTCGGCACTGCCGAGTGGTGGCGCGGTCGCCGCCTGCGCCCACGCCGTGCGGCCACTCGGCGTGACTGCCAGCGCCGCCACGATTCCAATCCGCCAGATCCCCGACCGCATCCGCTCGGCATCCTATAGCAGGGCATATCGGGTGACCAGGGGTGGTTTGACGTCTCCGATGTAGGAAGAACCTCGGCCCGCTCCGTTTGAAGATCGACAAGGTCGGAAGCGACGTGGTGTCGCTGGACCGGACTTGTCGCTACGCCCGCCGTCTGTCTAGAGCGGGCCCAAAGGGGGTCGACCATGAAACAACTTCTTTTTCCCCAATGGAGATTGGGGCTGTTCGTTCTGCTCGCGGCAGCAGCGACCGGTTGCAAGAGCTCCAAAGCCGCTCAAGGTGCGCCGCCATATGACTATCCACCATCGGAGTTGCCAATTCCTCCAGAACCACCGATCGCGGACGAGGAAAGCCAGGGACGGGCAGCCTTGCTGGCAAGGTTCAGCGAACCGCTACCTTTGCTTCAGCCCGACTCGGCTGCTTTGTCCCAACTGGAGGCAAAAGGGAAGCTAATCCAGACCTTCCAACAGTTGCCTGATGCGCTTCGTAACCAGATCAACGTAGGCCAACCCAAATGCCTGGATTCCAAGACTGCCTGCTACGTTGACGTCACGTATCCCGACTGGAACACCTTCATCAAGGTCAACCGAGCGGTCATCGACATCCAGCCGGCGAGCCCCTTCATGAGTTTCCCGGGACCCCGTTACCGCACGGGGCGCGTCCTGGTCGAAAAAGGGGGCAAGAAGTTTCTGTCGACCTGGATCTTGGCAAACCAGTTGCGTCCGCCTGAACAGCGAAGGGAACCCAGCCCATGGAGGGAAAAGCAATGAGATCCTATCGTTTTCTCGGTCTTGTAGTGGTCGCTTTGATCGTCGTTTGGACAGTCGGCGCCAGCGCGCGCCCCAAGCGGATCGACTACCACCCCAGCATTTGTCAGAAGGAATCGGTAGTCGGCGGTGTGGGGGGGGCTGGCGGTGGTGCGGGGCCGAGCCTTTCTTACAGCAGCATGGGAGTCATGGTTGTGGGCGCCGAACTGGACGTTTTATGTCCCTTGGAACACGTCACCGACGACGACGACAGTTCGGCCGGTCCCGTATCGCTGACCGTGTCAGTCAAAGTTCCTTTCTCGCCCTCAACGGCTTCCTACTGCGATGTCCGTACAGAGTCTGATACGAACTTCATATCGCTGCCGACCTCGCCGAGTACGTTTCCGATGCCATCGGGAACAGCCACAGCAACTGGCCCACTGCTGCTCCCGACGACGGCACCTGGCGGCTCTCCAATGGGAATGCGGCTCTTCTGCGATCTCAAACAGAATACGATAATCGGTTCGATTGAAGTCTTCCGCAACTAAGCTCCGCACACGCCAGGCGCAGTGAGCCCGTGGCACTCAATGCGCCTGGCAGGGCCCTGTCGGTTGTGCCCGGAGGCAGAGATCGGGGTCCTCGATTGCGTCCTGGAGCCAGGCCATGCGGCAGAGAAGAGAGTCGGTGCTGCGCGGTGATTGGGCGTCACCGAATGGCAAATTAGGGTCACACGCAATCGATAGGCAATCACTCAGTGAGAAGAGCGCGTCACCGCATACGGATGCGCCGAGCAAGCAATACACGATGCAGCCCCCCGAAGGACAGTCGGGGCTGGCCAAGCTCGCCTCAGCGCATTTCGTCGGATCGTTGGCCGCGGCTTCGATGTTGCCGATTCGGCAGGCCATGGAATCAGAATCGAGGTTCGCGGCAGCGCAACTGAGTTCGCACTGAGGCTCTCCCGAGAACAGCGCTGAACAAGCGCGGACGATACCGGTGCAGTAGGTTGTGCAAGCCGACGGAGCGACGTCGGCATCAGCGCCGTCGGGGTTCGTTTCCGGGGGCGCGTCCACTATGTCGCCGGTCTCGCTTTGATCGACTCCGGTATCGATCAATGCATCCGCGTCCGTCGCGTCCGGTGTATCCATCGCGACGTCAATCACGTCCGGGCGTTCGTCTGGATGCGCGTCGCCCGTCTCCGGCCGTTCGTCGGGCGGGCGGTCGTCGCCGACCTCCGAGCGTGTGTTCCCATCGGCCGCATCCGCGGCGTCCTTCACATCTGCTCCCGCGTCGGCGTCGGTTCCTGCGTCGGGCGTGGGTGGCATCTGGCACAGCATCGTCTTGTCCGACTCCGGGGCGATGCACGGATACAGCAGAAGAGTTGGCGTGGGCCCGAACCCGTCTATTCCGTCGAGCTTGCCCGAAGCCACTGCCTCACCGTGAGAGGGGTACGCGAATACGTGCACGTCCACAGGCCCCGAATGCGAGTGCAGATAGATGCCCAGCAACATCGGATAACACGTACGCCCCGCATCACAGCGTATATCGACGGGCGGCTCGAGGTTGAAATGCGGCGACGTGCGGGCCTGGAGCGACGCAATGGTGTCAGGATTCACGCCATCCGCGAGAGTGACCCAGATCAGCACCAGCCGCTCGGACTCGCCGCACGCCGGCAGCAGCGCCAGCATCAGGGCCGCGGTCACCGCGAGTCGGCCCGCAACGCCGCCGCCGGCGGGCCTCACCGCTCCCTCTGCCCGACCTGATTGCTCACACCCGTTCTCCCCTGGAGACCGGACCTGACTGCGTCTCCCGGCAGGCATCCCAACCCATCTGCCTGCCCAACGCAAGCCGGGGGGCCTTCTTCCCGACCTTCTTCTCCGGAAGGCGTACGCCCGCGGACGAACGCGGTCAGAGCCGGGCGGCGTAGTCGGTCTTCATCGTGTCGTAGATCGACATGTCGGGCTGCACGGTGTAGTTGGCGCCGGCGCGCGTCCACAGGTCGGTCGGCTGCCAGTTGAACGTCCCGATCCCCTGTTGATTGGGCAGCCCGAAGATCACGTCGTTGGCCGCCCGCTGCGCCGTGCTGTACTCGCCAATCATCAGCTTGACGGTCGGGAACTGCGTCGACAGCGCGCTGAACGTGGCCTGCCAGTCCGCGGGCTGCCCCTGCACGTTGACGTAGCAGGACTCGGCGAAGACGTCGAACGGCACGCCCTTGGCCGTGGCGTTTTGAATGAAGTTGCGGCTCGACGCGAGGTCGTTGCCGCGATCGAGGTGCAGGGCGATCTTGATCCCGGTATCGACGTCCTTGATCCCTTGCGCCGCCGCGTTCAGCAGCAGGCCCAGGTTGTTCCAGCCTCCGGCGGGCGGCCCACCGGCCGGGGGCGCGCCCTTGTCGGTCGACGAATAGAGATAGAGCGCGCCGTTCACCGCGTTGTAGCCGGCGATGCCCGCCAGCGGCAAGCCGCGGCTGTCGCACAGGTGAATCAGGATCCCGGGCGTCTCTTCGTTGCCGATCTGGACCATGTCGGGCCGCGCGCCCCCCGCGACCAGCTGCGTGATCGCGTCCTTGGTGTAATCGTGGACCATGGTCGCCAGGCCCGCGATCGTCGTGATGCTCTGCCACGCGACCGGGACGCATTGCTTGCCGGGGTCGGCCCAGTTGTCGCTGTAGTGAAAGTCGACCAGCAGGCCCATGCCGGCATCCTTGACCTGCTTGCCGAACGCGACGGTGTGGGCGATGTCATCGAAGCCGTTGGTCTTGTCGTAGCCGTCGGCGGCCTTGGGGTCGACGAAGGTCCGCAAGCGCACGTAGTTGAAGCCGTGCGCCTTCATCAACGTGAGCAGATTGGCCCGCGTCGCGACGGCCTGCGTCTCCTGGTCGGTGATGTCGGCGCCGATGAAGTACGACGCGCCGAGCGGCGTCGCGCCGCCCCCACCGGTGAGGCCGCCCGAGCCGGTGACGCCGCCCGTGCCGCCGGTCGTCCCGCCGCTGCCGCTGCCGCCGCCGCCGATCGCGCCGCCCGCGCCGGTCGTCCCGCCGCTGTTCGACGCCCCGCCCGATCCGCTCGCGCCGGCGACGCCGCTGGCGCCGGCCTGCCCCGACGCGCCCGCGGTCCCCACCGCGCCGCCGGTGCCGGCTCCCCCCGGTTCTCCGCCCAGGCCGCCGCTACCGGAACCCGCGGTGCCGTTGCAGCCCAGACCCGATAGACCGACCGGCAGGCCAAAGGCGAACGCGAGACCGACAAAAACGAGAGCGCGCTTCAACGAGACCTCCTGAGCATGACCCGGGCGACGGACGAGTCAGCCCGCTGTCATGGTTGCGTGACGGCTTCGGATCAATCACGCACGCCCAAAGGCCCGGCGCCAAGGGTATTCGTCGCGAAAGTGGCATGGAGATCCTGAAACGCGGTCGGCGGGCAGCCTCACCGCGTCGTGACCAGCGCCGCCATCGGCGCCGCGGACATGAGCTGCTCCAGGTCGGCACGCGTCGCGGTGCCTCCGCCCAGCACCTCGACGTGGTAGCCGGCGCGCAGCTGGATGTGCAGGTCGCAGGCATCGCGGCCGCCGGAATCGGCGCAGGTGAAGAAGCCGCTCGCCTCGCTGGGCGGCAGGTCCAACGTCGCAAGCGGGTAATCGCGCGCGGCCGTCATCCACTGCTGGTATTCGTCCCCGCGCTGAGGCCGATACGCGACGGTGATCTCGATCCGCGTCGCGCCGCGCGCGTAGCGGCGGCGCACGAAGCCATCGTGACGGTCGAGCGGGCCGCCGCGAAAGGCGCCGGCGATGGCGGGCAACGCTCGCTCGAGCGGCGCGAGATCGCCGGCGTCGTCCCGTGATTTCGCCACAGCCGCAGGCGCGGTCCCCGGCGATGGGGGTGCAGGCGACGGCAACGGCGGCGCCGGCGGCTCGCGCCGACAACCGGCGACGGCGACGGCCGCGGCGGTGGCGACCGCGATCAACAACACAGCGGACCGTCGTGCCTCGAGATGAGTCAACGCACTCCAGTATGCGCCGCTGTCGAAGCCTCGGGTCCGACTCTGAATCAGCCGGCGCCCCGTTGCGCGCATGTACCACGGTGCGCAACAGAGCACGCATGTCGCATCACTATTCGGGTCCCCACGTCGGGTTCCCGCGCGGGGACGCGCGACTGGACCTGACGGATCTGTTCGCCTTCCCCAAGCCCGGTGACCCGGGCCGGTCGATCCTGATCATGAACGCGCACCCATCCTCGGGCGTGAACCCGCCGCAGCCCACCACCACCGAGCCGTACGCGCCCGAGGCGGTGTACGAGCTGCGCATCGACACCAACGGCGATGCCGTGGCCGACATCGGCTACCGGCTGCGCGTCTCGACGTCGCCGGGCGGCGCCCAGACCGCGACGCTGCGCCGAGCCGAAGGCGCGCAGGCCGCGCAGATGGGCGACGAGGGCCGCGTCATCGCCGAACGGATACCGGTCTCCACCGGGCGCGAGGCGCGGGCGACCGAAGCCGGCGACCACCGTGTGTTCGTGGGCCGGCGCAGCGATCCGTTCTTCTTCGACGTGCTGGGCGCCCTGCACGATCTGCAGTTCACCGGCGCTGATTACTTCGCCGACAAGAACGTGCACAGCCTGGTGCTGGATCTGCCCAACGCCGCCCTCGGCGCGGGGCCGGTGGGGCTGTGGATGCGCGTGCTCGTGCCGTCGGGCGGCGCGGGCGGCGGCTGGGTTCAGGTCGAGCGCGGCGCGCGGCCCACGCAGACGGTCTTCCTGGCCGGCGACGCGCGAGACGCGTATCTCGCCGCCGAGCCCAAGGACGATGCCCGCTTCGTCGACGTGTTCGCGCACGAGCTGGCGCACGCGGGCGGGTACGCGCCCGAAGACGCGAAGCGCGTGGCCCGGACGCTGCTGCCGGACATTCTGAAGTACGATCCCACGCGCCCCGCGTCGTACCCGACCAACGGCCGGCTTCTCACCGATGACGTCATCGACGTCTTCTTGCCGATCCTGACCAACGGAAAGGTGAAGGGCGACAAGGTCGGTCCCCACCGCGATCTGCTGGCGGCGTTTCCGTACGTGGGGCCGCCCCACGAGGCTCGCTGACGTCGAGTGCGCCTCGGCTGAGCCTCGGTCAAGGACAGGCGGGGACCGGCGGAGGCAGCGTGCACGCGCCCCCGACGCACGCGAGCGAGCCGAGGCACGACGTCGCCACACTCGTTGCGCACACGGCGCCCGCGCCTCCGCGTGCCACGCACGATCCCGCCGTCGCATCACAGAGAGCGTAGGGAAGGCACTGGATGTCCGTGTCACAGGGGCTGCCGACGGCCCCTCTACGCGTGCAAGTCGACAGAGCAGAGGTCGCGCTGGTCGTGCAGACATCCACCACGACGTCGCAGCCGAAGCCCGACGGAACGCAGGGTTGTCCCTCCGCGGGAAGTTTCCCGCAGATCCCGGTCGCGCCCGGCGGCTCGGTGAAGATGCAGATCGTGCCGATCGCGCACTGGGTCGTACCGTTGACGGAATCGCAAGGCTGTCCCGCGGCGATCTTCGCGGTGCAAGTCGGCGTCGCCCCGGCCGCGTCCTTGCAGTACGTGCCGGCGACGCAGGACGTGGGCGATGCCGAACAGTCGCCGCCGATCCCGACTGGCGAGACTTTCGGCGCGCAGACGCCGAGGCAGCACGTGGTGACGCCGGTGCAGTTGCTCTTGTCGCAGCTGGCGGAGACGCACTCCTGATCGATCAGACACGACGCCCCGGTGCCCAGGGTCCCTGTGAAAGTCGCGTCGCAGGCCGTGAGCGGGACCGGGTTGAGCTCCGTGGTCAAGCTGCAGCTGCCGATGCTCTGGCCCGAATCGAAGGCGTCGAGGCAAGCCTGGGCTGACGCGCCGTCGTACTTGGTCTTGCCGGCGGCGACGCTCGCCATGAGCTGATCGAGGGCCGGCTGATGACTGGCCATGCAGCTGGCTTTGTCCGCGTCTTGCTGGCAACGGACCGACACGTCGCACGAGACGTCGAGCAACCGGGCGCCAAGCTGCGAGAGCGGGACGCTGTCCCCGCCACCACAGGAGGGAGCGGCGATCGCCGAGATCAGGACCACCCACGTCCGGATACGAGACAACCGCGCGTCAATCACGAGAGGGGCTCCTGTCTTGCGGAGAAGGTGTGGGGAGGCGCGGGGACTTTTCTCGAACCGAGCCGTGCCTATATGAAACGATCCCGGCGCCGGATCTTCCCGCGAAATCCGCCCCGATGGGGAAGCGCGCTTCATCGGCACACGCCGGCCCCGCCAGCGTCGGGTTGCTGGCAACTCAACCCCGCCTGACACTCGCAGCCACCCGAGACACAGAAGAATCCCGCCCCGATGCTGGAGGGCATGCAGGCGGTGCCGTCGCAGAAATAGCCCGTCTTGCAGCTGGTCGAGCAAGAGCCGAACCCGCCGCTGCAGCCGCTGCGGCACCGGCCGGCGCCGTCGCAGGTGTATGCGGCGCAGCTACCCTTTGGATCGGTGTCCGCGTCGGCCGGAACGCACGTGCCGGGCGTGGCACCGTTGCACTGGCCGCAAACGCACGCGTCGGTACAGCAGACGCCGTCCGCGCAGTTGCGGCTCGTGCACTGCTCGTTGCGATCGCAGGGACGCCCGAGGGCGACATCCGAAGGGGATTGATCGGCGCCGCCACCGTCGAGCGCGTCCACGCGATCGCCGGCGCCGTCGGCGCCCGGGCCGTCGGTCGCGCGGAGATCGGGCGGGACGTCGGGCGGGACGTCGGGCGGGACGTCGGGTGCAACGTCCGGCGGAGCGTCGGAGCCGCCGTCGAACGTGCGCGGGACCATCGGCAGGTGGCCGGGATCCAGAACCGGCAACGCTGGACTGTCGAGATCGGCGCACGCCGGATCGGTGTTGGCGGCGCAGGGTGGCGCGAGGCAGGCGCACGCCCGCACCAGCGACAGCAGCAGCACCCGACGCTGGCCGTGAACGAACTGGACGTTGGTCGCGTGCCGGCTGGCGACGACCTGTCCCTGGCGCGTGGCCTGCGCGCTCACGCTGAAGGGCGGCGGATTGTCTCCCGTCGGCAGCAGGCCCAGCG
>Ga0265314_10000804_pt1 | contig 37298 bp, 33 predicted proteins | sample 4126metaG_FD_203106 | JGI IMG/M metagenome (GOLD analysis project Ga0265314, IMG submission 203106) | Rhizosphere microbial communities from Carex aquatilis grown in University of Washington, Seatle, WA, United States - 4-1-26 metaG | ecosystem: Host-associated > Plants > Roots > Rhizosphere >...
GGCGGGGCGGATGGCTAGACGCGACGAAGGCGCATATTCGTTAGAAATCTGTAACTGAGGAGCAACGACGCCAGACGCCCCGCCCCGCCGCAAGACCGCCTGGGATATTTTTAAAACACGCTCTTAGAGCATTTTGTAGCAACGACTGGTCTGCGAACGCTCTCTCCTCCTTGGCTCCGCCGCCGCTGGTCGCCGTGACCGCCGACTCCTTTCATCCTCGTCGACCCGTCCCTGCCCTCGATTTAGTGAGTTTTTCGGCGGAGATCCCGTTCCAAGATCACCGTGGTATGAGGGTATGGGATTTGAATCCCCTCCTTGTCGAACCGTTTCTTAGCCTGCTCGAGCAAGTCGCATTTGAGCCCGCCCGCACTTGGCGCGTCGGAACACCACACGTCCAAGGAAAGCATCACGCCAGAAGCAGCTAATTGCGTGACTGCGCAGCCAGCGACTTGCTGCGCCTTGGGGTGTTTGCCAGCCAGCTCCAGGAGGATGGCGCGGGCTTTGTCGATGTCCGAATCGTAGCTAATACTGAACGGCACCGAACAAACAACGCGCGGGTCATCACGAGTCAGATTGATCGTCGTCTGACTGGCCATGATGCTGTTGGGAATCACCACGCGACGATTGTCGTCTGTCCGAAGCAGCGTATAACCGAGGGTGAGGCTTTCCACCGTCCCCGTTTCCAGGCCGGTGGGCGCCATTACCTGCAAGCGGTCACCCAGAGAAAATGGGCGGTAGATCAAGAGTGAGATCCCTGCGATCAGGTTGCCTAGCGTGTTCTGTGCGGCCAGACCCACGACTACCGAGATGACCCCAACACTGGCCAGCCACGCCTTACCTAGACTCGACAGCGCTGGAACGAGGTGCGCATAGGAGATGAACGCGAAAATATAGACCCCAAACCGGACTAGATGTGCCAGGAAATTAACGGCCATGCGGTCAACCCGGTCGTGCTTGTCTCTCGCCAGCACGCGTTGGATTGCTACACGCAAAGTTCGCCCTACCAGCCAGGCGAAAACCGTGCAAACGACCGCGTAGAGGAAAGCGCCTGAGACGGTCGACGGATCGGCGAAGGCCCCGCTCTTGAATTCGTCGATGATTGTCATAGTTGCACTACACTAAACGTTAGCAATCACAACCGAACCGGCAACGATGAGTCCCGCGCCCATCCAGTGCCGCCAGGTCAGGTGTTCGCCCAGAAAGATCACGGCCAGAACCATCGCGACCACGACGCTTAGCTTATCAACTGGCGCGACTCGGGATGCCTCGCCCAGTTGCAGGGCGCGGAAATAGCACAGCCATGAGGCGCCGGTCGCCAAGCCGGATAATACCAGGAAGAGCCAAGTCCGGCTTGTGGCCTTGCTCAACGTGTCAAAACCTTTGTAGAACGCGATGCTCCAGGCGAAAGCCATCACCACTACGGTGCGGATGGCGGTGGCCAGATTTGAGTCGATGTTTTTAACACCCGCTTTCGCCAGCACAGCCGTCAGGCCGGCGAATAGTGCTGAGAGTAACGCCCATTGGAACCAGTTCATAGGGGGAGATTACCCTCCCCTCATGACTTTCGTCAGTTCCAGATTCTTGCACTCGCCCTTGAGCGTGGTTCGGGACGAATCCAAGGCCCAGACAAACCAGCCCTATCCATCTGCTGCCGTGCCGAGTGCCACGCCGGACCAACACCTTCCCTGGCGATCCTCGGCGGGAGCGGGAGCAAACTCAATGAAACATCGGATTGTCCGCGTCCCCGCGAGAAAACAAGAAGGCGACTAGATCTTCGATCTCATCTTCCTTGAGCGAGTTCAATAGCCCCTCGGGCATCATCGAAACCTTGGATGGCTCCATCGATTCGATGTCTGAACGGGGGACGTCGGTCATGCGGCCGGGATCAAACATGTCTTCAATCACGCTCACGCTGGATTGGTTCAAGTTGGCGATGCGTCCGGTCACGGTCTCCCCCTTCTTCCGGAAGATGTTAATCGCCTCGTACTGGTCGCTGATGATCTTGCTCGGCTCGACGATGGATTCCAAAAGATCATGCACGCTGAAGCGTCCCACCACGCCGGTCAGCTCGGGCCCCACGGAGCCGCCTTCATTGACAAATCGGTGACAAGCCGCGCAGCCCACTGCGCTGAAGGTTTGGCGACCACGCTCAAAGTTGCGCCCACTCTTGAGGTTACGTTCGACCAGCGGCAAGAGCTCCGCCAGTTTCCATTCCTTTACGAAGGTTCGCGCGGCCAAGGCTTCGCGCGGAGATTTCACCTCCACGTGCGCCTCGAGGATGGGCTTCAGGGCCGCACGCTCAGAATCGCTCAATATGGCGATCGCGTCGTTCTTGGCGTGGCGCAAAGAACTGGCGAACGTGTTGCCACCACGGTATTTCTGGGCGTTCGCAAACCACCGGAAGTACGCCTCGTGAGCGGACGGTGTCCAACCGGCCTTGAGCGAGCGCAGAGCCACAGCGTAGTCTATTTGCTCCTCTTGAGTGGGCGCAGCCTCCAGCGCGGCCACCACTTTCGTCGCGGCGTTCGGGGCCTCGAGGAAGATGAGCAGGCGTGCCAATAACTCGTCCAACTCCGGCCGCTTGGCCGGGAACAGAGGATCCAGCCGAGCGATCAATTGCTGTCGGCCGGCATCGTCAGGTTTGCCCAGGCGGATCAGCACCAGCGAATAGGCGCGAAGAAGATCAATCCGATCGCTCTGGGCCAGGTTCGACCACTGGATGTTATCTAAAGCGGCGAGCATCCGGGCGCGGAGGGCGGGATCGGGTGCCGGATCACCGGGTTTGGTGTGAATCTTGTCCTTCCCGTTGACCCGAGCGAGGGCAACCATTGCCGGGATGGCCTTTCGCGGATCTTTTTCCGTGAGCGCCTTCTCTTTCCACTGCGACTGATCCTGCCACTCCAAGGCGACCCGCGCGGCGTAACGCAACGCGCGATCCTTATCGGAGAGATAGGGCCACACGGTCCCGACAGCCGCATCATTCTTTGTCCCATGAAAAGCTTCCAACTTGCGGCGCAAATCCCTTTGAGCCTGCAGACGCGTGTCCGGCGGATTAGGGGCGGTGGATTCGCTGCCAACATAGGTCACGCGATAAAGTGCTGACTGCGCCCCACGACCACCCACCACCATCTCCATCGACCCATCGATCGGATTGATCACAAAGTCCACGATTGGGAACGGTTGGCCGCTGATGAATTCCTCGACCTCGCCAGCATAGCTCGCGCCGCTTGGTGTCAGGTGAAGCGCCCGGACCTTCCCGAAGCTCCAATCCGCCAGGAAAAGGGCATCCTGGTATTTTGCCGGGAACTTCGCCCCGTAGCCGAAACCGATCCCGGTCGGCGAACCGGGTCCAATGTTGATCACTGCCCCAAAGCTATCCAGGTAGTAATCTGGCCATTTCCCATTCCCATTGCGGAAGCCGAACTCCGCCCCGCTGATAACGTGGTTCACCCGCGTCGGCCGATACCAGGGATCTCCAATGTCCCACTCCATGTCTGCATCGTACGTGAACAATTCCCCAACCTTGTTAAAGGCGAGATCAAATTCGTTCCGAAGCCCGGATGCAATCAGCTCCCATTCTTTGCCGTCAGGATCCATGCGAGAGATGTATCCCTGCGGCGCATACGACTCATCCATGAAACCGGTCGGCAACCGCGGCAACAGATCGTCTTCACTCCAATCCGTAGGAACGCGCGACGACTTCATCTCCGTTAACGAACTCGAGTTGCCGATCGCCACAAAAATGGATTTCCCGTCCGGACTGAGCACCAGGGAATGCAGCCCATGCTCACCTCCAGCCTGAACCTGGCGAAGCATCTCGAGCTTATCGAATTGGTCATCGCCATCAGTGTCCCGCGCCCGATAGACGCCGTGCGGCCGTTTGCCCTCGTTCACCGCGATGTAGAGGCTGTCGAAGGCGTAGAGCAGCCCGTGAGCTCCGCCAGTGTCGAGGTTGATCTTCTCGGTCTTGACCGCGTCGCCCGCGGTATGCGGCAGCGTGACCCGATACAGTGATCCGTTCTGGTCACTCACGATCAGGCGGCCTTTCGGATCAACGCACATCGCCACCCACGAGCCTTCCTTTTCTCGCGGCACGGTATAGAGCAGTTCGATTTTGAAATCTTTCGCAATCTTGATGTTCGAGCCACCGATCTTCTCAAAATGGGGAGCCACGGTGGTGTTGCCGGCGTCGGCGCCGAGCAGGGCTTGGCTCGTGAGCAGAATGCCTCCGATGGATACAGCAATGATGTTTTTGAGCATTACGGGTGGTAATCTATTGAATGAAAAGAGCCGTAGCAAGGCCCGAGCAACGCACCTAACGAAGCGCGGCGAACTGGGGGTTTGGCTTGCCTCGTAACACAAATGTAACGGACGCTGGCTTTACACTGAACGCCACCCCGGGGCTTACTCTGCCTCAATGGCTTACGCACCACGGTAGGTTAAAGAATTGGCTCCCAGACATGACACTCAGGATCACCACGAGGCTTTTGGCCTGCACACTGTGCGCCGTCCTATCGGCTGCCAGACCTTATTGCCTTGCCACTCAAGCGTCGGGATGGGGGCCAAACCCCCAGCGCACTTCGACCCTGTTTCTGGCCGATGGTGCCATCGTCATCCAGGATCGGCTGGATCTTGGGCCAACTCAAACGCTAGAAGTCGTCCAACCCTCCGGCGACTCGACCTGCCGCATCTTAGTACGCGGCCAGGGCAAACCCGCCCGAATCGCTGGCCGACTCCGAGCATCTGGCCAGATTGAGCTCTGCTGCGATGCCGGTTTAGTTCTGGAACCGACCGGCGTCATCCAAGCTCAGGCCCTGAAGATCACGGCGGCCGGGCGCGGCCTTGAGTTCAAGTTGATTTTTAAAGACCCCTCCGGCTTCGGCCTTCCGAGCCGTTTTTACCGCGTGCTAGACCATTAAGCGGATGCACTGGTTTCTTCACTACAACCCAAAGCTGGTCGCGCGCTTGGCAGCAAGTATCGGCGAATAATTCGTCTGGCCCCCTCGCCGGACGCCTCCGCGTAAATCAAGCTCGCCGGCCAGTCTCCCTTCTTCTTTCGCAGCGATCCCCCGTTGTCCCCGGTCAATTTCTCCGGCGAGGCGTCGCGCCTAACCGCCTCAGATCCGGCCGTTCTTTGCCGCAGCCGCGGCAAGAATCGTGGATTGAAGGGTGTTGGCGAGCCACCACGATTCCCCTCGCGCGAGGCTCGTCCACTACCTGCCGAGCCGAACCCGATCTGGGGAGTCGGTCGATCCGCTCGCAGATGTGGCTCGTAACAAACGGCGGCGGTCTCAGCGAGCAGCGCCTTCCGAGGAGAATACCCCTCTGCTCTGCAGGGACTTTAAAAGCCATCATGAATTACTCTCGGAGGAAGCGCCGCCCGCAGAGCATTCAACACAGCCAAAACGTCAATGACCTCCTGCGCGATGGCACCATTCACCGGATTCAACTGCCCGATGGCCGCGAACACCATGCCGATGACGCTGAGCGCCATGCCGCCCACGGCGCTCTGGAGGGCGATGATTCTCATTCGGCGGCTGATGTGCATAAACTCGTCAACTTTCTTGAGCGAGTTATCCATCACCACGACGCCCGCCGCTTCCGTGGTCACGTCGCTGTTCTGCCCGATCGCCATGCCGACCGTGGCCGCCATCATAGCCGGTGCGTCATTGATCCCGTCCCCAACGTAAAGAGTTTTAGCCGCGGCGGTCTCCGTGCGGACGATGGCAAGTTTATCCTCGGGGCTCTTTTGGGCGTGGATTTCGGTGATGCCCACCTGCCCAGCGAGGTAACGCACCTCCGACTCGCGATCTCCCGAAACGATCATCACGTGTGCGAACTGATGCTTGGGTCCCAAGTGGTTCACGAAGGAACGGCTCTCGGCCCGCGGCGCGTCCCGAAACCGGAAGGCCGCTGCGTAGCGCTCGTCAATTGCCACCACGCACTCCAGTCCGCCGCCGAGAGGAGGAAGCTGTTCAGCGCCAGCGACCTGTTGCGCGATCAATTTGTTCCGGCTTGTGATCAGCACCTGATGCCCCAAGACCGTTCCATGCAGGCCATGGCCTGGCCGCTCACCAACTTCACTGGCCTCGGGAACGTGAATCCCGGCGCCTTTCGCCGCGGCCAGAATTGCTCGCGCTAGGGGATGTCGCGAGTAGCTCTCTAGACTCGCCACAAGCGTCAGCACCTCCTTCTGCGAGGAGCCCTCGGCGAGGAGTAGTTCGGTCAGCTTCGGCTCGCCATACGTAAGCGTTCCGGTCTTATCGAAAATCGCGGTCCGGCATTCGGCGATTTGCTCGAGTGCGACGGGGCTCTTTACGATGATCGACCGGCGGGCGCAAAGAGAAATCGAACCAATGATCGCAATCGGTATGCCGAGGAGAAGCGGGCAGGGCGTGGCGATCACCAACACCGCCAGGAAGCGCACGGCTTCTCCACTGATTCCCCAGGCGAGGAGGGCAAGAGCCAGCGCAACCGGAGTATAAATCGCGCCCAGCCGGTCTCCCAGACGCCGTAACTGCGGCCGTTTGTCTTCAGACTCACGCATGACTTCCATGATCTTGGCATAGCGTGAGTCAGCAGCTCGCTTGGTCGTGAGTACGGTCAGAGCCGATTCTCCGTTGATTGCGCCGGAAATCACCGTCGAACCACACGTCTTGGTAATCTGGAACGGTTCGCCCGTCAGGTAGGATTCATCCATGACCCCATGTCCCTCGATCACCTGGCCATCCACTGGACAGATGTCGTGCGGATAAATCACGATGGTGTCCCCCACGGCCACCTCGTGCAGCGCCACGTCCACGATCTTCGCCCCGTTTTTCCGATGAGCGATCGAAGGCACTCGTTTGGCCAGCGCCGCCAGCACTGAGGAGGCGCTCCGCAACGCGTAACTCTCCAATGCCTCACCTCCAGAAAGCATTAGGACGATGATCAAGCCGGCCAGGTACTCGCCCAACAAAATCGAAGTAATGATGGAAATGCCACCCAACAAATCGGAGCCGAATTCTCCCTTCAGAAGCTTCCGGAGTAGCTCGTAAAGAAGCGGCGGGCCGCCGAGAGCGAGGGCGGTCAACAAGGGAATGTGGTGGATGCCCGGAGTCGTGTGATAGCCGAACCGCAGTGCTAAATGCAAGAAGATGGCGACAACGCAGAGAAGCGCGACGAGCGCGGCCTTGCGGTGCCGGAGCTCGGATGGCCGACTCCAAGATAGACCGGGCGGAGGTTTCTGGCCCGGTGGTGGCTCACTTCGCATCTCGGCGTCGAGCGCAGCTTGAGGTGTTGATCTCATGTGCCGATTATCGCGTGTAGTTTGTCGAGGAGATGCACTCCCCCAAAGACCAACAGACCGAAGTAGGCGAGCGTCGCGGTGAACATCGCGCAGCCGGCCAAAAAGAAAAGCCCGTCCCGCTCCAGTGCCCCAGCGGCCAGCAGAACAACAGTGAGAGCGGGGAAAGTATTGCTCAGGGGTATGGGCAACGGCAGAAGGAGCAGCAACCCGGACAACATGATGAGCGTGCCGGCGGCGCGCCGATAGATCCACTGCTCGTGAAGGAAACCCAGGCGTGGCCGGAGCAGAACTTCTAGCCAGCGCACAGCGCGGCTGGCCGTCGAGAGCACCTTGGCGATGAACCTCGCTGGGACTTGGCGCTGTAGAAGCCTTTCCGGCAGCCAAGGCCGTCGGCCCAGCGCCCGCCTTGCACCGATCACCAAGACGACTAATCCGAACAGTGTTGAAATACCTGGCAGAGGAATGGGCGTGAGAAAGGGCAGTCCCATAAGCAATAGCAGGAGATCAAATCCTCGGCCACGCGTGGCGGCCAACAGTTCCGAGAGACGGGTTGGGGCGCCCGCGAACTGCTGCGCCAAATCTCTGAGTTCCTGTGAAAACCTAGGTCTACCTTGCGCGGTGGCTTGCGTTTCCCCAGGCCTAGCCATGGTTACGGACGGACTGGATGGGCCGGCGCGAACGGATGCCATGGCGGTCTCCCGTGTCGGCATTCTCTGGTTTCGGTGGAAACTAATCATGGCCCGAGATTCAACGCGTCCGCTTTGTTGTCCAGGGTACCTCAGGATCAGGACCCCTGAGCCCTTGCGGTGTGTTTATGTGGCCTGGGAAGTTCCTGGGCCGCTCCCGTAAAACAGAAGCTGATCATAAACCGGTTACGAACATGCTTAGGTCAAATTGGTGTCAGGAAGTGGTTTAGTCATCTTCCACGGAATCAGGAGTCCTGAGGATATGGCCTAGCGACCGCGCTCGCACCCACCAGAACCGACCGCGGCGAAAGGTCAGACGGGTTTGTCGCATCCTGTTTCGAGCACAAGCTGGTATCTACGGCAACAGGCTGGTACGGTCGGCCGCGTGTTTTCAAGCCCTAGCCTCCTCTTTCGTTGTTACAGCGGTCAAGGATTGCAGCTGGGTGAGCAGTTCGTCGAGACAGAAGGGGTTGGCCCGACCATCATCCGCGCCGGCATGTACACCAGCAGCTGGATCTGCGCCACGGGCACTGATGAAGAGAAGTGGCACCTCTAAACTGCGACCACGCAAGCCACGCAGGAGAGTGATGCTAACAAGTTGCGGCATCATGATATCGAGAACCAGAACGTCGTGGGCACGGTGCTCCACTGCCCTGCACGCTTCAGATCCATCGCGGGCACACTCCACAGCGTGACCTGCCTCACGCAATCCAGAGGCGAGGTGTCGCAGCACCTTGTTGTCATCTTCGACTAAGAGAATTCTCACAATGGCATCGCGTTTTGGCCAGAACCTGACATTAAGGTCAACGTGCTCGATTCTCCGTCCGGCGCGTTCAATTTCCAATCCCTCCTCAATCAACGTCCTCGCAGGATCCCAAGCCATGAGCGCAGAACTCCGCTCTCGTTTGCTAAGATCCTCTCCAATTCATTTGCGTCCAGCCACAACCCGAGACAACTGGGACACAAGTCAATTTCCACCTGGCCGTAACTTTCTGTCGTCAGCCTTTGACCGCATTTTGGGCAGTGCATCCAGTGCGCCTCCTTCATCTGGTGCCTTTCCGCCTCTGCCGTGGCTTGCTGCTCGGCCTCCAGCTTGCGCAACCGACGGTTCATTTCGAACTCCCAGATATGTTGATCCTCGATAGTGCTTGGTTTCATAATCCTAGTGCGCTCATGGGAACGCTATCGACCACGGTGGCATCCCTTACGTCCATCGACGATCAAAACGGAGTTCATTTCGCCAGCTGGGTCGGCCACGGTATCTCCGGCTTGTGGATCCGGCATCCACTCGCCGTCCACTACGAAGCGGTACTCGTAGACGCCGGGAGCAAGTACGAGTTCCTTGAGCCAACGACCACCACCCATTGGCACCATGGGAGTGGCGCCTGGCCGCCAGTTGTTGAAGGTACCGGCCACCCGCACCACGGCGGCGATCGGGTGAGCGAACTGCAGGCGAATTGCCTGCGGCCGTCGGCCGTTGATGGGTCCAAATCTGTTTCTACTCCTCTTCATTTCTGGTGGAGGTTATTGGTACGTTCTTTCGATGCCATCCAACCCGGGACGAATAACTACCGTGAGGACGCGGCCACTCATTCTCGGCTGCGTTCGCCGTATGGCCGAGGCCGAAGCCAAGGGCACGAAGCCAGGCTTTTCTAGGACCAACTGGCTGGGCCTCGGACCTTTCCCGGTCAATGTCTTGCTTCGGGCTTCCTGGGGCTAGCAGCAGGGTAGCCCCAAGCGTACGCTCGGTTGCTCCCTTGAGAACAATTACATTTTTTCGACGCATGTTCATCGTCGTGCATGCGTGGCGGGGTGCTCCTCCAGGAGGAGAGGGAATAGGCGTAGCGCTCCGAGTGTGCCCAGAACTCGGTGAACCCACGCTACGCCCAGCGCCTTCCCTCTCCTCTGGGCAAGACCCGACAGATCCGTCCAAGGGCGGCTCCGACCGCCTCAAGGCCAGAAACAGCTTCTCAAACGCTCGCGACATCGGAGCCCGACAAGCGCTCTCCAATGGGTCGGAATTTAATGCTACCGAAAAGCTTATGAGATCACGATCGAAGGGCGATTTCGCGATTTCATCTGGCGGGCAGTCCGCGCTCTTTCTAGAGTTACTCATTGATCCCCCAGCCCCTGTATTCTGTCGGGCAACTGCTCGGCTCACCGAGCCGATTCTGCCGATTGTCCTGGTGGTCCACGGTACTTTGGGGCACCACGCGAAACCTCCCACGATCCTTCGGCTCTTGGGTGATTAGTTCATGCGTTAGCCTGAAGAGGCCACGTAGATCAATCGGTTTTTCTGCCACGGCAGCTACCCCTGAGCAAAGAACAGCTGTTTGGAGCTCAGCATGTCTCGTCAAAACCACCATCTGAAGCTCGGGATTGATTACTGCTATCTGGGACAGGATTCGAACCCCGTCAGCCGGCTGCCCATCCAGGTCGATCAGCAGCAAATCTGTTCGTCGTAAACTCGTGGTGCGAATAGCAGCTTGGATGTCGGTCGCCCAGGCGACGCTATAGTCTTGCCTCTCCAACTCTTCACAGAGTACTTCACGGAGCAGAGGTATGCTGCTGACTACGAGGATTGCTTTTCGCATCGGCGTTTTAGTCTAAACGGTCTTCGTCGCACCACATTCCCATCCGTCAACCCAGGTCCTCATACCTAGTCGAGCGGGTTGACGTTGAGCCTGCATAACGCACGTCGCTCTCGAGCCCGAGCAGTCGCTCTAACCGGGTGCCGGCGGGCTCGCTCAGCAACGACTTGATGGTCTGGAGAAGCCAGGGCACGTCGAGTGGTTTCTCCATTAGGGCGCCAACTCCCGCTGCCCTTGCTACCCGGTGCTGATCCTCGCGCCCGGTGATGATGATTATCGGCAGGAGGGGGTTGATGGCAGTAAAGCGTTCAAAGAGATCCCAGCCGCTTTTCGCCGGCAGGTTGAGATCCAACAACAATAGATCCACGCGCTCCGACTGGAATCGATCGAGGGCCCCCTGGCCATCAGCGGCTAGAACGACTTGGTACCCCTCCGTCTGCAACACCTTGCGCAGAGACTCCCGGATCGGGGCATCATCGTCGACGATTAAGACGGTTTGATTCATAGAGTTCGAGAGCGGTGCGCGGCTCCTCATCCTGGGGTTCATCGGGTGAGAGGGAATACCGGCAGTATGGACTTCGAGGCATCACTTGTTTTCGCCTCCGGGACAGGGGTAGGGAGTCGTGAGCCGCTTGAGCAGCATCTCCTGATACAGCCTGTTATCGCAGGGCCCATATCGAAGGCCGGAGGCCCGTTCTTGGACGTGACGAGAGCGTGTCTCTAGCGACTCGTCGAGCAATTCCTTGATCGTCCGTAGAAGGCAAGGAAGGTCCAAGGGCTTCTCCATTAAGGCGTCTGCTCCCGCCTCCTCCGCCAGCGCGAGCTGGTTCGAGCGACCCGTGATGATGACCACGGGTAGAAGCGGGTTGATCTCTGCCAGACGATGGAAAACCATCCATCCGTTCTCGGCCGGCATAGCCAGGTCAAGGAGCATCAGATCAGCGGGCCGCTCACCCTGCTTGGTGACGGCCTCCTCACCGTTCTCCGCGAGCACGACCTCGTAGCTTTCTGCTCGAAGCACCTTGCTCAAGGCTTCTCGGATCGAACGTTCATCGTCTACCAGCAGGATTGTCTTTGGCATGAGCCTGAGGGGTTGAGCCGCCAGCGCCGGTTCCAATGCAGGCCGGCTCGTGTTCCGGGAATTCGCAACCGAGTCATCGTACGCTTTTCCCATGGACGCCTGTGGAATGTCCTCCACGTTGCCCTTTCCCGGCTTGACGTTGCCCCTGGGGGCCGATCACGCCGCGAGAAGAGGCGCTGGGCGGACTCAAAAATAAACGGGATTATCATCGAGTTGGCACTACTTATGTTGCACGATGTTCCCATAATGGTTTCGAACGACGTATCACCTAGCTGGTCCCGTGCCAGGAAGTCGATGGTGCTCCATGGGCCCAATATCGAGCGTTTATGAGTTTGGGACCTTATGCTATCGACCCCATAGGTGAGCGGTGGGCGCTCACCAGTGGCCGATGGATGCTCACCCCATGAGTGCGCGCGCCCGCCTAACCGGTTTTGCAGTGATCGTAGTGCTCCTGGCTGGCCTGGTTGTCTGGGCCGGTCGAACTACTTGGCGGGGGATGCATCAGTTGGCTAGCAGCTTCACCGCGGTAGAAAGCGACGCCTTCCACCTGTCGGATTATATCGAGGCCTCCATCCGCGATCTCCACGACACCGTGCTGCGGTTTGACTCGCGCAAGGAACCTTCGGTTCGAGCCAGATTCGTCGGGAAGAGTCAGGAGTTGAAGAAGTGGCTGAGAGCTCACGAGGCACCTCTCTACACTGCGTTGGAAGGGGATTTGATGAAACAGATCGAGGTGGCATTCGACATTTACCTATTGCAAGGCATCGCTCTGATGGACGAACGAGCTCAATCCGCAACTATACCGAGGGCAGACACGGTGTTGGAACGGGCCGAGAATAACGCGGCGCCAATCCTTGAACTGTGCGAAAAACTGACTGCGGCTGAACGTATCGCCCTCACGCAATTTCTAAAGGACTCTCACGAGTCCCTGCGCTGGTTGCAGCAACTCTTGTTCGCCTTATTGTTGCTCCTCCTTGGGCTCGGAGCGGTCGTCGGTCTCTCGGTCTATCGGGAACTTTTGGCTCCGCTGCGCAGCCAACTGCGCCAAAGCCGTGCCGTCATCGAGCGCCACGAGAAGCTAGCCTCGCTGGGCACGCTTGCCGCCGGCGTGGCGCACGAGATCCGAAACCCGCTGACGGCCATCAACGTCCGAATCCATAGCCTCAAGCGCGGCCTGATCCAGGGTTCCTCCGAGTACGAGGATGCCACGGTGATCGACGGCGAAATCCGCCGCCTCGAAGGGATCGTGCGGGAGTTCCTCCAGTTCGCTCGACCCTCTGAGCCCAAGTTCGTCACCGTCTCCGCCGACAGCCTTCTGGCGAAGGTGAAAAGGCTCCTGGCGGGGCAGTTGGAGAAAGATTTCATCGAGCTCACCCTGGAAGCCCCACCGGAGATCTGGATTCGGGCGGATCCTCCCCAAATTGAACAAGCACTGATTAATCTGGTTCAGAACGCGGCGGAGAGCATAGGAAGCAAGGGCAAGATTTGTCTCCGCGCCCGATGCGACACCACCAGGTTGGCGGGGCGCGCCCGTCCGGTTGTCGTCTTGGAGGTGAGCGACACTGGGAAGGGGATTCCGCCGGACGTTCAGAAGCGCCTATTCGATCCATTTTTCACCACCAAAGAGGATGGCACCGGGCTGGGCCTCTCGATCGCCGCTCGAATTGTTGAGCAACAAGGTGGGGCGCTGCGCTTCAAAACCGAACTCAAAAAGGGCACCACTTTTGGTATCGTGCTGCCGCGACCAGAACCTGAGACCGATGAACCAACGACCTAGGATTCTCCTCATTGAGGATGACAGCGGGATTGCGGAGGCTTTGAAGAAGGACCTGCAAACTGAAGGTTACCAAGTTTCCGTGGCTGCTCGCGGTGACGAAGGCAACTCCCTGGCCCAGAAAGAAACTTGGGAAGTGGTGATCACCGATATGAAAATGCCTGGCCTGTCTGGCCTGGACCTCGTCGCACAGCTACATGCGGCCAAACCTAAGCTGCCGATTATCATGATGACCGCGTTCGGCACCACGGAGACCGCCATCGAAGCCACAAAACTCGGCGCCTATGATTATCTGCTCAAGCCGTTCGACATGGGCGAAATGCTCGATCTTGTTGCCAGAGCGGTGGGAAGCAGCAGGCTGATGTCCGAACCCATAGACATGGGCCAGATCTGTGGTGCGCAATCCGCGATCATCGGCAGCAGCCGCGCCATGCAGGCCATTTACAAAGAAATCGGACGTGTGGCTGCCACCGCGGTCACGGTGCTGATCCGTGGTGAAACCGGAACTGGCAAAGAGCTAGTTGCGCGTGCCATCTACCAGCATAGCGCCCGCTCCGCCCAGCCTTTCATCGCGGTCAATTGCGCCGCAATACCTGAAACTCTCCTGGAAAGTGAGCTATTCGGCCACGAACGCGGCTCCTTTACGGGTGCCCATACCCGCCGGATTGGACGGTTCGAGCAAGCCAACCGGGGGACGATTTTCCTCGATGAGATTGGCGACTTAAGCCTGAGCACGCAGGTCAAACTCTTGCGAGTCTTGCAGGAGAAATACATCCAACGCGTTGGCGGAAACGAGAAGATCCCCGTGGACGTGCGCGTCCTGGCGGCCACACATCGCGACCTAGAAGCCGCCATCCACGAGCGCCAATTCCGTGAGGACCTCCTTTACCGCCTGAGCGCGGTCACTATCACCCTCCCGCCGTTGAGCGAGCGCAGGGAAGATATACCTGAGTTGGTGAGGTACGCATTGGTGCGCATTGCGGTGGAGGTCGAAGTTCAATCTCCATCGATCCAACCTGAGGCGCTTACCTTCCTCCAGAACCAAGCCTGGCCAGGCAACGTTCGTGAATTGGAGAATGTGGTGCGGCAGTCACTTTTGCTCGCAAGAGCTTACCCCGTGAGCCTGGAACACGCCCAGGAGGCCTACTCTCGGACTCGAGGGCCGCTGACGGCTTCTGACCAGACCATCGCCGCCTATTTATCCGAACTGCTCGCCCGCGCCCAACACGGAGAGCTGACCGGAGCTCGCAGTCAAATGATCGAGGAGATGGAACGAGAGCTATTCACTAAAGCCATTCAGTTAGCTGAAGGCAATCAAGCAAGAGCTGCCCGTTGGTTGGGCGTCACTCGCACCACCCTGAGAGAGAAACTCACCCACCTTGGGTTGCGTCCCAGCGGTGAATCACCGAGCCGGGCCTGACGGGCAAATGCTCAGGGCTGATTATTTGATTTCGCAACAGATCAAGCGCGATTGAGAAACCGCTCCTCGGATTCGTGCACGTAAATGAGAGAGAGCATCGTCCTAGGATGCACGATAACCACCGCGCTGCACTGTCCTTGCGCGATGATCCGAGCGCGACAGTAGTGCCACACCTGACGCTATCCGGTGTTCCACAGCGGTCGAGTTCTGGGAGAACTGCCTAACGGCGAGCGCACTTGCAGAACGCGGGCAGCGCAGCCGTGCGCGACTCCCGCTACCTCCTCACAAGAACGGTCAGGCGCCGACGGCGAGCACCCCCCACGCCTGCCACCCTTCATCTACGCGAAATGCGGTCAACCCCCGCCCTGGGTACGCGCGGGGCTGCTATTGTCAGGTATTCAGATTCCACTCGGTTTCTCCGTCGAGGTGCATTTGGAGTGCATTCCGGAAATGACCGCCTCAGATCCGGCCGTTCCTTGCCGCAGCCGCGGCAAGAATCGTGGATTGAAGAGAGAAGACAACCGCGTATAACCAACGATAAGAGCCTCCGTCTTCGTTAGTGGGTAGCGTTTCTGTGAGCTCCTGACTCTGAATCAAATGATCGCCATGAAAACTCTCGTTCCCTCCACCTTGATCGCCCTCCTGTGCGCCCTCGCGCCGATGGGCAGTGCGGCGAACTATCAGATCCTGGGCTGGAACAATCTTGGCATGCACTGCATGGATAGCGACTACTCCGTCTTCAGCGTGCTGCCGCCATACAACACCATCGAATGCCAGTTGATCGTCAACGGCCGGCTCGCGACCAACGGCAGCGGCTACAGTGTCACGTACCAGGCGATCGCCGACCCCAGCGGCTCGTTCAATTCCACGGCCATGGGCAAAGGCAATTACTTCAACTACGCCACAGCTCTCTACGGTGCCACCCTCGCCCCAGAGGCCGGGCTCGCCGGCTGGAACATGCCCGGGCTGAACAACACCCCACAATCAATGCTATTTGAGCAGACTAATCATCCGGCCGCAGGCGTCGCCACGCCGGTGAACTGGTTCCGCGCTGAAGGCATTCCTCTTTCACCCTACGACGACGCTCACCACAAGAACCCCTATCCGATGATGCGCCTTATCGCCAAGAGCGGTGCAACGCCCATCGCCACCAACGATATCGTGCTTCCGGTTTCTGACGAGATGGACTGCCGCGCTTGCCACGCCTCAGGATCTGGCCCAGCGGCCAAACCCGCCGCAGGTTGGGTTTGGATTGGATCTCAAGAGCGTGATTTCCGCCTGAACATCCTGCGCCTGCACGACCAACACCAGTTCGCTCAACATGCAGCCCTCTATCAGGCCGCGCTGGCCGCGCGCGGCTTCAACCCCCTGGGGCTCTACCGAGGCGTCGTCGCCGACGGCAAACCTGTCCTTTGCGCCGCTTGCCACGCCTCCGAGGCCCTTGGCGCCCCCAGCTATAGCACCATCCCTCCATTGACCGCCTCGGTTCACTCTTTCCACGCTCACGTGGCCGATCCTCTCCTCAGCACCACCCTCGACAGTTCTGCCAATCGAGCGGCTTGTTATCGGTGTCATCCCGGCTCGACCACTCGTTGCTTGCGCGGGGCTATGGGCGGCGCGATCGCCTCCGACGGCTCCATGGAAATGCAGTGCCAGAGTTGCCATGGTAATATGAGCACCGTCGGCTCCACCAACCGCGTCGGTTGGTTCATGGAGCCAAACTGCGCGAGCTGCCACACTGGAACAGCGACCAGCAACAACGGCCAAATCCGTTATACCTCAGTTTTCACCGATGCCAGCGGCACGGTGCGCGTCCCGGTAAACAAAACATTCTCCACCCAACCCAACGTCCCGGCGAATGGAATCTCCCTCTACCGGTTCTCCATGGGACACGGCGGACTCCAATGCGAGGCTTGCCACGGCTCAACTCACGCTGAATTCCCTAGCACTCATGCCAGCGATAACCTGCGGAACCAAGCCCTGCAGGGCCACGCAGGTGACATGGTCGAATGCACCGCGTGCCACGCCTCGATGTCCGTGAGCAGTACCACCTTCGCCAGCGGCCCTCACGGGATGCACCCAATTGGCCAGAGCTGGGTTTCGGCGCATCACGACTATGTTGAAGGTAATCTAGCCCAGTGCCAGGCCTGCCACGGTACCGACGGTCGCGGCACAGTCCTCTCACGAGCGCAAGGGACCCGCACCTTAACCGCCGGCTTCGACGGCGGCACGATTACTCTTAATCTGTTCCGCGGCGCAGTCGTTAGCTGTTATGCCTGTCATCTCGGCCCAAATGAGGATTCCATCAACAACAGCACGCCGCCTTCGGTGGATGTCGTATCCGGCAGCACGCCCAACGACACGCCCTTGAGGCTGACGGTAACGGTCACACCGCCGGCGGCAACCCTGCGCATCATTTCGCAGCCCGCCAACGGCACCGTCGGCTTGAGCAATAGCGTAGCCACCTATTTCCCCAATCCGGGCTTCACCGGAACGGACATTTTCACCTATGCAGCCTATGATGGTTCGAAGAACTCCAACCTGGGCACCGGAACGATCAACGTGCGGCAGGGTGCGTCTTCGATCAGTGTCGTGGCCCACGTGCCTCCTAGTTACCCCGCAAGCTGGCCCGTCGCCTTTGCTGCGGTTCCAACCGTTGCCAACAGTTCAACTGCGGTCACCTTCAATTGGAAGTTCGGCGACGGCTCAGCCGATAGCACCAATCAATTCCCCGTCCACACTTATGCGGCGCTCGGAACGTATAGCTGGATGGTGACGGCAAATCTTTCCGGCTCCCTCGCCACCGCCAGCGGCGTCATCGTAATCGGAAAACCCATTAACCTGACGCTCGCCAGGTCGGTCAATGGCGTGTCTATGTCGTGGCCGGATTCGATTGCCGACTGCATCGTCGAGAGATCCACCACCCTCGGTCCCAACGCCGTATGGATCCCAGTCACTAACGGCACCTATACCGCCTCTAGTCTCGAGATCCCCTCTGCCACCGACCAAGAGTTCTTCCGGTCAAGACGGGCTTGGTGAGCCAACGCGATAGGCCTCCCAATCCAGACGGTGCTGCCCCCAGGATCCTGGGCTGCGGATTGCGTTCTGCTGCTTGCCCTCGCAGCTGCAACTATCTCGCGCGCCCCCAAGCGATGCGGACTTAACTCATACCTCGCCTCCCCTGATCGCCCGCGCCCCTGCCCTCACGGCCTCTTCGGCAGGGCTCCGGTCATGCGGCTCAACCCTGGGGCCACTGCCACCCCCACACCGTCGGCCAATACCCGCAGCCCGGCACCTCGATGGTATCGAGTCCCCGTCTTGTCATAGAAAATCGTCAGGATGTGGCCATGATACAGGACAGCGTCCAGGCAAAAGTAATTCCATCGGCCCTCTGGCACCAAGGGGTTTACTTCGATCGTGTCGTCCGCCCGCGGACGTAGCCCAACTAGGCCGTTAACGATCAGATCGCAGAAAGTGGAATGGTTGTAGTCCTTGCCGCGCTCGTAAATCTCCTTCCCCTTGCCTCGCATGATCGTCCGAGCGATCCAGTCGCCGGTCAATGGATTCAGGTCCTCGTCAATCCACGGGACAACCACGCCGCTCTCGCGTTTCAGGTGCTGAGATTTTGCATAGGCCGAAAGCACCTCAAAATAGTCCTGTTTCCCGATGACACTCTGTTGGTAGTTGTTTAGCAAATTTGCCATCGAAGTCAAAGTGACCGCCGTTGAGTAAGGCCAGCTCGGCCCGTTCCATTGGCACTCGTGGCCTTGATACGAAAGCCTGAAATCCGAACATCGTCGCTCGGCGGTCGTCAGCCCATAGGGCGCATAGAAGCCGTTAGTGTCCATAATCTGCTTCCAGGCCACCTCATACCCCGGATCGGGCAGGTTCGCATACCACGGCGTGTAGCCGAATAGCTCACGGCCCGCTGAGAGCTTCGCGTCCGGACGAACCGGAAGGAATTTGAAAAACCCCGCGCTCTTATCCCATAGCCCCTCTTGCACAAGTTGTTTCAATCTCGCCGCCTTGCCGCGGAATTCCTCGGCGACGCCCTCGTTCCCAACCAGTTCCGCGATCTTCGCGATCGCCCGCGCATCCGCGAACATATAAGTGTTGATGGTGGGCCGATAACCCGGCTTGTCGTTGTTGTCGCCGATCGGCATCTCCATCCCGTCGCGACCATCGATCTGCCAGAAGAGACCATCGGGACCCAGGTTATCCTTCTCCCACCCGCGATAGTTAGCCACCAGGTCGGGAAACAATTCCTTGATCTCCCCGGCCAGCCCAGTGACCAGGTAACGATTCCACAGCGAGTCAGCAATCCAGAAACTATACACGCGTACGCCGCCGCCCTTCCGCAGCCAAAATGTCGCATACTCATCCAGGTATCGGGGATCCCGCAGCCAGCGGCCTTCGTAAAAGTGATGCCCTGCCGCGCAATTGATAGTGTTGTATTTCCCCGCCCAGGGCACATCCGGCAGGAATTCGGTCACCACGAATCCATCCGGCGTCTGCCTGAGGTGCTTGCGATAGCTCCACCACCGAAAGTAATAGATCTCCTCCAACGTCTTGTCCGGACACTCGAAGAGCGGGATGTTGTCGCTCAGGAACGCCCAAGCGTTCGTATTGCGGATAGTTCCGCCGTAAACCTCCTCGTCGTCGGCGTTGAAGGACCCAACGTAGTGCTCGAAATCCCCGGCCCGCAGCACCGATGCCACAGGAGGCGTCGCCCCCGCCAAGTGCGGCGCGAACGTTAGCCCGAACGCACACCCGAAAATTGCGAGAGCACTTTTCATGATCGTTTAGGAAGCCCGGCCCGACAGGAATCGGCCGCCAGGATATCCAGTCATCTCCCCGCTAGGCAAACCGCAAAACCGGGCGCACGGCGGAGCGTGGCCCTCCTCGGCCGCAGCAACGTGGCGAAAACCGCGATTCACGGCGCCTCCAACCCTCTCGACCAACCAAGGCCCGCCCGGTGCGCGGCATTTATGCCGCCTCAACGTGGCAAAAACCGCGATTCATGGCGCCTCCAACCCTCTCGCCATCCAAGGCCCGCCCGGTGCGCGGCATTTATGCCGCCTCACCGTGGCGAAACCCGCGATTCCCGGCACCTCCAACACCCTCGCCAGCCCACGCCCGCACGGCACGCGACCTTCAGGTCGCTTCAACTCAATGCCCCCCGCGACTCAAGCGAATCCCAATGCTCTTGCACGACGCTCGGTCTGGCGGCGTACCCGCCGCAAAATCGATCTACCGGTGTGCGGCCGTCCTCGGCCGCAGAAAGGTGGAACGCTCCGAACGCGCTGCTCATCACGCCAACGGATATGCCCCCAAGCACCTCTACCAGCGACCCCCCAAATCTTGGAGATGCGTGCCAGATCAGCATGCGAACTGCATCTATCCTGCCACGGAGGCTTCCCGACTTCTTCATCCCAACGGGATCGCGTCCTCTAGCCCAGGGGTTGCCGCGCAGCGGCCAGCCTGGGTAAAGCGCGCGTAAGACCGATCGAACTCTGAAGGTGTTCCATCACCCTCCTCTCATATTTCCAGCCCACCGCGCATCCCGCCCCCTCCATCCCGCCCATAGGGTCCATCCCGTCCATCCTGCCAGAGTCTACTCTCGGCACCCTTTCGGCCGCGGCGCGCGCGCGGGCCGCCTCCGGAAAGCGGCCGTCCTCGGGGGCACCAAGGCAGGGGCATCCGAGCGTGTTGCGTACTCTCCCAAACCCCAACGCTCCCGACCCGCCAAGGCCCGCCCGGTGCGCGGCATTTATGCCGCCTCAACGTGGCCAAGCCCGTGGTTCCCGGCACCTCCAACACCCTCGCCAGCCAAGGCTCGCACGGCACGCGGCATTTATGACGCCTCACCGTGGCAAAAACCGCGTTTCACGGCGCCCCCAACCCTCTCGACCCGCCGAGGCCCGCCCGGTGCGCGGCATTTATGCCGCCTCACCGTGGCGAAACCCGCGGTTCCCGGCACCTCCAACCCTCTCGCCCGCCAAGGCCCGCCTCGCACGCGACCTTCAGGTCGCTTCAACAAAATGACCCCCGCGACTCAAGCCAATCCCAGCACCCTTCGAATCCCCCGAGAGCCCCCGTCCTCGGGGGCAGCACCGTCAAATTGCCCTCGACGATGAAACCCCACCTGCCTCGCACAGATCGCGACGACGTCCTGCGCGATCGGGCTCCTGCGCTCGAATAACGGCTGCGCCCGGATCCCAGGGTGCCGCCGTGCTCGTGGTCATAGCCCTTTCTTCAATCGGTCCAACGCATGGGCTCTGCCGCCGGTCTCTCACCAGCTCCTACCCGCCGATTCGCCCGCGCTTAAGCACCCCTCCCCTCCGCTTCGTGATCTCGGTGCTCTTCCCGGCGGACCCCGTCGGTTTTTTCAACTCCCGTGTTTAATTAAGTCATATAACAACTTGACACTTGATCTCCCTTCCGTTACCTTCGGGACCATGAAGAGCGATCAAGCTCGGCCCGCGCCACGCGTCCATCGGCTGCGGTGCCTCACCACGCCCACGAGTCCCCCACATAACAGCTACTCGCTCCGTTCCAATTTCCAACCTCAAATTGCCAATCCCAACTCCAACTGGTCCTTCCGCCTCTGCCCCGCAAACCCCTGGAATATCGGATATGACGAGAGGTGTTATCGGGTTGATGGCCCGCGCCTTGCCTCCCATTCCCCTGGAGTGGCCCAAACGCGGTCAATTCCTATTCGCACCGCCACAACCAGACAATCCATTCTCGGCCAGATTCGGCCAGCTTTCGTTTCCTTGGTTTCCTTCTGTAAAATGTCCTGTCCCCGCCTCTCCCCAACCTTCAGTTTAAGGCTTTCCCACGCAACTCCCTCGAATATCGGCTTTTCGACGCGCTGTTATCGGGTAAGCCTACACGCCACCGGCCAATCACTGCCCGGCACTCGTCCCCTTCAGCCTTTTGCCTTTATACTTCAGCCTTTCCTTCCAAATGCTGGAATACGCACTCCAAAAGTTGGAATATCCGCTCCAAAACCTGGAATATCCGCTCCAAATGTTGGATTATCCGCTCCAAAGCTTGGTCTAGACCAACGCCTCATCCTGACACGTAAGCGGTTAAGCTACAGCCAGAACAATGCAATCAGCATCACCTCCATCAACCCTGCGCCACCTGATTCCCAGCCGTTTCAAGCGCCTTTATGGCCCGCCGACCGCAAATGACAAAAAAGGGTTAGCGACCAAGAGCACCACCGTGCAGTCCAGCCACCCTAGCCTTAACTCATGAAGATTCACCTCCTCTCCCTTCGCACTGCCGCGTGTCTCGCGGCGTGCTCTCTCGCGTCATTCCTGTCGGCCGCCGCGCCTTCAGACGACACCGCCACGGTGGATCTGCGTCCGGCCTTCGCCCGCTGGCACTTGGAACCTCGGGCGCAGGGCGGCCGCAATACCTGTTCGGTATTTGTCGTCAGCGGCGCCCTGGAGTACGCCTTGGCCAGCCAGCGCGACCAGGGCACCCGCCTCAGCGTCGAGTTCTTGAACTGGGCGTCCAACGACGCCATCGGCGACAACACCGACGGCGGCTTTTTCTCCGACCTGTGGAAAGGCTTCCTCAAGCACGGCATCTGTCCCGAGGCCGATCTGCCCTATCAAGACCGCTTCGATCCCCAATTGAATCCTCCGCCTGGAGCCCGGGACAACGCCAGCAAACTCGCCACGACCGGCCTGCAACTGCACTGGATTAAGCCCTGGGACGTGACCACCGGCCTCACCGACGCGCATCTCAAAGAAATCAAGCGCGTCCTGCGCGAGAAGTGGCCCGTCTGCGGCGGTTTCCGGTGGCCCAAGGCGGCGCATTGGGAAAAAGATGTCCTGCAAATGGCGCCGCCGGAAGGCGTCTTCGACGGCCACAGCGTGCTCTTGGTCGGGTTCCGGGAGGACCCTGCCCAGCCAGGGGGCGGGGTGTTCCTCATCCGCAATTCGGGCGGCGGCCCGCGCGATGGATTCATGACCTACGAGTACGCCGGCCACTACATGAACGACGCGGCCTGGATCGACCACGACCCCGCCAAACCCACCCCCGCCGTGCGGCCTTAGCCAGGAATTGAGCATGGATATCCTCCCGCTTCTGCATTGCCCACGCCATCGCCTTTGCTCATTATGACCGGTCTATATCGCGTATGCGCAGACAGTATCCATTCGACCTCATTGACGCCAAATGGCAGGAGCGCTGGGCTCGGCAGCAGACCTTCCGCGCCTGGAGCCCGGGCGAATCCATTCCCTCCGACCATCCGTTCGCTCGCCGCCATGGCCTGGCTGGGACCGTCGATGCGGACCGGCTCCCTCCCAAGTTCTACATCCTCGACATGTTCCCCTATCCCTCCGGCGCGGGCCTGCACGTTGGCCACCCAGAGGGTTATACCGCCACCGACATCCTAGCCCGTTACCGTCGCGCATCGGGCTGGAACGTTCTTCATCCTATGGGCTGGGACGCGTTCGGGCTGCCGGCGGAGCAGTACGCGGTCAAAACCGGGCAACACCCCCGCGCAACCACCGAAGCCAACATCGCGACCTTCAAGCGCCAGATCCAAGCCCTGGGGTTCAGCTACGACTGGAGCCGCGAGGTCAATACCACCGACCCGGGCTATTTCCGCTGGACCCAGTGGATTTTCCTCGAGCTCTATAATTCCTGGTTTAATCCCAAGACCAACAAGGCCGAACCGATCGGTACCCTCGCCTACCCGGCTGGAGTCGAGAGCGAATTGTCGCGCCGAGCCTACCGCGACGCTCGGCGTTTGGCCTACGTCGCTGAGGCGCCCGTCAATTGGTGCCCGGAGTTGGGCACCGTTCTGGCCAACGAGGAAGTGATCGACGGCAAGAGCGAGGTGGGCGGCTTCCCCGTCGTCCGCAAGCCGATGCGCCAATGGATGCTCCGAATCACCGCCTATGCCGAGCGTCTCCTGGCTGACTTGGACACCATCGACTGGAGCGATTCGCTCAAGGAAATGCAGCGAAATTGGATCGGCCGCAGTGAAGGCGCCGAGGTCATCTTCCCCATCGTTGGCTTAAGCGAGACCATTACCGTCTTCACCACCCGGCCGGACACGCTTTTCGGCGCCACCTACATGGTGCTCTCCCCCGAGCATAAGCTGGTGAGCGCGCTAGCCACGCCCGAGCAGCGCGCGGCCGTGCAGGCCTACCAGGCCGCCGCCGCCAGCCGTAGCGACCTCGAGCGAACCGACCTGGCGAAACAAAAGACTGGCGTGTTCACCGGCGCCTTCGCCCTCAACCCCGCAAACCAGGAGCGCATCCCCATCTGGATTGCGGACTACGTGCTGGCCAGCTACGGCACCGGCGCGATCATGGCTGTACCGGGCCACGATACGCGCGACCTCGAGTTTGCCCGCACGTTCCAACTGCCTGTCGTCCCGGTCGTCCAACCGCCCAACGCCAAAGACCCGATCGGTTTCGTGGACGACGGAGTGGCGATCAACTCTGGATTCTTGAACGGCCTGCCCACGCCGGAGGCGAAACGGACAATCAGCGCCTGGCTGGAGGAGAAGGGCCTGGGGCGCAAGACGGTCAACTACAAGCTGCGCGATTGGCTCTTCAGCCGCCAGCGCTACTGGGGCGAGCCTTTCCCGATCGTCTGGAAGAAGGCGGACGCCGGCCAGATCTACCACGAGGCCTTGCCGGGAGCGGAGTTGCCAGTAGCCCCGCCTGACCTCACCGATTACAAACCGACCGGCACGGGAGAACCGCCCCTAGCTCGCGCCAAAGACTGGGTCGAACGCCCGGACGGATCCCATCGGGAAACCAACACCATGCCGCAATGGGCCGGGAGCTGTTGGTATTACTTGCGCTACCTGGACCCGCGCAACCGAGAAGCCTTCTGCAACCCGGCCGCCGAAAGCTATTGGATGGGCACGCGGCAAGCCGCAAACGGCCACCGCCCTACCCCGGGCATCGACCTCTACGTCGGCGGCATCGAGCACGCCGTATTGCACCTCCTCTATGCCCGCTTTTGGCACAAAGTCCTCTACGACTTAGGCCACGTCTCCACCAACGAGCCCTTCTTCAAGCTCGTGAACCAGGGCCTGATCCTGGGCGAAATGGAGTACACCGTATTCCGCGACTCCACAGGGACCCCCCGGAGCGCCGCCGAAGTCCGCGACGTCGCCGAGGAATCAACCCCCAGCGGCCTCCGGCTGGCCGCCCTGCATAAGCAGACCAGCGAGAAGCTCTTCGGCGAACGCGTGACCGACGAGGACGTGGAGAAGAATGGGGACGGATTCGTTTTGAAAAGCAACCCTGGCGTCCGCGTGGACGCACGCTGCTTCAAAATGTCCAAGTCCCGCGGCAACGTCATCAATCCCGACGGTATCTTGGGCGAATACGGCGCCGATGCATTCCGGCTCTACGAGATGTTCATGGGGCCCCTGGAGCTGGTGAAGCCCTGGAGTACTAAGGGCGTGGAAGGTGTCTATCGCTTCTTGGGACGCGTCTGGCGTATGTTTATCGAGGAGCAGAGCGAAACCGCCTTCGAACAAGCCTCGGCCGCGAGCGGAACTCCAGGCCAGGAAAGCCTGGAACTGATTCGGCTCAACCCATCGATCCGAGACCTCGCACCTTCCCCCGCCCAGGCGAAAGTGCTCCATGCCTGCATCAAAAAGGTAACCGAAGACCTCGACCAACTTCGCTTCAATACCGCGATTTCGGCGCTGATGGTCTTCAACAATGCCGCCATCGGGTGGGAGATCAAACCCAAGTCCGTCCTGAGTGATTTCCTCAAATTGCTCCAGCCTTTCGCACCGCACCTGGCTGAAGAGCTTTATGCCAAGCTCCACTCAGGCTCGACCCCGGCAGTCGGGACCCTGGCTTACGAGCCCTGGCCGAAACACGACCCAGCGCTGCTGGTCGAGGACACCATCGAGATGGCGGTGATGGTCAATGGCAAGGTTCGGGACCATCTTCATCTGGCGGCCACCGCCACTCCACAGGAGGCTCAAGCCGCCGCCCTCGCGAGCGAGAAGGTGCAAAGCTTCCTGGCCGGCAAATCCATCAAGAAGATCGTCGTGGTTCCGGGCAAATTGGTAAACATTGCGGCAGCCTAGAATGCAGAGTAAACTCTAAGTGTGGTCCTCTTGACGAAACAGGAACGATACGTGCTTTGCGTTGTCATTGCTCTCCTCCTCATCGGTTGGGCGGTGAAAGCATGGCGCACTTCCCATCCCCGCTCCAGTGATTGGGCCACAAGCGCCCCTACGCAGAGTCCCTAGCGCATGCATCAAGTCGATTTCAATGAGGTCGTGGAACAGATCCTGGCCCACGACACCCGCTACGATCGCCAGGCCTATCATTTCATCCGCGAAGCCCTGGACTACACTCAAAAGCCCATTATCAAGGCCAACAAAGGCAAACTCCGCCACATCTCGGGCCAGGAACTGCTCTCCGGAATTCGGGCCTACGCCCTGAATCAATACGGGCCCATGGCCCTGACTCTGTTGGAGGAATGGGGCGTCAAGCGATGCGAGGACTTCGGCGAGATTGTTTTCGCCCTCGTTGAAGGCGGGGCGCTGAGCAAAACCGAGACCGATTCCCGTGCGGACTTTCAGGGAGGCTACGACTTTGCCGATGCCTTCAAGAAGCCGTACCTGCCCCTCAACCGCAAGGCGGACCTGGGTGCGCCCATCAAACCGGCGGGCAAGTAAGGGCGTTGCGCCAGACCACGTTCTGGCCTTAGACTAGTCTGGTGCCACCCGCCAGATCAAAGCCCGCGCGCCCGGAGATTTCCCGCAAAGCGGTCTACCGCCTCTCTCTCTACCTCCGCTGCTTGAACCGGCTCAAGAGCAACGGCATCCGAACTGTCTCCAGCGATGCGCTCGCCAAGGTCGCCTCGGTTAAACCCACCCAGTTACGGAAGGATCTGACTTACTTCGGCCAGTTTGGTACCCGCGGCCTAGGCTACGACGTGGTGGCCCTCGCCCGGATGATTACCGACGTGCTCGGCACAAATCGCCTTCAACCGGTCATTCTGGTCGGCGTGGGCAACCTCGGAATCGCCCTCCTGGCTTACCGCGGCTTCGAGCCCGAGGGCTTCGAGATCATCGCCGCCTTTGACCTGGATCCCGACCGCCGCCGTGACAAGCCCCTTCCCAAGCCCGTCCACGGAATGGAGCAATTAGCCGATTTTGTTCGGGATCAACAAGTTAAGATGGCGATCCTGACCGTTCCGGCGGGCTCGGCACAGGAGGTTGCCAACCTGCTGGTAGAATCCGGCATCACCGGGATTCTGAATTTTGCCCCGATCGTACTCGAGGTCCCCGAAGACGTGGTGGTAAGCAATGTGAACCTCGCCAGCGAACTCGAGAACCTGAGCTATTTCATCCAACAGTAGCTCTCTATCCGCGCTCGGCCTCACAACGAGCCCAGGTATCAGCCTCAAGAATCTGCGCCAGCGAAGGATGCAAGACCACTTGGTGGGCCCCCATGACCCGTGACACCGTTCCGGCAATCCCTTCAAAGCTCGACCTACCCTGACAAAATGCGGCGACCGCCACTTCGTTGGCCGCGTTGAGCACTGCAGGCAACGTCCCCCCGATCTCGCCTGCCCTCCGTGCAAGGCCTAGTGCGGGGAAACGGTCCAGGTCAGGTTCCTCGAAGGTCAGGCTTCCGATCCTGGGGAAGTTGGTTTGAACACGATCACTCTCGATCCGCTCCGGATAGGTCAGCGCGTACTGGATGGGCAGGCACATGTCCGGGGTCGAAAGCTGGGCGATGATCGAGCCGTCGATGAATTCCACCATGGAGTGGATGATGCTCTGCGGGTGAACGACCACGCTCACTCGATCCATCCCCACATCAAAGAGCCAGCGCGCCTCGATCATCTCCAGGCCTTTGTTAAAAAGGGTGGCCGAGTCGATGGTGATCTTGGGACCCATCACCCACGAGGGGTGCTTTAAGGCGCGTTCCAAAGTGATGGAGGGAAACTCCGACTTAGGAGTGCTGCGAAACGGTCCGCCGGACGCCGTCAACACCAACCGCCGAACCGAGCTTGGTGGCTTGCCATCCAGACACTGGAAGATCGCAGAATGCTCGCTGTCCACCGCCAATACCTGCACGCCACATCGGCGAGCTTCTTCCATCACGATCTCACCGGCCATGACCAGGATCTCCTTGGAAGCGACCGCAATGTCCTTGCCCGCACGGATGGCCGCCAAGGCAGGCTGCAGGCCGGCTGTACCGACGATGGCGATGAGCACGATGTCCGCCGCTGGTAGCGTGGCCAACTCCAGCAAGCCTTCAGGACCAGAAAACACTCGCGGCGTTGAACCCAGGACTGCGCGCAAACCAGACGCCCTGGCCGGGTCGCCTAGAGACACCGCCGCAGGCTCGAATTTGCGCGTCTGTTCCAGCAGCAGCTCAGCGTTGTTTCCGGCCGCCAGACCGATCATGCGAATCCGGTCCGGCAGATCCTCCGCCACCTTGAGCGTGCTGGTGCCAATTGAGCCCGTGCTGCCCAAGAGAACCACGTTTTTCATGTCTAACCAGGAGCTATAATCGGTTGGCCACCAAAAAGTTGGATGGGCGAGTCACTCCGGAGAGGGGGAGTCGGCGACCAGGCGAAGCGCCTCATCGATGTAAATCTCCCCAGTCATTTCTCCCAAGGAAGTGCGGGAAACATAGTCGTAGCGCTTGAAGCTACCCCAATCCACTTTCGTGAGTATATACCCGAACCCGTCGTTGGTGAGCCCGAAGAGCATGTGATGCTCGCCGTGCATCTTGCGCTTGAGATAGAACCCAATGTTCGGAAGAGCCTCACCCGGAATCGTCAGGATCTGGGCCGTCCCCAGGTTGATCAGGTTCAATTGCGTGCTCACTCGTCCCTCGTCCTGTCCCGTGTAACCCAGGGGCGAGGATTTCATGATCGCTCGAAGCAACGGGGAATCGACCGGAAAACTAATGGTTCGGGCGACGCAATAAAGCCGGGGATTGCTTTGAGCCGACGCCGGCTGGACGATTCTCAAGGCCTCGTCGGCCAGCAAGTGGCCAATCCTCAGGCACTCGTCCCAGGTTCGCAAGTCGCTCCCGTTTGGCCCCCGATTATCGGCGGTCACCATCCCCCCTTGGGCGCTATTCATGAAGATGCCAGTGCCGCCTCCCTTGGCGCTGATCTCGTCGTATAGAGGTCCGATGAGGTCGGGGCTGAGAATACCCACCCCAGGACCCAAAACCTCAGGATGGATCGCGTAATTGACCAAGGTGGCGAGGACTTTGCCGTCGGCACGAACAAACTGCATCACGTGGCAGCGCGGGTCGTAGAGCTGCTCCGCGTAATAGTTGAAGGCAATCTTGCCTTTGGCTTCACCCGTGGCCACCTTCAGCGAACAGGGTTCCAGCCCTTTCATCGCCTCCTCGATCGCGGCCGCCATCTGCGCACATACCCGGTCCAAGTATTTCAGATCCGCCGCGAACCCCCCTCGCCCATCGGGGAAACCGTAGCAGTCGGGAGCGCTATGCGCGTGTGTGGCACCGATCAAGATATTGGTTCCAGGCACGCTTTTGACCAGCGCGCGGACCCGGTTCCCCAACACCGATGGGAACCCGAGAAAATCGGCGCTCACGATGACCACCGGCGTCTCTCCTCGATCCAGCGCCAAGGCTCGCACCGTGAGGTCGCCCTCTTTGCGAGATACCGGCTCGGAAGGCCCCACCCCGCCCGAAACCGGCAACAGGGGGTCTGGCGTCACCACTCGGACGGCGATCCCGGCTCTAAACGCTGCGGCTCCGGAGGCGATTGGCCCAGCCCAGGCGCACACGAAAGCAAATCCTCCTAAAACCCACACCAGGCGTCGTAAGTTGGTGATCTTCATCAAGCTACGCCCTTTACTACTCGCCACCCAACGCGCGGTCGAGCAAAAAGCCGGGGCTAAACACATCGTCGAGTCGTCGAGCGCGCCCCCCGGATCGCTCTCGACAAACGCAGTTCCTGGCACTATCCTGGGGGCTACGAGATTGAGAAGAAGGCAACGCCATGCCAAGATTAACTATCGCCAGCGGACCGCACCAAGGTGAGCAAATTGAAGTCCCCAAGGGGACTTTCACGCTGGGACGAGCCGAGACAAACGATTTCCCGTTCGACGACGGCAGTGTCTCCGGACGACACTGTCAAATCACGGTGACCGACTTCGCAGTCCGAATCAAAGACCTGGGCTCGACCAACGGCACGTTCGTGAATGACCGGCAAGTCGAGGAGGCTGAACTCGCCAACGGCCAAACCCTTACCCTTGGAACCCTTAAGTTTCGACTGGAAGTAGAGCCGGCCCATATCGCCATTCCCGAGTTGCCCAGTGTCGAGACACTCCCGCCGACGTCACTGCCCGACGGCACGGCGGCCTGTTACAATCACTCTGATGTGGCTGCAGATCTGCGGTGCGTTCAATGCCATCGCACGTTCTGCGAGAGCTGTGTCAAGGTGCTGCGCCTGGTGGGAGGCAAGAGCCGGGTCTTTTGTCCCGCCTGCAGCGGGAGTTGCCAGCCCATAGGTCCTTCTGCGGCGAAACCCAAGCCCAAGTCCTTTGCGACTCGATTCTGGGACACCATCAGAATTCCCTTCCGCCGCCCAACTGACAACCAGACGGAACCACGCGCCTGACGCCCTTCCTAAAGCCCCGGCCTCAGCAAGTTCGCCAACCGGAAGCCCAGACCTCCGCGGCAACTGCCGTCCTCCGGTGCCATTTCAGGGTGTTGGCATCGCCTTTTCAGCCCTCCAAAGGGGCTTGTCATCAGACCCCGTCGAGGTAAGCTGACCAGCGGTGAAAGAGAAGTGGCATAATGTCTTGGCGGTAGTGCTGATGGTGGTCTTCGCTTGCACGCGGTGGCCAGGCGTGCTGCCCCAAAACTTCAGCGCCGCTTACGCCCTGGCCTTTTGCGCAGGCGTATTCTTCCCTCGGCGCCTGACTTGGTGGCTCCCGATGCTCACCTTGTTCGTCACCGACCTTATCCTCAACGTATTCTATTACAGAGCCTCAGCCCTAAGCCCCGAGATGATCGGTAACTACCTGGCCTATGGTCTGCTGATCTGGCTGGGGACGAAGTTCAAGGGCCGTTCCTCGATCCTAAATGTGCTGGGCGGTGGAATCCTTGGGGCAATTCTGTTCTATTTGATTACCAACAGCATCTCTTGGATGCACGACCCAGCTTATCCAAAAACCCTCGCCGGCTGGATTCAGGCCCTCACGGTGGGAACACCAGGTTGGCCTCATACTTGGGAGTTTTTCCGCAATACCTTGCTGAGCGGTGGCCTCTTCAGCGGGCTCTTCGCCGGAGCCATGAAGCTCGGTGAGGCCGCCGAGAAGGAGCAGGAAGAAGAGGAAGAAGAAACCGAGCCGGAAGAAGAACCTGGCCAACCTGAAGAAGCCAAGTAGTTTTTTTGGATGCACTAGTCGCCGTTCACACGGCCCCATCCCGGCAGGTTTGCTACGCACATCCGCACCGATAGATCGCCAGCCTTGCAACCCGACTCGTCCCCATGTTTCGCCTTGGCCTTATCTCGGATACCCACGGGTTTCTCGATGCGCGGGTGGCGCGGTTGCTCGCCGGCGTAAACCACATCGTCCATGCGGGGGATGTGGGCTCTACGGATATCATCCGGAAATTGGAAGCAATCGCCCCAGTCACCGTAGTGACTGGCAACTGCGACAGCGGATTGCCCTATCGAGAAATCGAAGTGGTCCAAACGGGCGAGCGCAAAGTGATCGTCCAGCATATCGTGGATCCACGAAAGCTGGATCTTGCGCTTCAGCGGCGGATCGATTGTGAGCATCCGGATGCAGTCGTTTTCGGCCACACCCACCGGGCTTTCACCCAGCGCGTTGGAAAGGTTCTGTTCGTGAACCCGGGCTATGCCGGAAAACCTCGTTTCACTCTTCCACGAAGCATAGCGGTCCTCTCCTGGCGCCCTTCCTCGAAGATGGATCTGGAGTTCCTGCCACTTACGGGGGTGGAGTGAGAGCGGCGCTGGCCGTCAGTTCATCTCGGCCTGCTCATCGTTGGAATGGTAGGGTGGTCGCTTCGATTCGATAGAAGCGATGATCCGCCGCCGCTCCCGGCCGGTCAACAAGCATGAATTGTTCGCTACTCACAGTGTCCGTATAGACCACCCGCCACGTAATCAGGTCCGTAGAGGACAGCAGCCGGTAGCTCTCTCCTGTCTGGCCGCTCAGCAGCAGGTGGACCTCGTTGCCGGGGAGCACGGCAAGCGAACGAATCGTTAGCAAGTTCCCCGGATCGACTGCAGACCCCTCACCGGGTTTTGGCGCCGCCGCGTCGCCGTTCTCGGCAGCCAGGGTCTGCTGCGTCTGCATGGTTTGAGCGCCGCTAACCGTCGTAATCGTAAGCCGCCAGCCGTTTGCTATCTTCCCGGAGTGTTGAGCCGTATCGTCGGCCACGTAAAGACTCCAAGTGCCATTAGCAGAAAAGCCGCTGAAGGTGGACAGATTGGTCAGGTAAGGCCCAACTGGCGCTGGGCTAGGGAAGGTTGGACAAGCCCCATAGCAACTCGGACGGAACGTGCCCGACGTGAGTTGGCTTGAGCTAGGCAAGCATGATCCTGCGTTGTCGTCGAATGTCAAAGTGAGGTTGGATACCTGGTGGTTGCCCCCGTTATTGGCCATGAGCAGCGTCTCGCCTCCGGAAGGACTGACCAGCAGAACATTGACATCATGCGGCGCAGTATGAGTGAAATTGCTGAGCGTTACCGTCACCCTGGTAATGGTGCCACTCAGGCCGGAGACGTTGATTGCGGACGGGTAGGGCGAAGCCATACCATTCGCAGGGATATTGATCGCATTCAGGTTGGCGAACGCAGTGGCATTGGTCGTCAGGGCAGACACACTGAGCAAGAAAGACCCGCTCACCCTGGATTGCGTTGCCGTGATTACGGTGCTACCGGCCGCAATCCCAGTGGCGATTCCAGAATTGTTGATTGTTGCCACGAAGGGCGCTGCGGAAGCCCAAGAAGCCGAGGCAGTTAGATCCTGCTTGGTGCCATCGGAGTATGTTCCGAGAGCGGTGAGTTGTTGGTTCTGGCCAACCATAACTGAGTTTGTAGCCGCTGTAACTGCAAGCGAGACCAGGCTGGGCGCCGTAACCGTCAGAACTCCATTCACGTAGGTGAGGACATAGTCGGCGTCAGCAGCGCCGGAAGCGGTGATCGGATAGCTGCCCACCAAGCTGCTCGAGGTCGCGGTGGTCGTGAGCTGCACAGGCGTCGAGAAGCTCGCCGGACTGTCAGCGTTTACGAAGCCAGTGTAGCTGGCTGTCAGCGCCGGCACCGCTGAGCCTTTGACCATCGACTTGCTATCTGCAGTGATCGTCAGGCTAGCGGGCGTGACGCTGAGGGAACCGTTGACAGAGCCAATCGTGTAGTTGGCGCCCACGGCGCCGTTCGCTGTGATCGGATAACTACCTACTGGGCTGGACGTGGTTGCCGTGGTGGACAGGCTAGGCGCCGTGGTCAAGCTCGACACCGTGTCACCGTTGACGAACCCTGCGTAACTGGCGGTGAGCACAGGTAGCCCGGAGCCATAAACCTTGGTTTTGCTATCCGCCGTAACCGTCAAGCTCCCCGGCGTAACGCTGAGAGCACCGTTGATATAGGTAATCGTGTAGTTGGCTGCGGTGGCGCCGTTCGCCGTGATCGGATAGCTACCCACTGGGCTGGACGCGGCTGCCGTCGTGGACAGGCTAGGCGCCGTGGACAAGCTCGACACCGCGTCACCGTTGACGAATCCGGCGTAATTGGCTGTGAGTGGAGGCACCGAGGCTCCATAGACCTTCGTCTTGCTGCTAGCGGTAATAGTCAACCCAGCCTTTGACACTGTCAAAGTGCCGCTAACATACGAAATCGCGTAGTTCGGGCTGACAGCGCTGTTGACCGTGATGGGATAAGAGCCCGCTTGGCTGGAACTGGTCGCGGTCGTAGACAAGGCAGGCGCAACAGTCAGTTTCACCGGAGTATCGCCATTCACGAAGCCAGCGTAACTTGCGGTCAAAGCAGGCAGGACGGCACCATAGACTTTGCTTTGGCTGACGGCCGTAATCGAAAGAGGCGCCGGCAACACGGTGATACTGACAGAGTTGGTGGCGCCTCTATAGCTAGTCGGATCCGCGGGGGTGAAGACCGCGGTCAACGACTGGCCGCTGCCCGCAGGCAGGACGGCGCCAAGAGCAGGAGCGTAAGTGAACGTTCCCGGCACATTCGCGGTGGCATTCAGTTGCGCGCTGCTGAGCGTGGCTCCATAGACCACATTGGCTGGAGCCGTCCAGGTGATTACCGGGCTCACGAGGCCCCCACCGGCGGCAGGCACCTGGTAGGACACCTCGTTAGACGGCGGGCTCACAAGGCCGGTGCTATTGTAGTCCGTGACCGCAAAGTAATAGGTGGTCCCGGGCTGGAGGCCAGAGATCGTGGCCGTCGTCACATTGCCCACTTGGTTGGTATTCGTGTAAGCACGGCTGGCTGTGCCATAGTAGACACAGTATCCGGCGATCCCAGGATCCGTGCTATCAGGGTCCCAGGCCAGACTTACGCTCTGTGTGGTTTGAGCCTGGGTCTTCTCCGCGCAGAGAAACAACGAAAACCCGAGAACCGCCAGGAACTCCAACCCCCGGACGAGGAGCAGAACCAGAGTCGCCAAGGGCGCGAGAGAGCGCCGGCTTAGAGTGGAAACCGCATCACTAATCATGGCACCCCCCTCAAGCTGCTAGTATGCCATGGCCCTTTTTGGGCCAGAACTGCCCACACCAATAGATAACATGTCCTTAATTATACGCTGTGTGACCATAAGTGAGACAGTTCAGACACTTATCCCAGACAGGTCTGTTCACCCAAGGAGGCCGATAGTCGTGAAGGGTTGCTACTGGATTAATTACATTAAACCTATGAACAGGGTCATCGTCTCCTTCGACATCTTCCCCGGCTACCGGGAGCCCTCCGTTTCGGTCCGATCAAACCGCAGACACCCAGGTTTCCAGTTACGTGGTGTCTACTTTGCCGCTCGACCCTGACAACTTCACTCGGAAGAAACCGCTCGTTTTCTGGAGCGTCAATTCCCTGAGTTCTCTGTGGCCCAAGCCGTCAACTCCGGCTTGGGCTGGCAAATGCAGATGGCGACGCCTAGCGGCCCAGCGTCCTGGCGTGTTGCTCGCGCCTGACCGGTTCGCCACGGAGCATCGGACAACCCAGGATCTCAGATGCGGCGAAAGCTCTAAACCGACCGCAGTATAAAATCGCCGTTTTTGGGGATGCCGCCCTCGACGCTCAGGTTGTTGACCGCGGTCGGCTCCGGACAAGTCGGCCGCGGCTCGTTGCTTGGTGATTGGGGTGGTCTCTAGGCCAAGCTGAAAACCCGAGTTTAAAGGGAGAATGACGCGACAGAGGGCCTCATTCTTCGCTTCACATAATGACCAGCTTGCGCTTTAATGGGACAGAATGAACATCGAAACCATCTGGAGCCGCCTAACCCGGGTGGTTGTCTTCTTGGTTCTGGTGTCCATGTTGTTGTTGGTGGGAGTTTGGTATTTGCCTCTCATTCGCCAGAACGAAAACATGCGCAAAGAAGCCTTGAGGTTGGATGGTGAGATCCAGAAAGAAGAGGACCAGCTTCACCAAAAGAAGGCTTCCATCGAAGCCCTTCGCAGTGACCCCAAAACGGTAGAGCGCTTGGCGAGGGAGAGACTCGGTCTCGCTCGCAGCGGGGAGACGGTGATTCACTTCGAAGAGATCGTCACCAACCTTCCCATCGCACGGCAGTAGGTGTCGACGGCCAGACGGCGGCGCGCGGCGCGGAGTCGGGCGGGAAGCGGCCCGCCAGCGAGTTCAGACGGTCATGATCTCTTTTTCCTTGTGAGCCAGGTGGGCGTCGAGTTTGGAGATATAGTCGTCCGTCAGCTTTTGGAGTTCCTTCTCAGCCTGCTTTTCCTGGTCCTCGGTAACGCCGCCCTGCTTGCCTGTTTTCTTCAAGGACTCCATCGAATCGCGTCGAACATGTCTAATCGCCACTCGTCCATCCTCAGCCAGCTTCCGGACGATCTTGGTGAACTCAGTACGACGCTCGGTGCTTAGCTCCGGCAAGATGATGCGCAGACACTTCTTGTCCACCTGCGGGTTCAACCCCAAGTTGGCCTTTTGGATCGCTTTGTCGATGGCATGAATGGTCCCGGCATCCCAAGGAGTGATTAACAAGACCCGAGGTTCCGGAGCGGTGATGCCGGCCATCTCCCGGATCCGCATCTGGGCGCCATACGCCTCCACAACCACGTTTTCGACCAACCCCGGAGAAGCCTTGCCCGTGCGCACGCCGGAGAACTCGTGAATCACGACCTGTTCCGTCTTGGCCATCTTGTCCTCGGCCTCCAATAAGATGTCATCAATATCCATAAGCAAGCTGAGTGGTTTCTTGACTGGGTATAAGGGAATCCGCGCCAGCCGTCAACTCGTCACCAACGTTCCGATCTTCTCGCCCAGCACCACGTTCTGGATATTGTGCGGCTTGAAAAAGTCGAAGACGATGATCGGCATCCGGTTGTCCATACAGAGGGAAAAGGCCGTAGTATCCATCACTTCCAGGCGCTGCTTTAAGGCCTCGCTGTAAGTGATCTGGTCGTAGCGTTTGGCGTCAGGGTTCTTTTTCGGGTCCGAATCGTAGATGCCGTCCACTTTGGTTGCCTTCAGAATCACCTCCGCACCGATCTCGTTGGCGCGCAAGGCAGCCGCCGTGTCCGTCGAGAAATAAGGATTCCCCGTTCCGCCGCCAAAAATCACCACACGGCCCTTCTCCAAATGGCGAACAGCTCGGCGCCGGATAAACGGCTCGGCGACTTGCGCCATGCTAATCGCGCTCTGCACCCGCGTGGCAACGCCGGCTTTCTCGAGAGCGTCCTGCAATGCCAACGCGTTGATGACGGTGGCCAGCATCCCCATATAATCGCCAGTGGCGCGCTCAATGCCGCCCTGGCTGCCGCGCGAGCCGCGAAAAATGTTGCCTCCGCCCACGACGACGACTACCTCTACACCGAGGTCACGGACCTCGCGAATCTGCAGAGCCATGTCACGCACGCGCTCAGGCCGGATCCCCATGCCAGTCTCCTCACCAAGCGCTTCCCCGCTCAGTTTCAACAAGATGCGACGGTACTTCGGTTTCGAACGTTCCTTCATGGCAAAGTGACGATAGCTTGCCGGCTGGTCAAAACGGCCGGCGGAGAATCAAACGCGCGGAGACACACCCAACCCTCACTTAAGTGGTGCCGCCGGTAACACGCTGCTGAGTGTTTTACCAACCCGTGACCGGATCGTCAACCAAAGCCCACACTGGTGTCGGCGGGAGTTCAAAATGAGACTCGTTGGGGGAACAAAATGAGACAGGGTTAGAGCGAGTATTTTCCCAGGATCTCGGGCCAGCGGTTTTGTGGCGGTTTGGGA
>Ga0265314_10000805_pt1 | contig 37292 bp, 35 predicted proteins | sample 4126metaG_FD_203106 | JGI IMG/M metagenome (GOLD analysis project Ga0265314, IMG submission 203106) | Rhizosphere microbial communities from Carex aquatilis grown in University of Washington, Seatle, WA, United States - 4-1-26 metaG | ecosystem: Host-associated > Plants > Roots > Rhizosphere >...
CTTGATGCGACGTTGTCCGATGGCAAGTCCAAGACGTCGGTCAAGCTCGATATACCGGGACTCGACGGCAACGCCAAGGCGTTTACCGCCGCGATGATGACGGTGAACGTCGAAATGCAGAAGGACGGCGCGACGATCAGGGCCAAGGTAACGAGCGCGCTCGCCGGCAGCGTCGACGCCGAAAAAATCGAGCTCGCGAAATTGACGGCGGTCGTCAATGTCAACGACCCGAAACTGCCGAAGAACCCGATCGATGCCACGATCACGGGCTCCGCCACGGTCGATCTTGCGAAAGAGAATGCGAGCTTCGTTTTCGCCACCAAGTTCGACGACAGCAATATCAACGGCAGCGCGGGGCTTACCAAATTCACGCCGCCGTTTTACACGTTCGACGTCAACATCGATCAACTCGATGCCGACCGCTATCTGCCGAAATCCGATCCCAAACAGAAGCAGCCCGAGCAACCGCTCGACCTGGCGGGACTCAAAGGTCTGAACGCAAACGGCAGCATCAAGATCGGCACGTTGAAGGTGGCCAACGTCAAGGCGGCAAACGTGCGTGTCGAGGTCAAGGCCGCGAACGGCCGCGTCGACGTAAGCCCGATCGCAGCCAACCTTTATCAGGGCACGCTTGCCGGCGCGCTGTCGGTGCAGGCTGCGGCGACACCCGTGATCGGCATCAAGCAAAATCTCACCGGCATCAACGTCGGACCGCTCCTGAAGGACGCCGCGAATTTCGATTCGCTCGAGGGCAAAGGCAATCTTTCGCTCGACGTGAGCGGGCAGGGGCAGACCGTCACCGCAATCAAGAAGGCGTTGAACGGCAACGCGGCAATCAAGTTGACTGACGGCGCAATCAAAGGCGTCAATATCGCCGGATCGATTCGCAATGCGAAGGCCAAACTGGGTGCGCTGAAAGGCGAGACAACGCAGGCCGCGAGCCAGACCGAGAAAACGGATTTTTCCGAACTGACGGCGAGCTTCAACATCAAGAACGGCGTCGCGCACAATTCCGATCTCGCGGGAAAATCGCCGCTGCTGCGGCTGGGTGGTGAAGGCGACATCGACATCGGCAACGAAAAACTCGACTACCTGGTCAAGGCGACCGTGGTGGCGACCGCCGCCGGTCAGGGCGGCAAGGAACTCGTGGACTTGAAGGGTCTGACGGTGCCGGTCAAATTGACCGGACCGTTCACTTCTCCACAATACAAAATCGATTTCAGCGGCATCGCGGCGGGCGCCGCCAAGGCCGTTGTCGAGGGAAAAAAGGACGAGATCAAGGCGAAGGTGCAGGACCAGGTGCAGGACAAGATCAAAGGGCTGTTTGGGCGCTAAGTTGCGGCGCAAGGAACGGCCGGCAAGCGCGCCGGCGTCCTTTGCGAGCAAGGTTGCGTGCTGGCAGACCAGGCATGGCCGCCACGATCTGCCGTGGCAGAACACGCGCGACGCGTATCGTATCTGGCTGTCGGAGATCATGCTCCAGCAGACGCAGGTAACGACGGTCATCCCGTATTTTCACCGCTTTCTCGCGCGTTTCCCCGATATCGAATCGCTTGCGGCGGCGGCGCAGGACGACGTGCTGACTTTGTGGAGCGGGCTCGGCTATTACTCGCGCGCCCGCAATCTGCATCGCGCGGCGCAGGCGGTGGTCGCGCAGCATGGCGCGCGCATGCCGCGCGAATTCGCCGAACTGCTGGCGTTGCCGGGCATCGGCCGTTCGACGGCGGCGGCAATTGCGGTGTTTGCATTTGGCGCCCGTCAGGCGATTCTCGACGGCAACGTCAAGCGGTTATTTGCGCGCCGCTTCGGCATCGAAGGCTATCCCGGCGACGCAAAGGTCGCGGCCGCGCTGTGGCGCGAGACCGAACGGCAACTGCCGTCGCGCGATATCGAGTCGTATACGCAAGGCTTGATGGACTTGGGCGCAGCGGTGTGCACGCGCAGCAAACCGCGCTGCGATGAGTGCCCGGTGGCGGCGGATTGCGTCGCGCTCAGGACGAATGCAATCAAAAAGTTTCCGGCGCCGCGCCCGCGCAAAGTGTTGCCGCAACGCCGCACCCAAATGCTCGTGTTGCTGCATGCAAGGCAGGTACTGCTGGAGAAGCGCGCACCCACCGGTATCTGGGGCGGCATGTGGAGCCTGCCGGAAGCTGCGGCGGACGCCGATATCGTTGCGCTGTGCGCAGAGCGTTACGGAGTGCGCGTCGCCGCATCGCAACCGATGCCGGCGCTTGCGCACGGCTTCACGCACTTCAAGCTCGACATCGCACCGCAGCGTTTGATCGTCAGTCACGTCGCGCCGCGCGCCGCGGCGCCGGGTGTTGCCTGGCTGTCGCTGGAAGATGCGCTGGGCGCCGCGATTCCGGCGCCGGTCAAGCGCATACTGATGACGATCGCGGCGGATTGACGGACGCGCTGCACCTCGTTACTGCCGCTATTTGACGTTCTCGATCGGGCTCGCGCTTTCCGTCGCCTGCTCGCCGCGACTTTTTAAATAGCGTTGCAGATCCGGTTCCCGGCGATACGCGCCGTCGACCACATAGTCGAGCGCGGCCATGAACGGGGCGGGCGGCAGGTAACCGTTGACGCGCGTTACGACGGCGCCGCGCTCGTTGACGACCAGCAGCGTGGGCGTGTAGCCGATCTTCAAATACCGCGCGAACGCTTTTTCGGTCCGCACGGTCCCGTCGATCCACGTGACCTCGCGGCTGCCGAGAATATTGATTTCGACGACGTCGAAGTTGCCGCGGGTTTTCTCAACGATCGCAGGCGTCCGGAAGTTCACGGCCATCAGTTGCTTGCAGTAAGGGCAGCCGTTTTGACCGAAATAGAGCATGAGGCGTTTGCGCGCGGCCGCCGCCTCCTTGAGGTCGTCGCGCAAGTCGAGAAATGAAATCTTGAACCAGGCCGGCACTTCGATCTCCGCCGGCGCGCCGGCGGCGCGCGCGGGCGCGAACGCGCAGGCGAACGCAATGCACGACACCCCGAGAGCGGTGTAAAGTTGGAACTTGTTTTGCATTTGAGTGCTTAGTATATGACTGCCGCCTCACAGCGACCAGCGATGCAAGGACGGAGAATATGAACGAATCGTGGCCCGAGATCCGCGATTGGCGCAAGCAAAAGCGCGCGGAGTTGATCGCGCAGCGCCAGGCGCTGGAGGACGTCCGGCGCCGGCAAATGAATGCGGCGATCACCGCGCACATCGAGGCCGGCTTCGCGTCGCTTGCCGGGATGACCATCGGGTTTTGCTGGCCGTTCAAAGGCGAGTTCGACGCGCGCTTTGCGATCAGGCATTTTCGCGACCTCGGCGCGGCCGCCGCATTGCCGGTGGTGATAGCCAAGGCCACGCCGCTGCAATTCCGCGCGTGGTGGCCGGGCGCGCCGATGACGACGGGCGTCTATGAAATCCCCATCCCCGACGGTACCCCGCTGGTAGTGCCCGATGCCGCGATCGTGCCGATGAACGGCTTCGACGCGCAGGGTTACCGCCTGGGGTACGGCGGCGGATATTTCGACCGCACGCTGGACGCGACGTCGCCCCAACCGCTCGCGATCGGCGTGGCGTTCGAGTTTGCGGGGCTGCCGACCATACGTCCGCAGCCGCACGACGTGCCGATGGATTTCGTGGTGACCGAGGCGGGCATCTACGTCGCGAAGGACGCCCGCCTCGTGCGCATCGGCGCCGAGCAATGCCGCGAACGCGCGCGGCACCTGTGCCAGCAGCGCGGACTGCCGCGCCAGCGTATGGAAACCACGGCGGGATATGCGTCGCCGCCATGTTACGCCGGTGAATTCCCCGGTTACTTCGGCGACGGCGACGATGCGAAAAGCTAGGCCCCGTCGGAGCGCAGGCCCTGCTTCGACAATATTTCGCCCAACTGCGACAGCCGCGCCTGCGGGTCCGTCATGCGCAGCAGTTGCTGCTTGACTTCGAGGCTGATCGGCAGCACTTCGCTCAATCGATAGCCGATCCACGCTGCGTCGTCGAAGCGGTGCGGCGACGGGAAGTGCTCGGCGCCGATTTTTTCGATGATGGCTTTGAGCACGTCGCTGCACAGCGTCTCCTCGGGCGCAACTTCGCTGTCGTTGGCGAGGCGTTCAATGGTCGCGGAAATGAGCCCGTTTTTTTCCACCGCGGAGCACACGATGCGGAACCGTTGCAGGCCCTCGACCTGCAGGTGAAACACGCCGAGTTGCGGCATGTCCCAGTGCACGATGCGTGCGAGGCAGCCGATATCCTGCGGCACCGCGGGCGTGCCGACCTCGCGGCCTTCCTTGATCAGGCACACGCCGAACGGCCGCTCCTCGCTGATGCAAACCTTGGTCATCTCGATGTAGCGCTGCTCGAAGATTTTAAGCGGCAGCGTGCCGCCCGGAAACAACACCGTGTTAAGCGGGAAAATGTAGGTTTGCAGAGGGGGCGCGCCGCCCGCCTTGTCGTTTGCGCTCATATGGAAAGTTCGCGGTGGCGTACCAGCACGCGCCGCGACTCGTGGAAATCGCGGGCGAGTTTTTCGACGAAATAGACCGACCGGTGCTCACCGCCGGTGCAGCCGATGGCGACGGTCAAATAGCTGCGGTTGTCGGCCACAAAACATGGCAGCCAGTTCCGGATAAACTCGCGGATGTCGTGGTACATGCGCTTGACGTTGGTGTCGGTCTCCAGAAATTCGACCACCGCGCGATGTTTGCCTGTCAGCGGACGCAACGCGGGATCGTAAAATGGATTCGGCAGGCAGCGCACGTCGAACACAAGGTCGGCGTCGAGCGGAATACCGTGCTTGTAGCCGAACGACTCGAACAGCAGCGTCAGGCCGGAGTGATCGGATTCGACAAACTCCTTGATCCAGGCCCGCAGCGCGTTCGGGTTGAGTTCGCTCGTGTCAATGTGGTGCGACTCGCCGCCGATATCCGCCAGAATTTCGCGCTCGCGCGCTATGCATTCGGCGACCGTGAGCGCGCCGGCGCTCAACGGATGGCGCCGTCGTGTTTCGGAGAAGCGCTTCAGGAGCGTTTCAGTTTTGGCCTCGAGGAACAGGACGCGCACATCGACGCCGCGCGCCTTTAATTCGCGGACGTGTCGCGGCAACTCGGAGAGCGTGTCGCCGCTGCGCGCGTCGATGCTGACGGCAACGCGCTCGTAGCCTGCGCCGCGCAGAAAATCGACCATTGCCGGCAACAGCGTGACGGGCAGGTTGTCGGTCGTGTAGTAGGCAGCGTCTTCGAGCACCTTCAACGCGACGCTTTTGCCCGACCCGGAAAGGCCGGTGATGATGACAAGCTGCATGCGGACGGGTCGCCGGCGTATGGCGGTTACTGTACGTCGTTGTGCATATGCTGGGCCTGCCGCTCGACGAATTCCCGCGTGCTGTCGATGCCGCGCAGCTGCAGCACATGATTGCGCACGGCTGCTTCGACCAGCACCGCGAGGTTGCGCCCGGCCGCCACCGGTATCGTGACCTTGCTGATGCTGACGCCCAGAATCTCGTGGATGCCGGGTTTTAGCGGCAGGCGGTCGACATACTGGGTTTCGCTGCCGGCGGGCTTTTCCAGGTGCACGATCAATTTCATGTTCTTGCGGGGCCGCAACGCGGCTTCGCCGAATATGGTGCGGATATTCAACACGCCCAGGCCGCGCACCTCCAGAAAGTCGCACAGCAGGACCGGGCAGCGGCCCTCCAGTGTCTCCGGCGCGATCCGGTAGAGTTCGATCACGTCATCGGCGATCAGGCCGCTGCCGCGGCTGATCAATTCAAGCGCGAGTTCGCTTTTGCCGACGCCGCTGTCGCCCGTGATCATGACGCCCATGCCGAGCACGTCGAGGAACACGCCGTGCATGGTGGTAGACTCGGCCAGCGCGCGCGCGAGATACGGGCGCAGCATCCACATGAGTTCGACGCTTTCGAGCGGGGACGAGAGCAGTGCCACGTGCATGGTGTCCGCGAGCGTGCAAAGGTGTTCGGGCGCGCGCTCGCCGCCCGCGACGACGATGCAGGCAAGATCGGAGGTCGCCAGCCGGTGCAGCGTCTGCTGGCGCGTGACCGTATCGAGGGCGTTGAGATGGTCGATTTCGGGCCGCGCGAGTATCTGGATCCAGTTCGGATGGATGAAATTCAGATGTCCGATCAGGCCGCCGCGCGAATTCTTGAGGTGGGAGCTGTCGAGAATCTTGACGCCCCCGTCGCGCCCCGCGACCCACGCCAGGCGCAGTTTGCCGCGATTATCGTCAAACAGCTGCGCTACGCTGATTTGCGGCATGCGGTTGCCATTCGGCGATCGACTGGTGCATTGATTCGGCAGAGGCCGCCTTCAACAACTGCTCGCGAAACGCCGGGTCGCTGAACATTTGCGCGAGTTCGCTAAGTATCTGCAGGTGCAGGTCGGTCGCCCGTTCGGGCACCAGCAATACGAAAATCAGGTTGACGGGCTGGCCGTCGGGCGCATCAAAGGGTATCGGCTCGCGCATCCGTATCATCGCGCCGACGGCCTCTTTGAGGCCCTTGATGCGGCCGTGCGGAATCGCGATGCCCTGGCCCAGGCCGGTGGAGCCCAGCTTTTCGCGCGCGAACAGGCTGTCGAAGACCTGGCTGCGCGCGACATTCTGGTTGTTTTCGAACAGGAGGCCCGCATGTTCGAACACGCGTTTCTTGCTGCTAACGTCGAGATCAAGCACCACGTTCTGGACGGGAAGCAGTTTGGCGATGAGATTCATATCGGTTCGGGTTGTCGGCTTTTCGCGCGGGCCGCCAGGAAGGAACGATGGCATGCGCGCGGCGCGGCGTCAATCTTCGCTGGTATCACGGCCCGGCTCACGTCCGCCGCGATGTTCGAAATTGCGCTCCTTGTGCTTCAGTATCTGGCGATCGAGCTTGTCGACCAGCGCGTCGATCGCCGCGTACATGTCGGGGTCATCGCATTCGACGAAGATGTCCTTGCCGGAGAGGTGCACGTTGGCTTCGATTTTCTGCTTGAGCTTTTCCACCGAAAGAATCACGTTGACGTCGATGACGTGATCGAAATGGCGGGTGATGCGCGTGAACTTGCTGGTCACGTAATCGCGCATCGCGGGTGTGACGTCGACGTGGTGACCGCTCAAATGAAGATTCATAGCTGACTCCTCGGTTAAGTGCTGTGGTTATCGGGTGGCGGCTGTAGGGACATTACAGCGACTTGCGCAGGTTGACCGGCAATATCTGCATGGATTCGCGGTATTTGGCGACGGTGCGGCGCGCAACAACGATGCCCTGCTGGCCGAGAATCTCCGAGATCTGGCTGTCGGACAGCGGCTTCTTGCCGTTTTCAGCGCTGACGAGCTGCTTGATCAGGGCGCGGATCGCCGTGCTCGATGCCGAGCCGCCGGTATCGGTGGTGACATGGCTGCCGAAAAAATACTTGAGCTCGTAGATGCCGCGCGGCGTGAACATGAATTTCTGGGTGGTCACGCGCGAGACCGTCGATTCGTGCAAATCCAGCGTGTCCGCGATCTCGCGCAACACCAGCGGCCGCATCGCGACTTCGCCGTGCTCGAAAAAGTGGCGCTGGCGGTCGACGATCGCCTGCGAGACGCGCAAGATGGTGTCGAAGCGCTGCTGCACGTTCTTGATGAGCCAGCGCGCCTCCTGCAACTGGCCGGCAAGCTGCTGGTGTCCCGCATCGCGGTTGCGTTGCAGGATGTCGGCGTAAAGCCGGTTGATGCGCAGCTTCGGCATCGCGTCCGGATTGAGCGCGGCGAGCCACACGCCCTTCACTTTTTTTACGATGACATCCGGCACGATGTAACGGGTGTCGCCGGAAGAAAAGCTCGCGCCTGGTCGCGGGTTGAGACTCGTGATCAGGTTCTTGACGCCGCGCAGGACCGCGTCCTCGCAATGCAGGAGCTTTTTAAGCTTCAGAAAATCGCGCGCGGCGAGCGCGTCCAGATGATGATTTACGATCTCCAGCGCATGCGTGCGATAGGGTGTCGTCGCCGCCAGCGTATCCAGTTGCAGCTTCAAGCACTCGCCGAGATTGCGCGCGCCGACACCTGGCGGGTCGAGATTCTGCAGGTGGCGCAACGCGACCTGCAGGTCTTCGATCTCGATGTTGAGTTCCGCCGGCAGGAGCTCGATCAGTTCGGCCAGGTCCTGGTGCAGATAGCCGTCGTCGTCGAGCGAGTCGATGAGCAGCGTGACCAGCCGCTGATCGTGGTCCGGGATCTGGGTCAGCGACAACTGCGAAATCAGGTGCTCGCGCAACGACTGCGCCTCGGCGGCGACCTGCGGATATTCGGCTTCGTCGTTGTCGTCGCGCGTGCCGCCGTGACTGTAGTCTTCTTCGAAACCGCCGGTATCGGGGCTGCCGTGCGTGTCGTTCGCCGTCGCGTCGGCCTCGTTGTCGCCGGCCGTCGCGGGCGCGGCGGCCGGCGTGAAGTCGGCGCTGCCGGGTTGCGGCGGTACGGCGGGTTCTTCGCGCAGGCCGTCTTCGCGCTCGAGCAATGGATTGTCCTGCAGGAATTTTTCGATTTCCTGGTTGAGCTCCAGAGTCGACAGCTGCAGCAGCCGGATGGACTGCTGCAGCTGTGGCGTGAGCGTCAAATGCTGGGACAGCCTCAGTTGTAGCGAATGCTTCATGGTCCCGAAAGGATGTGGCGGCGCGGTAGACTGAAATACTTGAACTTGAATGACGGGAATCGGGAGACAAGCGCCGCCGGCGCGCGGGCCGGAAGCGGGCTGCGGCGTTTGCCTACAGCCGGAAATGTTCTCCGAGGTAGACCTTTCTCACGCTGTCATTATAAACGATTTCGTCGGGCTTACCGTAGGCGAGCACGCTGCCGTCGTTGATAATATACGCGCGATCGCAGATGCCCAGCGTCTCGCGCACGTTGTGGTCGGTGATCAGCACCCCGATATCGCGGTCTTTCAGGAAGCGGATGATTTTTTGGATGTCGATAACGGCGATCGGATCGACGCCCGCAAATGGCTCATCAAGCAGGATAAAACGCGGTTCGGTGGCCAGCGCGCGTGCGATTTCGACGCGCCGCCGCTCGCCGCCCGACAGGCTGATCGCCGGGTTGTCGCGCAGGTGGGCGACGTGCAGGTCTTCCAGCAGCTGTTCGAGTTTGGTCGCAATTTGCGCGGTATCGTTCATCTGCAGTTCCAGCACCGCGCGCACGTTTTCGGCGACGGTCAGGCGGCGGAATATCGAAGCTTCCTGCGGCAGGTACGAGAGGCCGAGCTGGGCGCGCCGGTGAATCGGCATGTGGGTGAGACGCTTGTCGTCCAGATAAATCTCGCCGCCATCGAGCGGCACCAGCCCGACCATCATGTAAAAGCACGTCGTCTTGCCGGCTCCGTTGGGACCGAGCAGTCCGATCACCTCGCCGCTGCTCACCTCGAGCGAGACGTCCTTGACGACGACGCGCGACTTGTAGCGCTTCTCGAGCTGTTGCGCCCGCAGTTGACTCATGATCGCGAACGGTGCGGCGGCTGCGACGAGAATCGACCCTGCGCGCCGCGGCCGCGTTGCGCAAATGTCCTCAACGCGATGTGCCTGCCGGATTGTCGCGCGGATTCGCGACGTCGGTGGCGGGTTTCAGCGGCAGCGGGGGTGCTGCGGGCGCCGGTTGCTCCTTGCTCTTCGGCTGGATCACCGCGCGCACGCGGCCCTCGGGATTGCCCGCGGTAGCGGCCTGCTTGCCGCCGCCGACGACCTTGAAAAACTCGGTCGCGATTTCGTAGGATATGTAGTTCCCGCGCACGTCGTCGTTGGATTTTTTAAGGTACGCGCGGTTGAACATCTGCAGCTTTTCCGCCTTGCTGTCGTATTCGATGCGCTCGGCGTAGCCGTCGACGTATTCGTCATAGCCTTCGCGCTTCTGGCGAAAACTCGCGAGGTTGCCGTAGGCGACGCCGTATTTGAATCCGTCGGCATCCTGCTGGACCACCATGCGGTCGCCGCGGATCACCAGCGTGCCCTGCGTCAACACGACGTTGCCGATAAAAGTCGCCGTCTGCTTGTTGTCGTCGACGGTCACCTGGTCTGCTTCGAGGTTCACCGGTTTGTCGCGATCGGCGCGTTCGGCGTGCGCGATCGCCGCGGTGAGCAGGCAACAGGCGATCACGGCGGTGCGGTGCCAGCCGGCGCGCCTACTTCGGTTTTTCATAACGTCCTCGAACATTGGACAGCAGTTTCAGGATACGGGTTTTATTGTCGAATTCTAAGCCATCCGAGGTAATCAGGGTGGTGGCGTCCTGTATGCGCACCGGCTTGTCCGTTTGCGCGGTGCCGTCGTCGGGCACGACGTGCAGCCACGTGGTCAGCATGACGAGTTCGCTGTGATTTTCATAGGGCGAGCGCGTTAGCCGCACGTCATCCTGGAGGTACACATCGTCGCCATTGCTCGACAATTTCGCCGTTTTTGACACGGCGGTCATGGTTACTCCCGATTCGCGAAAATTCACGACGTTGGGCGCTTCGAGGTCGGTGGTGTCGTCGTCCGGATAATGCTGCATGCGCCGCGCTTTCATCTTGTAGCGCACGGTCCCGTCGGGGCCGATGCGCGTTACCGTGAAATTCTCGGCGATGTAATCGGGATCGTGACGAGCTTTACCGTTGGTCACCGTCTCCGGCGGCTGGACGTGGCGGTCGAGCCACACCGTCATCGCCGCGACCGCCGCGAGCAGCAGGACCGGAAACCACGCGGTAAGGCGTTGCATCATTTGAGATACGCCGCGAGCGCCGGCTCGAGGGTGCCCTGCGCATGCATGATGAGTTCGCACGCTTCGCGCGCCGCGCCGCGTCCGCCGGCGGCGCGCGTAACGTAGTCCGCATGCTGCCTGACCAACAACGGCGCTTCCGGCACGGTGAGCGCGAAGCCGCAGCGCCGCAGCACCGGCAGGTCGACGACGTCGTCGCCCATGTAAGCGGTGGCCGAGGCGTCCAGCGCGCGTTCCTTGAGCAGCGTCGCCAACGCCAGCGCCTTGTCCGCCACGCCCTGAAACAGCAGATCGATACCGAGATTCCTGGCGCGCAGTTCGACGCTGCGCGACGTGCGGCCCGTGATGATGGCGAGCTCGACGCCGCTTTCACGCAGCATTTTCATGCCGTGCCCGTCGAGGCTGTTGAATGCCTTGATTTCCTCGCCGCCGTCGGTCAGGTACAGCGTGCCGTCCGTGAGGACGCCGTCGACGTCGAAAATCGCGAGGCGGACGCGCTTGGCTTTGGCGTAAATTGCTTGCATAAATTGAAGATTAAATCCGCAGTTCGCGCGCAGTCCGGTCCGGCCGCAACGGGGCGGGTCTAGATGACCTTGGCTCTAAACAGCGCGTGGGTGTTGAGCGCGCCAACCAGATGGTGTTCGGCATCGACCACCAGCAGTTGGTTGACCTTGTGCTGCTCCATGAGTTGCACCGCTTCGGCGGCCAGTTTATCCGGCGCGATGGTGCGCGGATTGCGGGTCATAACGCTGTCGATCGGCGTGCGATGCAGATCGACGCCTTTCTGCAGCGCGCGCCGCAGGTCGCCGTCGGTGAAAATGCCGATTACCCGGTGCGCGTCGTCGACCACCGCGGTGATGCCCATGCGGCCGCGCGACATTTCGAGGATCGCGGCGGACAGCATTGCTGCGGCAGGAACACGCGGCGCATCGCGCTCGTCGCCCATTACGTCGCGCACGCGGGTCAGGAGTTGGCGGCCGAGCGCGCCTCCGGGGTGCGAGCGCGCGAATTCGTCGCGGCTGATGCCCTTGGCTTGCATCACGGCCACCGCCAGCGCGTCACCGATGGCAAGCGCCGCGGTCGTACTGGCGGTCGGCGCGAGATTGAGCGGGCACGCTTCCTTTTCCGCACCGGCATATAAATGCGCGTCCGCCTGCTGGGCAAGGCTCGATTGCGGTTTGCCGGTAAGCGCGATCAGCTTGGCACCGCGGCGTTTGATCAGCGGAACGATGGCGAGCAACTCGGTCGATTCACCAGAGTTCGACAATGCAATAAACACGTCGTCGCGCGTGACCATGCCCAGATCGCCGTGACTCGCTTCGGCGGGATGCACGAAGTACGCGGGCGTGCCCGTACTCGCCATAGTCGACGCGATTTTGCGCGCGATGTGGCCCGATTTGCCGATGCCGCTTACCGTCACGCGGCCGCGGGAGTTCAGGATGATGTCGACCGCGCGCTGAAAATTCTGATCGAGTCTTGCAATCAACCCGGTGATCGCGGCGGCCTCGATTTCGAGCACTTCGCGCGCGAGGTCGAGGGCGCTTCCGCCCGCGGGCGATACGGCCTTCTTTTTGGCGGCTGTCATAGCGTGAGCAGTATAGCAAAGTCGCGGCGCGCGCCGTCATGGCGGCGCGCCCGCCCGTCGGGTTGCAATTCGACGGCGATAAGGCATCATTCAAGGCAACCCACAAATTCACGTCGCATGGACGATACGCTGCATCTCGCCTTGATTCTGCTCGCTGCCGCGGTGATGGTGGTGATCCTGTTTCGCGTGCTCAAGCTGCCGGCGATGCTGGGTTATTTGCTGGTGGGGATTGTCATCGGTCCGCACGGACTCGGCATGATTCCGGACACCGCCGGCACGCGCAATCTCGCGGAGATCGGCGTCGTGTTCCTGATGTTCAGCATCGGGCTCGAGTTCAGCCTGGCGAAACTCACGACGATGCGCCGCATCGTATTCGGGCTTGGCGCAGCGCAGGTCGTGCTGACATTGACGGCAGTGGTTGCGGGAATGTCGCTTGCCGGCATCGACTGGCGCACGGGAACGGTGCTGGGCGGCGCCGTCGCGATGTCATCGACGGCGATCGTCAGCAAGATGCTCGCCGACAAGCTCGAGTTGAATTCGTTGCACGGCCGGCAGGTTATCGGCGTGCTGCTTTTCCAGGATCTCGCCGTGGTGCCGCTCTTGATCCTGATTCCGGCGCTCGCCGGCGACCCTGGTGAAATGGCGACGGGCCTGACCCTGGCGCTGGCCAAAGCCGCGGTGGTGCTGGCGATCCTGTTGTTTTTCGGGCAGCGACCGATGCGCGCGTGGTTTCATCTCGTGGCCACCCAAAAATCGTCCGAGCTGTTCGTGCTCAACGTGTTGTTGATTACGCTGGGCCTTGCTTTTATCACGCAACTCGCGGGGCTGTCGCTGGTGCTCGGCGCATTCATCGCCGGCATGCTGATTTCGGAAACGGAGTACCGCTACCAGGTCGAAGACGATATCAAGCCGTTCCGCGACGTGCTGCTGGGGCTGTTTTTCGTGACGATCGGCATGAAGCTCAATGTTGCGCTCGTCTATGCGAACCTCGCGTGGGTGGCTCTCGCGTTATTGTTGCTGATCGTTTTCAAGACATTGCTAGTCGCGGGGTTGAGCCGCCTGTTCGGCAGCGATACGGGCGCCGCATTGCGCACCGGGCTCGATCTCGCGCAAGGGGGCGAGTTCGGCTTCGTGCTGCTGTCGCTGGCGGCGCCGCTGGATCTGGTGCCGCAAACGATGCTGCAGACGATGCTGGCGGCGATGGTGCTGTCGATGCTGGCGGCGCCGTTTGTCATCGAGCGCAGCGAACGCATCGTGCGTCACTTCAGCGGCGCCGAATGGCTCGCGCGCGCGATGGAACTGCACAACGTGGCGGTGCAGTCGATGGCGGCCAATCAACACGTGGTGGTGTGCGGTTATGGGCGCAGCGGCCAGAATCTCGCGCGTCTGCTCGAGACGGAGGGTTTCAATTTCATCGCGCTCGATGTCGACCCCAAGCGCGTGAAGGAAGCGGCTGCTGCGGGCGAGCACGTCGTGTACGGAGATGCGGCGCGCCGCGAGGTGCTGATCGCGGCGGGTTTGCTGCGCGCGCGCGCGCTGGTCGTGACAATAGCCGACAGCGCGCTCGCCTTGCGCATCCTCGCGCAAGTGCGCGAGCTCAGGCCGGGACTGCCGGTCGTCGTGCGCATGCTCGACGATGCGGATATCGAGCTACTGCGCGAAGCCGGCGCCACCGCGGTGCTCGCCGAAATCATGGAGGGCAGCCTGATGCTCGCTTCGCACACGCTGATCCAGCTTGGTGTGCCGCTCAATCGCGTGCTCAGGCGCATCCGCGACACGCGCGAGCAGCGCTACAGCCTGTTGCGCGGATTTTTCCACGGCGAGTCCGATGAGATCGAAGACGCCGCCCACGACGCTCGGCGTTTGCTGCATTCCGTGCTGATCACGCCCGGCACTGCCGCGATCGGCAGGACGCTCGCGGAGCTCGATCTCGCAAGCTGCGATGTCGAGGTAAAAGCAGTGCGCCGGCCCGGCATCACGGCGCAGGCGCCGCAACCGGATGCGCGAATCGAAGCGGGCGACGTGCTGGTGTTATACGGCGCCGAGCACGATTGCGCGGCGGCGGAGATACGCTTGATGCAGGGTTGATATCGCCGGATTGCGCAATTTGTGCGCGCAATAAAAAAGCCCGCCGAAGCGGGCTTTTCTGAGTGGGACGTGCGTAAAATTTATTGAACCGCAACCCCGCCGCACGACTTGATGTCGACCGCCGCGTTGTAAAGCATGCCGGCAGCGCCGTTTACCGCGCCGGTAATACACGTTGCGTTGGCGGCGGCGCCATCGCCGTAGGTGACGGCACTCCGGAACGAACCCGTGCCCGGGAAGCCGTCATCGACTTTGCGGTCGAGCTCGGCGACCATCCCGACCGGCATGAGGCCGCCGGTCTTGACGTTCAAAACCGATGCCGGCGTTGTTGACGTTACATCACCGTAGTCCTGGTCATTCACCAGCACCAGAAAGCCGCCGAAGGGATTAGCCGGAGCATTCGCGGAAGTGGAGGCTACAAACGTTCCCGCCGTGGTGCCCATGATCCCGGTATATGACCCGCTGATGAAGCCGGAATGCGACAGGTTGTTCCATACCACCAAGTTCTCCTGCGGATCGATCTTGCCATTGTTGCAACCCAAGGTGCCCGCGGTTCCACAGCCACCACCGGTCGCGCCCGCACCGGGAATATTTGCTGCAGCAAACGCATCGGTCACATCGCCGGGATACTGGCGGTAGCGATCCTGGAAGCCGAGATAGGCGATCTTGACGCCGTCGAGTTGCGCGGCAACGTTGCGCACGCGCGCGGCGTTGATCAGTTCCTGCCCCTTCAATACGCCGCCGAGCAGCAGGCCGATAATGACCAGCACGATGGCGATTTCAATCAGAGTGAAGCCCCGTTGTTTACGCATGGTGTTTATTCCCATTTGTCTGGACCGGCGGCCCAAGTGTGACGAATTCTGCAAGTCTCGTGCCATGTGATTCTATGCGGTTGGCATAAGTAATCGCGTCCGGCCCACATATACGCGATGGGTGTCGAGGTTACCTTAAAACCTCTGCGAGCATTGACGCAACCTTTTGATTAAAAACAGTCTTAATACGCGGATTACCGCCGGGTTGCCGGCGCGAAGCGGCTAAAGGGTTCCGCGAATCCGTGATTTATTGCGGGTTATGAAGTTGCGGGTCAGTCAATTTTTCGACGGCGATGACGATTTCTCGGCTTTTTTCTCCAATTCCTCCAGACGATCCATCAGGAATCGCAACTCGTATTTGTCCTTGATTCCGCCGCTATCCAGGAGCCCGCCGATCAGGATTTTGGCGCTTTCGACTTCGCCCATATCTTCGAGCAGGATAATCTGCATTTGACGGGCCCAGGCCGGCGCGGCGGGCGCGAGCCGGGCTATCTCGCGCGCGTATTGCAAGGCCAGCGGGAGATCCTTGAGGCGGTGTTTGCAGGCGAGGGCCGCATTCGCGAGCCAGCGCCAGCGGAGATTTGGATCGCGCAGAAACTGCGTGTGCACGAAGTCGAACATCAGGCGCTCGCGTGCGGCGTCGGGCACTTGTCCGTAAAGATGGGCGGCCATGAGCAGCGGATACTGGCCGATGGGGTCGAGTGCGAGGATCGAATTCAGCCATTCGATGACGCGCGTATAGTCGAGTTCGCGGAACGGAATGCTGATGCCGGGTTGATTGTCGAATGCCTGCAGATACAGCGTCGTGAGCTGCGCAAGCGGAACGGGTTCGCCTAGGCTTGCGATCCGCAGAGCGGATATGGGAGGCGGCGCGTCGAGCGCCTCAGCGCGCGCGACGGGTTTGGGTTGCGCAGACTGCCAGATGATTTGCGCCGCCAGGGTGACGACCAGTGCAGCGACCACCACGCGAGGCACTGCGGAAATCGGCCGTTCGTCGCGCGAGATCACAGATTCCGGCGGTAAAAATCGAACATCGCGGCGGCAACCAGCAGCGCGGTGTAGAGCAATGCCTGCAACGCACAGTTGCCGACCGTATGCCATCCCGCGGCACCGTCCACCAGCCACGCGCTTTGGGTGAAACGGTCGAGCGCCGGCAATACCAGAGCCAGAGCATCGACGAGATGCCCCATCACCCGGTTAGAGAGTGAGTCCCCTTCCAATATCGGATGGGCGCTGATCAGCCGCACCGCCGCCATGGCGCGCGCCAGCAAATAAAATCCGGCCACGAAACTCGCCGCGGGCATCAACTGGGTGAACGTCAGGATGCAGAATACGCTCAGTGCCGAGACAATGACGAGTTCAAGGGCGAGCGAGCAACTCCACTGCAGCGCGGCGGGCAGCGGAGCCAGCATTATTTGCGGCAGTCCCGCGAGCAGCGCCATTGCAAGCGCGATCAATATGAATCCCAGCAGCCGGCCGAGAATATAGTCTGCGCGCCGCAGGTCGAACGACAAGGTGAGCTCGAGGCCTTTATCGTTGAATTCCCGCACCAGGCTGGTCAGGATATAAAGGCTCAGTACGAAGACCGAGACCAGGCGGGTTGCGGCCGCGGAGAATGCGATCTGAATGCGCGCGCTTTCGGTGATTGCCAGTTGCTGCACAAAAAAAGCGGCGCCGAAAACCAGTGCCAATGCGACGATGAACAGCCACCCGAGGCGCGTGCGCGCCGCTTCCAGCAGCGTGAACCGCGCGAGTGTCGCTATTTGCTGTCGACCCATGGAATAATTGGCTTTGCGCCGAAATCCGGCCAGTATAACCAAAGTGCGACTAATCGAGGCAGGGTGGACATGAGGTCAGACGGGTGAGTGAATCGACTCTCAGCTTGCGAAACTCCGTGCGCCCGCAGTGGTGGTTTGGCGGCATGCTGTTTGCGCTGCATGCCGCGCTCGCGTGGGGTATCGACACGCTTTTTTCCCGCGCCATGCTGCTGGTTCATTTCGGCATATTCCTGATCTGGCAACCGGTTTGGCGCGGCGAGCGCAACCTTGATTCGCGGCAGGCGTTTCTGGTCGTCATCGTCGGCCTGCTGCTCGCGGGCTGGAACAGCTGGTGGTTGATGGCCGTCTGGCTCGCGGTCCTTTTTGCGCTGATCGGCGGCAATGTGCTCGGCAGCGAGCAGCCGCGCCAGCGGATGGCGGCATTGATCGCGGCGTTGTACCTGCTTTCGATGCTGCTCGTGTGGGTGGTGCCCCACCTTTTTGCCGACCAGGAATTCGATACGGCGTTGATTGCGATGGTGCGCTATGCACTGCCGCTGCTGCCGCTTGCGATGATCGTAATTCCGGTGCCGGCCGCCGGCCGTTCGTCGTCGTCGCCGCTCGCAGTCGACCTCTTCTACAGCCTGCTGCTTTTCTTGCTGGTGACCGGGCTTGTGCTTGGCAGCTTTGTCGTCAAGCAAGTGAGCCACGGCAATTACCCGCTGGCACTCGCGCAAAGCCTGATGGTGATGGGGCTCGTGCTGGTGTCGTTGAGCTGGCTGTGGAATCCGCACACCGGCTTCACCGGCATCGGTCATTTGCTGTCGCGCTACCTGATGAGCCTGGGTTTGCCATTCGAGCGCTGGGTCAAAGGTCTCGCCGACCTGGCCGAACGCGAGCGCGATCCTTCGCGCTTCCTGTCACTCGCCCTGCAAAATATGTGCGAGCTGCCGTGGGTCGCTGGTCTTTCATGGCAGGCGGCGCACAGCAGTGGCGAACTCGGTGCGCGCTCGCGTTTCCAGGCCGAATTCGCGTCGCAGGACCTGATGCTCACGTTTCATACCAAATGGTCGCTAAGTCCCGCGCTTCTGCTTCATCTCAAACTGCTCACCCAGATGCTGGGGCACTTCTATGAAGCGAAGCAGCGTGAAGAAGCGCAGCGCATGAATGCTTATACACAGGCGATCTACGAAACCGGTGCGCGTCTTACGCACGACGTTAAAAATCTGCTGCAGTCGCTGCGGTCTCTGTGCGCCGCCGCCGAAAGCAGCAGCGATGACGAGGCGGGTGCCTTGCAGGGACTGGTGAAGAGACAATTGCCTCAAATCGCGCAACGGCTGACGGTAACCCTCGAAAAGCTGCAGGCCCCGCACCAGTTTTCCATGGCGCGGATCAATGCAACGACATGGTGGGAGAGCCTCAAGCAGCGGTATACGCGGGGCGAAATTGCATTTGCCGAAGGTCCGTCCAACACCGATACCGCGGTGCCCGGAGAACTCTTCGATAGCGTGGCAGAAAACCTGCTGCAGAACGCGATTGCGAAGGCGCAAGAACATGCGGGTACGCGCATTGACGTGGCGTTCGACGCGGCATCGGGCGGGTGCTTGACGATACGCGACAGCGGGGAGGCGATACCGAAGCCAGTGGCGACACGGCTGTTTTCAGTGCCGGTGCCCTCGCGCAATGGATTGGGAATCGGCCTTTATCAGGCGGCCCGGCAGGCCGAGCAGGCGGGTTACACGCTAAGGCTCGTCAGCAACGACGCAGGCAACGTATGCTTTGAATTGAGCAAGACGGGCGCCGGCTCCGCCACGACTAAGGCGCGATAACGCGAACCGTGAATCGCCTGAGCGAGCCGATCACCAACGTGACTTTGGGCGTGACTATGCCGGCGTCGGTCACCGCGCTGAAAGTTGTGCTCAAGCACGGCGGCAACGACGTACATTCAGGCGCCACCGTGTATCCAACCGAAGTACGCCAGTTTGCGTTGAACCAACCCGGAAACGTGGTGCCCGGCCAACCCGAGCCGGGGCTGAGGTTGCGCGGCAGGAAGCCCGGCACGGTCGTCGCCGACGGCAGGCACAAGTCGGGGTCGCCGTGCGGTTGGCATGAAAAGTCGGTCACCAGGGCCGGGTTCGGCAGCACCGAGGCGGCGAGAAAATATCGATTCAGTCCGACGGTTATCTCGTTGGCGACCCGCCTTTCCACGAACGAGATCAGATCAGCGACTGTAATGGTGACGAGTCGATCGTTGAAATTGGGATCCGCAGGCTGCGTGACGAACGCAACTCCGCCAGCTGCATTCGCGCCTTCCAGATAGTTGGTCACATTGTTCTGGTTGGCCGTTCCGCTTCGCGACTGCGAACCCACCGGCGCGCCCGGCGCGAAAACAATGGCGACGACATTATTCAGGGAAGAACCACCTGAAATCGACAAGGTGCCCGCGGTTGTGTCATTGATTACGACTTGGCTCGCATAGTCGCGAAAATTGGGCGACAGCGCGTACCACAATCTCTCGCCGTCCGGATCGCGCAAATCCGCCAGTCCCAGCGTGCGCCATGGCAGCCGCCCGACGTAGCTCGGACAATTTGTTCCGGCAAACAGATCGGCAATGCCGTCGTCGGGGACATTGGTGCCCGCGATGTGAGTTACGAGATCGGGACACGGCAGGCTGCCGGGAAGCGAAGCGTCGATTGCCCCGCGCCCTATCAGGGCTTGCTTGGCTTGGGCAAGGACCGCAGACGTTTTTCGTTCGCGCTCGTTGCGCACCTTGTTGGCGCCTAGAGACGTTATAAACCAAGTCGCGGCTGCCGTGCCGATGAGGGCAATCAGCAATATGGCGATAAAGCCGCGATGCATGGCGCGGCGGCGTCTCGAACTACGTCTCATCATGATGGCTCATGAGCCGGTGTTCAGCTGAAAAATATCCCCTAGCGTCGCGCCATCGCAGCATGACCGCAATGTGCGCCGGGGTTTTACCCCGTTTATTTGCAGTGCCGGATATGCCCCTGACCGCGCGACGCGGAAGGTGACATCAGGAAATTATATGCCAGTATTTAAAGATGGGGCGGACGAATGCCGCGCGGGGGTAATGCAGGAAGTTACGGCAATTTCTGGGCCGAGACCATGCGGCTCATCAGGACGCCAGGCGACACCCATACGAGCAAATCGTCAAATGCGGTTCCGGCAACAGCCGAATAAGTGCGGCTGACGAACAAGCAATCGTTGTCGATGTTCTCGAGTTCGTCGGCACTGGTAGGCGCGGTTGATCCGTTGGGGCCGCCGGAAAAAATTACGGCCGGAACCGTGTTATTTGCAAGCGTTGTCGTGCAGGCGCTGTCACCGCAGATCTTCAGTATCCCGACCGTGGTGGTGAACAGGTTTCCGGTACCCGCGGTGCCGGGAGGGTTGCACGCGCCGGTCGGCGCCGTGGTCAGCGAAAAACCATTGACGCTATCGGTGTAGCCGCTATTGACGCGATACTGGTAGCGCTGACCCCACGGGTCGATTGACGGAACGTTAAGCGTGACCCACGGAATGTTCCCGCCGATGGTTTGGCCCAGATTGATCGCGCCGCAATCCTCGATGCCGTCATTGGCGCCCGCGCCGGTAGTTGCGTCGGGACACGGCAACCGCGGCTTGGCCTGCGCAAGCGCAAACCCGATCAACGCTTCGTTAATTTGATCGAGATCGGCTTTCGCCTGGGAAATTCTCGCTTGCGTGACCTGCGTTGTTATCGGCGTGAGCAGGACGGTCGCGAGCAGCGTGATGATGAGCATCGAGATCGCAATCTCGATCAGGGTGAAGCCGGACCGACGCGTGTAGCGAGTAAGGCGGAAATGAAGTGGCGGCAGGCAGGTCGATGGTGGCATGCGGCACGGCAAGGTCATTGCATCTGCGCTTGCGTTTGCGGCTGCGCTTGCACCGCTGCGTTAATTACCGTCGTCTTGAAGTTGGTATATGAGGTGCTCACGCCGTTAAAGCCCAGCATCGCCATCGTGCCGCTGCCCGGTGCGCCGGCGGTTCCGCCTATCAAGACGCTATTGCTGGGCACGCTGAAAGTGACGGCGCCGCAAGGCCCGGCTGCGGCTAATACGGCCGAGGGTACGCAGTTACTGTCCACTCGGTAGAAGAGCACCGCGTTCCAGTAGTTGGCACTGAACCAGGCCGGCAAAACGAGCGTGGGATCATCGGAAGGAATGTAACCGGACAACACGGTCGTCGAAAACGGCGGAGAGACCACCGTCGATGGAAAAGTGTAAGTGCCGTTGACGGGAACGGCGGCTTGCGCGGGGTAGGGCATGCTGAGCGGGGCGGGATTACTTGGCGCGCTGTAATATTTCTGCAAGGCGGTCTGCACCTCCTTTGCGACGCGCCTCTCTACCAGAGAAAAAATGTCGGCCGGCGTGACCACCGACAACTGATCGTTATGTGTTGAGTCGCGCGCCACTATGGTGGCGGTCAGAGTGGAGCTCGTGTAGCTTTCGAGATAATTTTCAGCGCTATTGACGCTCGTTGCGTCGCGTGTTTGATTGCCTACGGGCTGTCCGGGAGAGATGACAATTGCGACTATCCCGCTTAATGAGTCCTGTCCGGGTTGGCTGACGTTCAGCATTCCCGTTGTATAGGCGTTGATATGATTGGCGGCGAGGTCCTGAAAATTTGCCGACACAGCGTACCAGAGCCGCTCACCGGCGGCATCGCGCAAATCGGGCAAGCCCAGCGTCTGCCACGGCAGGCGACCGACCGACGAGGCGCATGCACCGGAGGTCATGTTCAGGTCGGATAGCCCGTCGTTGTTGGTATCGGGACATGGCAGGCTGCCTGGCTGGGTATTGCTCGATGCGGCACTGGCGATCAGCGCCTGTTTGGCGAGCGCCAGCGCATTACTGTCCTTGCGGCCCTGCTCGTTGCGAACGGCGGTTGCGCTGAGCGAGGCGACGACCACCGCGGTTGCGGCAACGCCAATGGCCGCGATTATGCCGAGCATGGCATAGCCGCGCTGCGCAAATGATTGCCCATTGTTGCCGCGTTTAATCATCGTGAAGAGCGTAAATTTAGCCGGACGCATGCCCGCGCGTTACTTTGCGTTCGTATCGCTGCCAGTTCTTGGCTCGTCGCGTGCGTCATTGTCTACGGCACGCGCAGGCCGTCTCTGCAGTGGCGGCTCAGATTTTACGGCTTCGCGCGGCGGAGCCGGTGTGACTTTTGCCACGTCTCCGGCCGTCTTTTCGCCTTCCGCGGCGGGCTTTACCTCCGGTTTGGGGGCCGGGCGCCGCAAATAGCTCTCTTCGATGGTGCCGCTGACGATCTCCACCGTCTGGCCGACCCTGAGATCAATGCTGCGTCCGCTGTCCGGCACGTTCAGCCTCACCTGGTTGTCGGCCTTCCCGACCGCCGCATTCATGCTGCCGGGCTGTTGTTCGTTGACGATCCGGTTATTGAGCCAGATCGTATTCTTGCCGTCGCTACGCCGTATCACGCCGTTGACGCTCACGTTTTGCGGAACGGGCGCTGCCGTCGCCTGCTGTTCGCTGTCATTGCCGATCTCGACCCGGATATTCTGTTTGCGCGCATTGTCCAGCGTCGCCCGTTGGGCCGGCGTGAAAAACATGCGCCCGAGGTCGGCCGCCGATACTGCGTTTGCCATCGCCAGCACGGCGAGCAGCAGTATCGTGCGAGCAGCAATCATTTGCGTTCTCCCGACGGACCTGCACGCAAGGTGATCCACGCAAGGTCGCAATCGGCACGCAAATTCGGCTGAAAACGAATGCTGCCACCCGTGTTAGCGCGGTCGAGTTTGCATTCATTGACGGCAAAGAAACCGGCTCCCTGTTTGCCGAGCGCAGTCAGAAAGCTCATCAGATCGCCTTCATGCAGCAGCTGAAAATTGAGCTTCATTACCGATTGATGCAGCGTCAATTGGCCGGGATCGAGTTCCGCCGCGTAAGGATAGGGTTGCTGGGAGCCGATTTGGTACTGCACCCCGAATAGTTGCGCCTGCTGATTTGACAGCCGCAGGCCTTCAAGCCAGTTCAACCGCTGTTCGTCGCCGACGAACCCTATGCGTTGCAGATACTGATAGTTGGGCAGATAGCGTACGATGACTTCTTTTTCTTCGCCGGATTTCTGCAAGCGCGTGCGCGCTTCGCGCATCTGCGTCTGATGTTGGGCGAGTTCGCGCTTGGTGGCGGTCAAGGTCTGATCAAGCTGGTAAATGAGCCCGGCACCCAGGCCGATCACGACGACCAGCACGATCAACGGGGTTTGCAGCGCTTTCAGTTCGGCGGCGTTCATGCGGCCGGCTTCATCTGTACGATTATCGTAAATTCAGCCTTGCCGGCCTGTTCGCGGCTGTCGGTGGTATTTCCGGACAAGCTAAGGCCGGGGCTGATGTTAAGCGGCAACTTGGTTACCTTGACGTCACCGACGTTCGGTTGTTGCGCGAGCGATTCCGCAAAACGGTTGATGGAATCGATCGCCGCCCGGTAATCGCCGCGGAACGGCCGCACTTCGCCTTCGATGAGTGCGCTTTCCTTGCGCTTGCCGGATGCTTGCGCGACCGGCGGTGGCGCGAAGACCGGCGCCGAAGACGGGGTGGAATTCGCGTCGCGTCCCGCGGGGAATTCCGCGCTGTCGTATTTCCAGTCTAAGGATCTCATTACGATTGCGGGATTCGAATCAAGCGCCTGGCTGATGAGATCCATCATGATTTCCGGCGTGCGCGTGGTCGCGCCGATCTTCTGCGAAACTTCGACCGCGCGGCGCAGGTTTTCCGCAGTGGTGGGCGCGGCCGGAAATTGGCGGGTCGCTTCTTGATATTTCGCCTGCAGATCCTGGGTCTGTCGCCGCGCGCTTTGCGTGTCTATGCGGGCATCGAATATCTGGTAGAGCGTGATCGAACACCAGATCGCGATCGCGAACGCGGTCACAGCGCTGAGCGCATAAATGCCGCGGCGAATCTGATGCTGACGGTAACCGAGCGTTACGTTGGCGGGGGCGAGATTGTTGTCGGGTGCGCGCAATCCCAACAAATGCAGATAAAGCGCATCGCTCGACGACTCCATTACGGGGCCCGTGATTCCCAAGCTCGAAATGATTTCCTGCCGGCCGAGACGACGGCATTCGAGGTTCGGGTTGTCGCGCGCGATTGCGTTTTCGAGTCCGGTAAGCGTGTCGTTGCGGTCGACGATCAGGACCGAGAGGTGTTCGTCGAGCGTCATGACGCGCAGCGCATGCAGGTACAGACGCGTATTCGATATCTCTTCGGCGTAATTCTTGATCGCCTCGCTGGCATTGCCGTCGATGCGTGCCAACCGGCTGATACGCAACTGCTGCTCGCGGAAAAAGCTCAGCCGCAAGCCGGCGCCGTGGATCGACACCACCAGCAGGTTGGTTTGCTTGAGGCCCAGCTTTTCGACCAGCATGGCGCTGACCGTCGGCAGCAGATAGATGCCTCCAACCGGCAACTCGCGCTCAGTGACGGCCTGCAGCCACGTGGTGATCAATTCAGGATTGGTCAGCGCGCAAAACAGGTAGCGGTCGTCGCGTCGTTTGCCGGGGTCGCGCCCCTGCATGCGCGCACTGCAAAATTGGGTGTTGCGATAGTGTTGCTTGAGCTTGCGCGCGATCATCTCGCTGCGGTCGCTGCCGAAGCTGTGCGGCAGGGATTCGAAACGATAGTCTTCCTCGACCGCGTCAACCATCATGTGAGCGGGGAGATTCGGACCTTGCGCAAGATGGTCTTTGAAGGCCGCGAGACCCGCTTCGCTGTTTTCGAACACGGCGCACGGACCCAAGCGGCCCCCGTGCCAGCGCGCTGCGCTAACCTGGAGGGCCGACACGGAAATGAGCAGTTTATCCGCCATGGCGTGGTTGGTTTTGCCTTTGCGATTAGACGGTTAGAACTTTATCTTGCCCAGAATATCATAAACGGGTCCCAGTACCGACCACATGACAAAAACCATGATGCCACCCAGAAAGACGGTCAGCACGGGACCGATCATCGACATGCCTTTGTCGACCGATTCCTTGACGTCGCGATTGTAAAAATACGTCACGTTGAGCAACGCCGTGTCGAGTGCGCCGGTGGCTTCGCCCACCCGCAACATGCGTATCACCAGCGGCGGAAATATGCCCAGATTCTGGAACGTTTCTGTCAGGCTGTCGCCTGCCGTGATCTGTGCGCCGGCGCGCATCAACCCGTCGGCAATAACGCGATTGTCCACGATGTCCTCTGACGTTTTGATCGCGTCCAGGATCGTAATGCCCGACTGGTACATCAGCGCAAAGAAGTTGGTGAAACGCGCCATGATGATCTTCTGCATGATGGGGCCGATCACCGGCAGATGCAGCTTGGTGTAATCCCACAGGTAATGCGCCTTGGGACTCTGCTTGACCATGACCACGAGTGTCGTGATTATCACGATCGGAACACCGAATATGAACGGCCAGTAATCGAGCACTGCACTGGAGAGAAAAATCAGCATGCGGGTTTGCGGCGGCAAGGCGATGCCCATCGCCTTCAGAAGCTGCGTGACCTGGGGCACCAGAAAAATCAGCATGAAAAGCATGACCGCAATTACGACGACCAGCACGAACGCCGGATACATGAGCAGGCGCTTGGTTTGCGCCGCGAGTTCGTCCTGCCATTTGAGCGTCGTGCCGAGGCTCGCGAACACTTCGGTGAGTCGTCCGGCCTGCTCGCCGGCGCGGATAAGGCTCACGAATACGTTATCGAAAACGTAAGCATGCTGCGACATCGCCTGCGACAGGATGCGGCCGCCTTCCATATCTTCGATGAGCGTCGCCAACACCTCGCGGAAACGCGGATTTTCGATTGAATCGCGCAGGTCGCGCACGCCTTCCAGGAGCGGAATGCCGGAACGCGTGATCTGTTCCATGTCGAAGCAGAACGTGATCAGGTCGCGGCGCGTAATATTGCCGCCGCCGCCGAAGCCGCCGGCGCTTTTTTCGATTTCGCGAAACGTGATGAGGTCGAGGCCCATGCGGCGCAGCCGCAGTTCGAGATCGACCTCGTTTACGGCATCGAGTCCGCCGCGTGCCGGGCGGCCCGTTTTGTCGACGGCCTTGTATTGAAAGGAAGGCACGCGTCAATTAAACCGGCCGGTCAAGTCGACCGAGCGCGAGATTTCGGCGATGCTGCTGGTGCCGTTCAACACGAGCGCGACGCCTTCTTCGGCCAGCGGGCGAAAATTCTTGGCCAGCGCCGCCGCGCGCAGTTCTTTCGCGGTCGCGCGCCGTGCGACGAGTTCGTCCAGATCGCCATCCATTACCAAGAGTTCCATCACGGAGCTGCGGCCTTTGTAGCCCTTGTTGCCGCATTTTATGCAGCCCGTCGGGCGGTAGATGTGGGCGACTTCCGCCGCCGCCGCGCCCAATATCTTCCGCTCTTCGATCGTCGGCGCGTAGGCTTCCTTGCAATGCATGCACAGCACGCGCACGAGTCGCTGCGCGATTACGCCGATTATGTTGCCGGCCATGATGTCGGGTTGAATTCCGATATCGAGCAGCCGCGGGAACGCACCGAGGGCTGAATTGGAATGCAGGGTCGAAAAAACCTGGTGGCCGGTCATGGCGGCGCGAAACGCCATCTCGGCGGTATCGCGATCGCGAATTTCGCCGACCAGGATGATGTCCGGGTCCTGGCGCATCATCGAGCGGATGCCGTTGGCAAAATCCATCTTTACCGCTTCGTTGACCGAGGTCTGACGCATCAATGTCAACGGGTACTCGACGGGGTCTTCGAGGGTCATGATGTTGACGGTTTCGTCATTGACCTGCGACAACAGCGAGTAAAGCGTCGTTGTCTTGCCGCTGCCGGTCGGGCCGGTCACCACCAGTATTCCTTCGGGGCGCGCGAGCATCAGGCTCAACCGCGTAAGCGTCGCGGCGGGAAGATTCATTTTGTCGAGACTGATGATCGACTTTTCGCGGTCGAGAATCCGCAGCACGATGTTCTCGCCGTGTACGGTGGGATGCGTCGACACGCGAAAGTCGATCGGCCGGCCGTTCAGCGTCAGCGACAGCCGGCCGTCCTGCGGTGCGCGCGTTTCGGCGATGTTCATTTCGCTGATAACCTTGATGCGGACGGTGATGCCGGGCATATATGTTTTATGCAGGCTGCGCACGGTCTCCAGCACGCCGTCGATGCGGTAGCGTATGCGCAAAAACGCGTATTCGGGCTCGAAGTGGATGTCGGAGGCGCCGCGTTTGACCGCGTCGACCAGCAAGGCATTGACCAGGCGCACCATCGGCTGGGTGTATTCGTCGCCGCCGGCGCCCAAGCTTTGATAATCGATTTCGCCAGTCTCGATTTCCTGCAGGATTCCGTCGACTGAGAGTTCGTGCCCGTAGAACTGGTCGATGTAATCCTCGAGCTGCGCTTCGCCGGCGAGTTGAGTCTTGATTTCGACCGTCGGGCCGAGCGTTGCGCGCAGCTGGTCGAGCGCGACGACATTGAAGATTTCAGTCGTCGCGATGCTGAGTTGGCGCTCGTCCGCGTCATACGCGATCGGCAGCAGCCGATGGCGGCGCGCAAAATCCTGGGGTACGAGCTTCAGCGCCTCGGGGTCGGCGACGACCTGCGCGAGATCGATCGACTCCTGGCCGACGGTCCGCGCCATGATGTCGCGAATCGCCGCCTCGGTTATGAAGCCGAGCCGGACGAGCTGGCGGCCGATCGGAATGTTGTTTTGCTTTTGCTCGGCGAGCGCAATGCCAAGCTGGTCGGGCGTGATCAGGCCCTGCTGCACCAACAGTTCGCCTAGACGGAGTTTTTTGCGTTGTTCAGCCATCGGGATCTAATTTAATACAGACCGTGAATTGCACCGCATCGCGCTCCATTCCGCCTGCTCTTGTAAAACCGGAGTGCCGTAGAGTCGTTATTGCACGACTTTTTCGAGTTTGGTGACGCGCTCCTGGGCGGCGGCGGAACTGAAATTGGCGTGGCCCTTCGCCGCGGCGAGCAATACGGCCCGCCGGTAAAAGTCGAGTGCCGATTTGGACTGGCCGATATGCTCGAGCGCGATCGCCAGATTATAGGCGTAATCGGGATTGTCGGGCTGCAGGTGGTGCGCCTGAAAAAAAGCCTGCTGGGCGTCCGGCCAGCGCTGTTGATCGACATAGGTGTTGCCGAGCGTGAAATACAGGAAAGCCGACGACGGGTCGCGCGCGATCAGCTGTTTGACGCGCGTTTCAGCCGATTGCGGATCAGCGGCTCCGACCATGCCGATCAACCCGGCTTGGGCGAGACTGTTGCGCGGATCGAGTTCAATGACTTTGATGTAGTTCTTGGTGGATGCGTCGCGATCGCCCTGCTGCGTGGCGATCGCCGCCAGACCGAGCAATGCTTCAACGTTGCGGGTATCGCTTTTCAGCACTTGGTTATAAAGTCGCTGAGATGCTTCCAGATTGCCGGCGACCAGGGCGTTGTACGCTTCCGATAACACGGGATTAACGGTCGGCGCCGCGGTCCCGGTTGTAACCTTGATCGTGTCGCGCGGTGTCGATGGAGCGGTCGCGGCGGGCGCCGCCGCCGGGGCCGGTAGCGTCGGGTTGGCCGTCGCGGCTGCGGAAGCCGCTGCCGGGGCAGTCGCCGGAGCCTTTTCCTTGTTTGCGACGGGATCCGTCGGCGGCGACAGCGAAGTCAGCGGCAGCGGCGTCGCCGGTGTTGTCACACCGGGTGCAGAGTTGGCGCTGCCTGCCGCCTGTGGCGCGGGTGCGGGGGCTGGCGCCGGGGCTTGCACGATCGGCGCAGGCCTCGGTGGCTGCGAAGCGAACATGCCGGGGTTCATTTGCACGTAAACATAACCACCAAAACCGACTAAAAACAGCACCGCAAGCGTACCGAACACCATGAGCGGACGATCGCGGAGATATGCAAAAACATTGCCGCTGGGCTCGCGTTGGCCGGCGGCGCGGATGATTGCGGCCGCTTTTGCAGAATCGTTCGCGGTCGCCGGAGCATTCGAGGGCGCCGCGGTCTTCTCGCGTCGCGTTGGTGCCGGTGCGCGTTGAGCCGCGGGTTCCGCCGGTTGAGCGGCGATGGGTTCCAGCGTGAGTTCGGAATTGTCCTTGGCGCCCGCACTCGATGACGGATGCGCGGGTGCCGTGGGCTCCCCGCTGGCGTCGCCCCGGTCTTTGGCGGCCTTTTCCAAGGCCTTCATCAACAGGCTCATCTGCGTGCGCCCACCGTTTCGCCAGGTTGGGTTTCGGTGGGGGTCTGCGTTTGCTGTGGCAGGAACTTCTTGAAAAACTTCAATTCGTCGCTTTCGAGCGACGGGGTGGTGATGACGGTCGAGCGCAGGAAGATCACGAGCTCCGATTTGCGGATCTGGTCGTCGCGCGCGCCGAAAAATTCACTCAAAAACCCGGTGTTCGCGGAATTACCGGCGCCGGGTATCGAATTGCGATTGTACTGAGCGGTGTCCTGCATGAGCCCGCCAAGCACCGCGGTTTGTCCGCTGACGAGTTGCAACACCGATTCCATTTCGCGGGTCTGGACTTGCGGTACCGGGTTGGTCAGGCATTTGCCGGCATTCGCGGCGGCAATCGCGGCGCTACACAGGGCCGGGTTCGGATCGTTGGCGAAGCCGTTGACGCGCGTGATGGTCGGCCGGATGGTGAGTGTGACCTGACCGTTTTCGTTTATCTGCGGCGTCATGCTCATCACCATGCCGACCGGCACGGTCTGCGCAGTGGTGTTGAAAGTCGTGTTGGTGCCGACGTTGGCGGCGGTTGTGGTCGTCGCCTCGATGTTGAAATAGACAATATTGTCGACGACCTTCAGCAACGCGGTCTGGTTATTGATCGCCATCAGCTTGGGACTCGACAGTACTCGAGTGTTGCCGAATTGGTTGAGCAGGTTGACGCTGGCCGCGATATTGCCGATGGTCGACGTCGGGTTGGTATACCCGATCGCCAGGCTGCCGGCGGTAAATGCATTGGGAATTCCCGAAGTCAGCGATTGATTGAACGTGATGCCACCGGTGATTGCGAGGCGGCTCCAGTCTATGCCGGCCTGGTAGTTGTCGGACAAAGTGACTTCGGCGATGGTGGCCTCGATCAACACTTGGCGCTGCGACATTTGCGTGATGCTGTCGATGTGCTGTTGTATCAACGCGTGCTGTTTCTCCGTCGCCAGCACGCTGACGGTTCCGGAAACCGGGTTGACGACTATTTCATCGCGCACGTCGCCGGCCACCGGCAGTGCCGCCGCTTGCCCGCCGAAAACGCTATTGAAGAGTTGCGGGGCGGCTTGTCCCGCGCGGGCGACCGCTTCCGCCTGTTGCAATCGTTCTTCGCGCGCCGCGCGCTGCGATTCGGCGCGTTCGGCCCGTTGTTCGGACGTGAGAGACTGGCTGCGCGTGGATACCAGAATGGCGCGAATATTGTCCCGCAGCGCCTCCCAAAAATTATTGTTGCTGGTCGTCTTTACCAGCGTACTGGAGGCGTTGGTGCCGCCGCCCGCAGTGCCGCCGCTAGGCGTTGCGCCGCCGGACGTGCCGCCGCTCGAGGAACCCGACTGAATCTGTCCTGAGACCCCAATGGTGGATGTCGTCTCGCGCGTCATGTTGACGTAGTTGACCCGGTACGTCTTCATATATGCCGTGTCCGGCGAAACAATAATGCTGTTGGCTTCGATGCGATACCGTAAATTGACTTGCTTGCTGACGCGGTCGAGGATCGCCGGCAGAGTCTCGTTGATCGCATTCAGGCTGACAAGACCCGTGAGCCCCGGGTGTATATCGATGTTCTGCTTGGTGTCGCGCGCAAGCGCAAACAGCAACTCCTTGACCGGGACTTCATTGACCACAACGCTATAGGTCGGCGGCTTGACTGTCGGTTGGGGCGGCGGTACGAAATCGCTGGTGCGCGCGGGTTGGGGCACATCGGCAAGCGACGGTTTGGCGGCCGGCGTCGCAACGTGTCCTTCCGATTGCGGCATTACCGACCGCTTGTAACAGCCAGCCACTGCCAACGCCATCAGCGCGGCGGCGAGCGCTTTATTTACAGATCCGCGCCCGCACCACGCTGCGGCATGGCGACTGTACACGTCGACACCATCGTGAACCCGCTTGCCGGAAGCCAGCTTTACAACCATGGTGCAATCCCCTGTAAAAAGCTTTCGTCACGTGCCGCGAACCGTGACCCGCTCTTGTCAGGAGGACTGGTGTTGAGCGATCTCGGCCCGTATTCCCTGCATCGTGCGCAAAACCGGTTTGTACGCTTTCAAATTCGCCGGAAGTTTGGCCAGCGCTTCTTGCGCAGCCCGGCGATCATCAAAGGATCCGTACAGCACCGTGAGCGACGGTTTTTGTTTGGCAATGGTACGGTACACAAAAATATCATTAATTTCAACATATTTGCGAATGACGTTCAGGTGATGCTTTAGCTGGGTTGCGTTATCCGCACCCAGCAACTGGATGCTGTAGGGATTTTTGTTCCCCTTGGCAAGCCATTCCTTAGTCGCCACTATGCGCTGTTCGATCTCGTCCTTGCCCTCGGGCATTACTTGTGTGTTAGTGCCCGCTATCGAATATGGGGCCGTTGTTGGGGGCTTCACGGGTTCAGCCTCGGGTTTCGGAGCGTCCGCAACGGCGCCCGGCGCGCCCGCAGGTGCGCTCGGAATAGTCGGGGAGCTATTCGCCGCCGGTAACTGGGTCTGATCTGGAGAGGGGGCGGCGGCAACCGTTGCGGATTCGGTCTTCGGTCGAGTGGGTAAATTCGCTGCAGCGACCGGTTCACGCGACACGGGAGCGTCGGCCACATAATTCATGAAAAAAGCGTAAAGCGCCATCCCAAGACCCGCGCCGACGACAAACAGTAATACGGCGAGTCCGAATCGCAGCCGCGGCAATGGCGGTTCATAGTGGCTGAATTCGCTGTCGCGCACGGCCGCCTTGATGTGCTTCGTGCGGACTGTGTGCGTGTTCTCGGAGAATGCAGCCAGCAACGCCTTGTCCGCAATCAAATTAATCCGGCGGGTGAGTCCGCCCGACGACTTGGCGATCGTGCTGACAATCTGCGGCGTGAAAAGATCGGGTCCCCGGTAACCGGCTGCGCGCAACCGAAAGTTCAGGTAATCGCGAATTTCATCCGGTTTCAACGGACTCAGGCGAAAGCTGTGAGTAATGCGTTCGCGTAGCTGGCGGATTTGCGCCTGGCGCAGATTTTCTTCGAGTTCCGGTTGTCCGAACAGCACGATCTGCAGCAATTTGCTGTGCGCGGTTTCGAGATTGGACAACAAGCGGATCTCTTCGAGTGTCGCAAGCGGCATGCTTTGCGATTCTTCGACGAACATTACGACCTGCTTTCCCGCCGCATGGCGTTCGAGCAGATGCGTGTTCAGCATCTGCATTACGTCGAGATGGCCGGCATCGCGCGCCGGCTTAAGGTGCAGTTCCTGCGCGATGGCATGCAGAATTTCCTCGGGGGAAACGCTGGGATTCGCGATGTAAACGGTCTCGACATTGGCCGGCAACCGCGCTTGCATCATGCTGCACAACATCGTTTTGCCGCTGCCGACCTCGCCAGTCACTTTGATTATGCCCTCGCCCTGGCTGATGGCGTAGAGCAGCGCCTCGAGTATCGGTCCGCGGTTGCCGCCGCCATAAAAGAACTCGGTGTTCGGCGTGATGCGGAATGGCGGCTGCGCAAGTCCGAAATGGTTGTAATACATCAGTGTGGGCCCTTAGTCGCTGTAGTGTCCGGGGGTGGCATGCAGCGTGCGGGCGGCAAGTCGGCTATTCAGGGTTGGCCTGGGGCTCGTCGGGCGTGCCGTAGTTCTGCATTCGGCTGTAGAGCGTTGTGCGATGGATGCCCAGGAGCTTGGCCGCCTGCGACAGGTTGCCCTGCGTAATCAGCAGGGCGGCTTCCACGTAACCTTTTTCCCACTGCTGCATCGTGAGGTCGAGATTGAAATTCTTCTGCAATTGCAGATGTTTTTTCGCCGCCTCGAGGATCGACTTGAAATCCTGGCCCAGCGGCAGCCCCGGCAGGTCGAGATCCATGCTTTCCATGTCGAGCTCGACCTGCAGCTGTTCAGAGTTGACTGTCTGGCCCGCATGCTTGGTCGTGAGACGGATTACGATATTGCGCAATTCGCGCACATTGCCGGGAAAGCTGTATTCGAGCCACAGAGCCATCGCCCGGGCGTCGAATTCAAACGGTTTGACCGTCGCCTGGCGCGAATAAAAATCGCGAAAGTGGTCGAGCAGCAAGCGCTTGTCTTCGCCAAGATCGCGCAAAGGCGGCACGTCGATTGTGAACACCGACAGGCGGTGATAGAGATCGGCACGAAAGCGCCCGTTGCGAATTTCCTGGCGCATGTCGCGATTGGTGGCGGCGATCACGCGGGCGTTGCTTACCCGGCTCTGGGTTTCGCCGACGCGTTGATATTCGCCGTTTTCCAGCACGCGCAAAAGCTTGGCCTGCAGTTCGAGCGGGAGTTCGCCGATCTCGTCCAGAAAAAGCGTGCTGTCCTTGGCGTCTTCGAAGTAGCCCGATCGTGACGTCGTCGCGCCGGTGAATGCGCCCTTGCTGTAGCCGAATAACGTCGGTTCGACCAGGTTCGGCGAAATCGCCGCGCAGTTCAGCGCAAGAAACGGCTTGGCCGCACGCGTGCTCTGGCTGTGCAGGGCGGACGCAATCAACTCCTTGCCGCTGCCGGATTCGCCTTCGATCAAAACCGGAAAAGGGGCGTTCGCATATTGGGTGATTTGTTGGCGCAGCTTGTCGATCGGCAGGCTCTTGCCGATCAATCCCGCGCCGCCGCCTGCCTGCGCGCTTAGCTCAGCGTCGCGGAACTGCAGCGCCTTCTGCAGCAGCTCCTTGATTTTTTCAGGCTCGCACGGTTTGGCGATAAACTCTATCGCGCCGAGAGTGCGGGCGTGGCGCGCGTTCGTCTCTTCGTTCTGCCCGGACAGCACGAGGATCTTGATGCTGGGCGAATAGGCGATCAATTCGTTGATCAGCTTGAAGCCTTCGTCGGGACGATGCGGGGTCGGCGGCAGACCCAGATCGATCAGCGCCAGTTGCGGCGGATTGTCGATCTGGCGCAGGAGGCTTTTCACCTGCGCGCGCGATTCGGCGACATAAACGTTGAAATCGCGGCTGAGCACGAAGTTCAGCGTGTCGCTGATCAACGGATCATCGTCGACGATCAGCAAATCCGGCTTGACCGGTGTTGGTTCCAAAGAGCCCCCTTAACCTAACTGGCTATTCTGCCAGATACTTTTACCGCCTGATAGCCATATTCCGATGGCCGGATCAGGCAGGTTGCACGGCGGTTTCGATACAGCGGAGAAACGCCTGTTCGAGATTGCCGCCGGCATGCTGGGCGCACAATTGCGCCGGCGTGCCGGCGAAGCGCAGCGTTCCGCCATGTATTACTGCCATGCGGTCGCAGATTTCGGCCACGTCCGCGAGCGCATGGGACGTGAAGAACACGGTGCGCGCCTCGCGTTTCAAATCTTGCAAACGCGCTTTGAGCAAGGCATGCGCTTTGGGATCGAGACCGCTTGCCGGTTCGTCGAGTATGTAAAGGTCTTTGCGCGAGAGCAGGCATGCTGCGAGTCCGAGCTTTTGCGTCATGCCTTTGGAATATGCGCGCACCGGCAGCTTCAGTGCGGTGAAGTCGAGATCGAACGCGCGCAACATGCACTCGGCATCCGCGCGGTCATACGGCGTTGATTGCATGTCGAGAACGTAGCGGATGAAGTCTTCGCCGGTCAAATAGTACGGCGGAGTGAAGCGTTCCGGCAGGAAGGCGAGGCGCCGGCGCGCGGAGGTCAGGTGGTGCGGCGTGCCGAAAATATCGATACTGCCGCCGGAAATATTGCAGAAATCAAGCAGGCATTTCAGCAGTGTGGTCTTGCCGGCGCCGTTGATGCCAACCAGGCCGAAAAACTCGCCGCGTTCGACATTAAACGTCACGCCGCGTAGAGCTTGCGCACGGCCGAAATTTTTGACCACATCGGTAAAGCGCAACGCGATCTCGGACATGGGTAAATAAGATTCGCACCTGTGGAATGGCGGTATCTTATAACATTCGTTGCGGGCATCGCGTTAACGCAACTCGCCGGTCGCGGGCCAGTTCATATCGCGAAAAGGCTTCCGCCGCACGCTGCCGGCGCCGCCCCGCCCGGCGGATTCGCAGTCGATTGTGGTAATCGGCCTAACTGTTTAGAATTCATCGTTTTGCAGCGGCATTCCGGCAAACGTGGTGGCGGACAATCTTATCGAGATTAGCGGTGTCGGTTATTCCTACGATCACCGGCGTACGATACTCACCGGAATCGACATGGTGATTCCGCGCGGCAAGGTCGTGGCGATCATGGGCATCAGCGGCTCCGGCAAGACGACGCTGCTCAGGCTGATCGGCGGCCAATTAAAGCCGACGCAGGGCACGGTCAAGGTCGATGGGGAATTCACCCACGAGCTCGATCGCGACGGCCTCTACCGGATGCGGCGGCGCATGGGCATGCTGTTCCAGTTCGGCGCGCTGTTCACCGATTTGTCCGTATACGACAACGTGGCATTTCAGATGCGCGAGCATACGGATCTGCCGGAATCGATGGTTCATGATCTGGTTATGATGAAACTGCATGCCGTGGGTCTGCGCGGCGCTCACCGGCTGATGCCCGGCGAACTCTCCGGCGGCATGGCGCGCCGGGTGGCGCTGGCGCGGGTCACCGCGCTCGATCCGATGCTGATCATGTACGACGAGCCGTTTACCGGACTCGACCCGATATCGCTGGGTGTGATTCGCAATCTGGTGCGCAAGCTCAATGACGCCTTGGGTTCGACGTCGATAGTCGTCACTCACGACGTGCAGGAAGCGCTCGATATCGTCGATTACGTGTATTACCTGTCCGAGGGCGTAATGGTCGCGCACGGCACGCCTGCGGAAATGCGCGCATCGAAGGATCCGCAGGTGCATCAGTTCGTCTGGGGCGAGGCCGACGGGCCGGTCGCTTATCAGTATCCGAGCAAAAATTTCAGCGAGGAGCTCGAGCTTGTTTAACCGCACTTCCATCATCAACGTGCGCAATGTCGGGCATCACGCGATCGAAAGCCTGTTGCGCCTGGGCTACGCTACGCGCTTTTTCGCGCTGACCCTGCTCAATTCAGGCACCAGTTTCCTGCGCGTCCGCCTTATAATCCGCGAGCTGTATTTCACCGGCGTGCTGTCGATGATCATCATCCTGATATCGGGATTGTTCGTCGGCATGGTACTCGGATACCAGGGTTACCAGACGCTCAAAACCTACGGTTCGGAATCCGCGCTTGGCGTGTTGGTCGCGCTGTCGCTGGTGCGCGAGCTGGGACCCGTGATGTCCGCGTTGCTGTTCGCCAGTCGCGCCGGTTCGGCGATGACGGCTGAAATCGGCCTGATGAAGGCGACCGAGCAGTTGTCGGCGATGGAAATGATGGCGGTCGATCCGATCGCGCGCGTGGTCGCGCCGCGGTTCTGGGCCGGCGTGATATCGATGCCATTGCTGGCCGCGATGTTCAGCGCCATGGGCGTGTACGGCGGCTACCTGGTCGGCGTGGTCGTGATCGGCGTCGACGAGGGTTCGTTCTGGTCGCAGATGCAAAGTGCGGTGGATTTTCGCGAGGATATCGTGAACGGGGTCATCAAGAGCGTCGTGTTCGGCATTGCAGTGACCTGGATCGCACTGTTCGAAGGCTACGATGCGCCGCCCACCGCGGAAGGCGTATCCGGGGCGACGACGCGTACCGTTGTGACGTCTTCGCTGGCTATACTGGGACTGGATTTCATACTAACCGCATTTATGTTTCGGGGGGCTTAATGGAACGCTCGACAATCGATCTGTGGGTCGGCCTGTTCGTTGTCGCGGGATTTGTCGCGCTGACGATACTGGCGCTCAAGGTCGGCAACATGGGTAGTTTCGGCGGCACGGAAACCTATCAGTTGTCGGCGCCGTTTACCAATATCGGCGGACTCAAGCCGCGCGCAGCGGTAAAAAGCGCCGGCGTCGTGGTCGGACGCGTCGCGGATATCAGCTTTGACAATGATAAATTCATGGCCAAGGTGACGATGAACATCGAGAAGCGGTTCAAGTTTCCGAAGGACACCTCTGCGTCCATCCTGACCGCCGGCCTCCTGGGCGAGCAATACGTCGGGTTGGAGGGCGGAGCGGACGACGCAATGCTGGCCGGCGGCGATACCATCAAAATGACGCAGTCGGCGGTGGTACTCGAAAAATTGATCAGCCAGTTCATGTACAGCAAGGCGGCCGAAGGCGGCAACACCACCAGCAAATAACATTGTTCGTGGAACGAAAGTGACGCGAAAGGGAGTTGTAATGAA
>Ga0265314_10000806_pt1 | contig 37286 bp, 24 predicted proteins | sample 4126metaG_FD_203106 | JGI IMG/M metagenome (GOLD analysis project Ga0265314, IMG submission 203106) | Rhizosphere microbial communities from Carex aquatilis grown in University of Washington, Seatle, WA, United States - 4-1-26 metaG | ecosystem: Host-associated > Plants > Roots > Rhizosphere >...
ATGGAGGTCGCCTTCTTCGAAGGAGAGACCGTCGAAGGCTACCGATCCCTGATCGAATTGCTGACGCGGTTTCGCGAGATCGATCCCGACAACGCCTTTGCCCGCGGGCACTGCGCCCTGATCATGAGCCAGAAATCCTATGCCGGTGTAGTCGAGGACAACCTGGATCCGGATTACGTCCGCGAGATAAGTCTGGCGTTGAACCAGGCCCTGCTCGTCGACCCGGATGATCTCCTTGCGCAGGAACAGATGGGTGTGCATCTGTTCAACCGAATGGGGCGACCCCATGATGCGGTGGCCTATTTGCGCAGGGTGGTCGCGGACAAGGAGCAAAAGATCGCCGCGGGGAAGGCGCGAGATGCGTGGGCTCATGTCGAGTTGTCCGAATCCCTATTAAAATCGGGCCAGGCGCCCGCCGCGATCGCCGTGCTGGAGAAGGCCCCCGATGTGGTTAATGCGGGTCAGGTTCGTCAATGGACGAGCGCTTTTCGAGCGGCCCGCCGCCCCGCGGAACTCATCGCATTCCTGAAAAATCACAAGGGCCGCGTGAATTACCCGAAAATCCCAACGCAGGTTCTCGACCAATATCTGGACCTGTGCGTTGCCGAAATGGAGGTGGGCTGGACCGGATCCCCGAAACCCGCACTGAGCCTCTATGCCAAATTCAAGGCGACTCCCGATTTGTATCCCGGCCTCATGGTCTATTTGCTCCAATTTACTGATCACTATCAGGAGATGCTGGATAGCTTGTCCAAGATCGGTGCGGCCTATGACCCCACGGAACCGTCCTCCGAACAGGCAACGCTGGATCGGGCCATGGCCCTGCGCGGTCTCGGCAACGACACCCTGGCCCGATCCTACATTCAGAGTTTGCTGAAGGACGTACCGACTAACGACCCCTACGCCGAAAGACGATGGGGGGAGCAGGCATACTACCACGCCATCTTGGGAGATCGTGACGCCGCTTTGAAAGCCATTGCAGCCTCGGGGGCGGCCATGGATCCGCAGCGCGACCTTTTTTCCTACGTCGACGCCCAGCGCCAGATAGCCTTCGCCTATGCGCAACTCGGCCTGCCAGCCGAGGCCAGCGCCGCCATCGACGCCGTCCTGTCGAGCCCCGGCTTATATCTCACCGGCAATTTTCTGATCGAGCAGGCTGTAGGCCCCATTCGTCACAGTCCTGAGTTCGAGGCCGTCATCCGCAAACACGCCGACCAGCTCAAGGACCCGGCAATCCTCGACACCTTCTTTGCGCGGCCCGGCGCCTAGACTGTGCAAGGGATTCGGCCGGCTCAATCCGGAGCAGTCTGAGGAAACAAAGGCGCCTTTTTCTGCTTGCGGCCCTCACCGGCTCGGAGCCTAGGCGTCTCTCACGCGAGCAAGTCGGGGCGTAGCTTAGCCTGGTAGAGCGCTACGTTCGGGACGTGGAGTATGGTTCTTAGCCATCAATACTTTGCAATAGTTGCTGTGAAATCTTATGAGGGAAATGGGGATTGAACCCGCGCCGACAATCTTGACACCGGAGCTAGTAATACATAGTTTTACCCCATGCTCAAAACGATTTCCAAGGTCGGCAATTCACAGGGGATTATTTTCGACACTGCCCTCATGGAACTCGCCCATCTAAGGACGGGCGACGAGGTCAATCTGGAAGTTCACGCAGGCGGTACCATAACCATCACGCCGCTGCGCAAGGAGCCCTCTGCCGAGGAGATCTCGAAGACCATCAAGAAAACCATGAAGGATTACGCCCGCACCATGCGGCGCCTGGCGTGAGCGCGAAGCCAGGCAGTCATCTTTATCATCTCACGGTTGCTGTCGTTCTTGAGATTCATGCTGAGGCCATAAGCCAGTTCGGCGGTTCTGACGGAGTCCGGGAGATGGCGTTGCTCGAATCCGCCGTTGCCGCCCCTCAAGCGAGCTTCGGAGGTGAGTCCGTTTATACCGACACAGCCGAAGTCGCTGCCGCATATCTCTTCTTCCTTTGTCGCAACCATCCATTTGTTGATGGAAACAAGCGTGCGGCCTTGGGCGCATGCATAATCTTTCTTCGCCTAAATGGGATTGAGCCACCGGTGGATGGCCAGCCATGGGAGGATCTAACACTTGATGTCGCCGCCTCAAGATTGGACCGGGACCAAACGACACAGCGCCTTCGAGCTCTTACAGGCCTATAGGCTGTGCAGCCCGAGATCTTTTCTGCTTGCGACTGCCGCACAGCCCGAGCCTACTCATCTCTCACGCGAGCAAGTCGGGGCGTAGCTTAGCCTGGTAGAGCGCTACGTTCGGGACGTAGAGGTCGTCAGTTCGAATCTGACCGCCCCGACCATTTCGCAAGTCTGTCCTATTGAGACAGGTTGCGTCATTTCAATCCTGACCGCTCCGACCATTTTATTGCTGCTGGACTTCGATTCTGGCTCAATGACCCTGATGCGTCCAACCGTCTATCGCGACTGCTTCCAAGGATGAGCGCTCCTGGAGACGACACCCGGGCCCCGCGGAAGACCCTGGAAGACCCTCCCCTGCTTCTTCTTGCGGCGCTCCTGATGGCGGTCTTCATGCTGAGCCGGCTTCCCTTCTTCTGGTATTACCCGTCAGTCCATACGTCGCAGGACACCCCGGGGTACTTGGAGGTCGTGACATCGATACGGGAGGGCCATTGGCCCCATTTCATCTACCGCACCCCCGGATATCCCCTCTTCTTCTGGTTCGTGACACTCTTCACCAACCGTTGGATGGCGGTCGTCTGCGCCCAAAACCTGCTCTCGTATGCATCGAGCCTGTTTCTCGTCTATAGCGTGAGGTGTTACCGCCCCTCGCTGGCGCTGCCCGCGGCCCTGGCGATGTGCGGATTCCTGGGAAGCTCTCAGGTCGTCCTCTACGACGTGGCCCTATTGAGCGAGAGCCTCTACACGACCACCATCATCGTGTCGGTGGCTCTCTTCCTCGCGGCATTCCGAAGGTTCGACGCCGCTCCCCTTGCGCTCGCCTCGGCTGCGATGGCCTGCTGCATATTCGTAAGGCCCGCAGGCCAGTACTTTTTGCCGATCTATGCCGGCATCGCCGGATACCTCGTCCTTCGCCGTGTGCCCTTTCGCTCCGTGACCGCGTTCCTTCTCCCCTTTCCCGCGCTGCTTGTTTCGCTTTGCGCCTACAACTATGCGACGCTATCCAGCCCCGCCATCTCGCCCTTTGCCGAGGCAAGCCTCGTGGGAGCGACCGCGCTTTTCTGGGAGCCCGATCCGCGCCTGCCCGATTCGGTCAACCAGGCGCTCAAGGACCTGCCCGCCTCCTACGCGCGGCAGGACATCACGCCCGAGGACCTGCAGGCGGTTCGCACGTCCTGGGATGTGGACCGCCTGAACCCAATCTATGAAAAGGCGATTGCCCGGATGGTCTTCAGCGAGGGTTGGGGCTGGGGCCGGCTGGGTTCCGGCGACTATTTTCGAAGCAGGGCGAACATGAGGGCCGTGTCGCTCATTGCGATTCGAAGGCACCCGATTCTCTATGCGAAGTTCTTCTGGGTCGGCCTGGTCGAGTACTACCGCGGCGTCGGGTTCAAGTTTGACATCGAGTCGGCGATCGCGAACCGCGAGCAGGGCAACCTGCTCTACGGAATGAGCGGGGCCCACCCCGACCAGGTGGCCGCGCGCCTTGCAGCCGCCTCCAAGGGAGCCGCCCCGGGCTCAGATCCACGAGACGCGGCGGCACGGTCGTCCCAGGAGCGCCTCGTCAGGGGCCTGCAGCACCTGTGGCAGCGCCTTCACGCAGCCGTCTTCCAGAACACCGCCTGGAGCTTTGCCTACTTCACCGTCCTCATCCTCAGCACCGTTCAACTGGCGCGCCACCGGGGCCGCCACGATGGCGCATTTCTGATGGTGGTGCTGACCCTCATCCCTCTCGGGGCCAGTTTCGTCATCTGCCTCGTGCAGAGTCCGACCGACCGCTACAGCTACCCCACGCAGTTCATCTACTACCTGTGCGTGGCGTTGTCGCCCCTCCTGTGGCTAAAACGAAACGACTCCCCGCCCCAGGCTTCCCCTCCATGCGCGCCGGCCTCCTGACCACCTCGCTGGCCGCGTACAACCCGCCGCCGGTCGACCGGACGGACATGCTCAACGAGGCCCTGATCGCAGGGGGCATCGTGGCGGGGGCGTTCCTGCTGGGAGCCCTTCTCCTTTCGGCGGCAAGCCGCAGGCGGGGGGCGCGTGGCGGCGACCCCGACCGGGCCAAAGCGGACTCGCCGCCGCCCGTTCGTCCGGCATCCAGGGTCCCCGGCGCACCGCGTGCCGAGGAGGACGCGCTCGTTGAGGCCGAGCTGCAGAACCGGATCATGGACCGGAGGATCTCCAGGGGGGTTGACGTCGGCGACGGCATCCTCGCCTCGCTCTCCAAGGTGGCGCGCCAGCTCGAGTCGAGCCGCGTGATGATCTACACGGACCCCCACGCCTATGAAAAGCAGGTGCGCCAAAGCGTCCAGGAGCTTGACGCCGCGGTCGTCAGCCTGAGGGCCTGCGTCGTCGGCCCCGACTCGAAGGTCGTCCGCACGGCGCAGTTCCTGGAGTCGCTGGAAGGCCGGCTCGCCGACCTGAGGGCCAAGCACGGGGCCCAGTTCGAGATCAAGGTCGACGAGGAGGCGGTCGCCGTGCTGGGCGCCGATCAGCTCGACGTGATGCTCGAGATCGCCCGCGAGGCCGCCCAGAACGCGCTCGCGCACGGACACTCGAAGATCGTGGCCGTGCGGCTCGTGCGCGACGAGCGCGCCGTCACCCTGACGGTCCAGGACAACGGCCGGGGATTTGCCCCCAACCTTGTCGGCTCCCAGGGAAAGGGGATGCCGCGCATGCGGGCGCTTGCGCTCGGGATGGGCGGGAAGCTCGACCTAACGACGCGGATCGGCAACGGCACGAAGGTTTCCGTGTCGCTCCCCGTGCCCGCCGCTTCCGCGGCCTAGGGGACGTCGTAGACCTCGACCAGGGCGACCCCCGTGTCGCCCGAGGTGCCCGCCGCCCCCGCCACCTGAACGGTGTAACCCCCCGGGGGGAGCGTCACGAGGAGGGCGGAGTCATTGCTCGAGGAGTTGTTCCAGGCAAACGCCCCCACGGACGGCGCCGTTGCCCGTATCGCCGCGTCCCCGCCCCATCCGTTGTTGCTCTGCAGGAAGGTCGAGCTCCCGTCCGAGTTGCTCCGGTAGAGCTTGAGCTGCGGGTCGGCCAGGGTGCCGGTGACCCCGAATTGCGCGAGGGCGGGCCCGGACGCCCGGATGAGGACCGTCTTCGAGGTGGAGCCCCCGATGACGAAGCCGGCGATCAGGATATTGGTCCCCGTGCCCACCTGGACGCGGGCAGAGATGTTGATGATCCTCGGGGAGGCGGGCGTGTAGGTGCCCGCGGGCGTCGCGTCGTAGACCTCGGCGAGGGAGACGCCCGTGTCCCCGGTGGCGCCGGCGATCTGCGCCGTGTAGCCGCCCGGGGCCAGGGTCGGGACGTACAGGGCGGAGTCCTTGCTTGCCGAATTGGCGAGGGCGAAGGCGCCGACGGCGGAGTCCTCGGCGGTGATCGAGGCGCTGCCGCCCCACCCTGCATTGGTCAGCAGAAGGGTCGAACTCCCGTCCGGGTTGCTCTTGTAGAGCTGCAGCTGCGGATCCGGGAGGGTTCCCCCGACCCCAAAGGCGGCGAGGGCCGGGCCCGTTCCGCGGATCAGGACCGGCTGGGTGCCCGACGTGCCCACCCCGCCGCTCACGAAGCCCGCGATCAGGATGTTGCCGCCCGTACCGACGCCGGAGCGGCACGAGATGTTGACGAGGCGCCCCACGTCCACCGTGCCGCTGACCGCAAGGGTCGCGGACGAGCTCTGGAGGGAGGCGGTCGAGTTCGTGGCGACGCAGGTGTAGGTGCCGGCGTTGGCGGAGGTCGCGCCCTTGATGACCAGAGTCGAGCCGGTCGCCGACGGGATCGCCACCGAGTTCAGGTACCACTGGTAGGTCGGCACCGGAGCCCCCGTGGCCGCAAAGGTGAAGACCGCCGTGCCCCCGGTCGCCACCGTCTGCGACGTGGGCTGGACCGATGCCACGGGTCCGTTCGAGGGGACCGTGAGGGAGATGAGCGTCGCCGAGTACGGCGCCGCCGAGAACGTGAAGCTGCCCGCCGCGTTGGAGATTGTCGAGACGGCCAGGTCCGGCGACGACGCGGCCCCCGCTATCGGGGTGGGCGTCGGTGTCGGCGTGGGCGCCACCAGGGGGGTGATCGTGAAATTGTCGAGATAGGCCGTGACCGGGGCCGAGGCGTTGATGTTGATGCCGACCTGGAACCAGTTGCTGGTACCAAGGGAGGCTACGATCCCCGCCCGCTGGGCGTCGGTCAGGGAGAAGGTCGCCGTGTTCTCCTGGTTGGCGTTCAGGGTCACGGTGCCGAGGACCACGTACGTCTGCCCGCCGATGCTGATGTTCTTTCCGTTGATGTAGATGCTCGCCTGGACCGTGCTCCCCGCGGCGATCTGGGGATAGATGTCCACCGAGACCGACCCCGCGGTGCTCATCGAGGTCCCGATCGCCGCCGTCGAGTTCTGGATGACCGCGCTGTTGCCGGGGCTCGCGGCCGTCGTCGTGCACGCGAGGCTGTAGCTCCCGTTTGTGACGCCGGTCGAGGTGCTGTAGCCCAGGCTGTAGAGGTAGGGGGCGTTCAGGCCGAAATTGGTCGTCGTGTCGTCCGGCTGGCCGGACTGGTTCACCCAGCCGTCGAATGAGTTCTCCCACGAGAAGCCCGAGGACGGGGTGGTTGAGGCGGCGGCGCTCTGCTGCGAGTAGTTGTCCTGGGGAATCCCGTAGGAATAGACGGTTGCCGTCGCCTGGGGCGAATAGCCCGTGAGCGTGATGTTCGCGTTCTGCGTGACGGTCGGGCTCTTGTTGATCAGGAGCAGCGAGAGGGAGCCGTCCTTGCGCTTGGCGGCGTAGGCGGAGAGCAGGTTCGCATTGCTTGCGGCCGTCACCACCGTGTCCCCGCCCCTCGCGAAGTGCGACATGAGCTTGGCGACGTAGAAGACCGGGTAGCGGTCGTGCGAGCCTGACTCAATGCCGTAGTCCCCGTACTGCCGCCACCCGTAAAGGGAGGCGCTGTTGTTGCGCGTGGAGTCCTGGCCGTTGTGGAGATCCCACCACACGAGGGAATTGATCTCCGTCTGCATCAGGTTGGCCGTGCTGTCCGCCAGGTAGAGCGCGTTCACAAGGCTCGTCGACTGCTTGCCCGGGTTGGAGCTGACGGAATTGTTCTCGGTGACGAGGATCTCGACGGACGAGCCGGCGGCGCCCAGGTAGTCGGTGAGCATCTGCCTCAAGTTCGTCGCATCATAGGACCACCCCCCGGCCCCCACGGTGTCCTGCAGGAGGGTCGCGTCGTTCTCCTGCCCGGGGTTCTGCTCGTAGCGGTGGTCGATGATGAAGTCGGGCGTGACCCCCGCCGCCTTCATGGTCGTCAGCATGACCGGGACCCAGCCGTTGTGGACGACGCCCGTGCGCGGGTTCGTCGCGGGATGGGTGTTGCTGCTGTTGGCATAGGCGTCCTCGCCGGGCGCCGCGACAACCCCGATCTTGACCGAGGGGTCGGCCGCCCGCATCGCCTGGATGTACTGCGCCGCCTGGGTCCCATAGGTGTACGGGTCGTGGGGGGCCGCGTGGGTGTCGTGCTCCCACGTGCCGTAGCACTCGTTGCCGACCTCCCAGTACTTGAAGCCGTAGGCCTTGGTCACATTGGCATACGTCACGTAGTCGGCCGCGTCCTGCGCCGTGCCGGACCCGTAGTTGGTCGTGATGACGGCCTGGGCGTTGATCGCCTTCGCCACGGCCGCGAATGCGTCCAGGGTGACGGTCTCCGTGTTGCCGTAGACGATGTCCTTGCCCGTCCTCCAGTCGTACTCGTCCGTAGCCGAGCCCCCGCCGAACCGAAGGAAGCGGGTGTCCATCTGCTGGAGGGCGTCGAGCGTCTTCGCGTCGCTAAAGCTGCTGTCCCAGAAGGGCGCGTTCAACCCGGCCACGCGGTCGTCGACGACCCGGACGGGTTTCGTGACATCGACGGTGATGCTGGTCTGGGCGCTTGCGGCGCCGTTAAGCGCCGCGGCGGCGAGCAGGATGACAAGGAGGCGGAGGGGGGGTATCACGGGGTGCTTGTGGGGACCGGGCCCGATGTGGGACCCTTGGACAGGCGGTAATTTTGGCGGTTCCGCAGCGGCGGGGTCAATCAATAGTCGGGGCCCAAATCTGGCGCCTGGCCGGCCAATCGGAGCTTGCGCGCGCAGATTTCTCGGGGATTTTGGACGCGGCCCAACGGCCGCCCTCCCATGCGACCCACCCCCCGGACAGCACGCGCGGCCCTCCTGGCCTGCGCCTCGCTGGCCCTAATGGCATACGGCCTCGGCGCCGCCGACATTCCCCGCTACCTGGACCCGGCCCTCCCCGTCGAGGCCCGGATCGACGACCTCATGGGCCGCCTGACCCTGGACGAGAAGATCGCCTTTGTGCACGGCAACGGGCTCTTCAGAAGCGGGGGCGTCCCGCGCCTGGGCGTCCCGGCCCTATGGATGGACGACGGTCCGCAGGGCATCCGTGCCGAGACGAGCCTCACGTCGTGGGCGCCGACCGGCCAGACCGACGATTACGCGACGGCCCTCCCCCCCGGCTGCGCCCTCTCGGCGACCTGGAACACGGACCTTGCGCAGGCCTGCGGCCGGGTGATCGGCGAGGAGGCCTGCATGAGGGCCAAAAACGTGCTCCTGGGGCCCGGGATGAACATCGTTCGGACCCCCCTGTGCGGCCGCAACTACGACTACTTCGGGGAGGATCCGTGGCTGTCGGGGAGGATCGCGGTCGGCTACGTGCGCGGGCTCCAGGCCGAGGACACGGTCGCCTGCGTGAAGCACTTCGCGCTCAATAACCAGGAGAAGGACCGCGGCCGGATCAACGTCGAGGTTGACGAGAGGGCCCTTCGCGAGATCTACCTGCCGGCGTTCGAGGCGAGCGTGCGCGAGGCGGGCGCCCTAGCGATCATGGGGGCCTACAACAAGGTCCGCGGCGAGTACTGCTGCCAGAACGCCGCCCTTCTGGGCGGCATCCTCAAGGGCGAATGGGGATTCAAGGGCGCCGTGATCTCGGACTGGGGAGCGACGCACGACACGAGCGCGGCCGCCGCGGGAGGCCTGGACCTGGAAATGGGCTCGGGGCCCAAGTTCGACGACTACCGCCTTGCCCGCGCCTACCGGGACGGGATCCAGGCGGGCACCTACCCCCTCGCGCAGCTCGACGACAAGGTGCGCCGCAACCTGCGGATGCTCTTTGCAAGCAAGGGCCTCGGCGGCCGCAAACCGGGTTCCATCAACACGGCCGAGCACCGGCAGGTCGCACGGAAGATCGCGGAGGAGTCGGCCGTGCTCCTCAAGAACGAGGGGGGGCTCCTGCCGATCGACGCCTCGAAGGTGCGGACGATCGCGGTCATCGGCCAGGACGCCGTCCGCACGTTTGCCCAGGGGGGAAACTCCGCGGGGGTGAAGGCGTTCCACGAGACCACGGCCCTGGAAGGCATCGTCGTGCGCGCCCTTGGCTCCATGAACGTCGTCTTCTCCGAGGGATACCGCCAGCCCGCCGTCCGCTGGTCCGCGGAGCGCGACCTGGCTGGCGTCCGCAAGATTGAGGTGACCGACGTCCCGGCCGACGTCGCCCGGGAACTCTCCGACCGGGCCGTCCTGGCCGCCAAGCAGGCCGACCTGGTGATCGTGGTCGCAGGCCTTAGCCACCAGTCGCGCGGCGATGACGAGGGCACGGACCGGGTGGATCTCGCGCTTCCCGGTCACCAGGCGGAGCTCATCGCGCGGGTGGTGGAGGCCAATCCCTGCACGGTCGTCGTCCTCGTGAACGGGTCCCCCGTCGACATGGATCCCTGGCTCGCCAAGGTCCCGGCCGTACTCGAGGCCTGGTACGGCGGATCCGAGGGGGGCAACGCGCTCGCCGGAATCCTCTTCGGCGACGCATCGCCCTCCGGCAAGCTTCCGTTCACGTTCCCGAAGGCCCTTGCCGACACCCCGGCGTACCAGGGGGGCGTCCGCGCCTACCCCGGGGAGGCGGGCACCGTCCATTATGACGAGGGGATCCTCGTCGGCTACCGCTGGTACGACACGAAGAAGATCGAACCGCTCTTCCCCTTTGGCTACGGGCTCAGCTATACGAGCTTCGGCTACTCCAACCTGACGGTGACCCCGGCCGGCCCGGACTCGGCGGTGGTGGAGTGCGATGTGACGAACACGGGCGCTCGCCCCGGTGCTGAGGTGGTCCAGCTCTACGTGCAGGACGCTCACTCGAAGGTGCAGCGACCGGAAAAGGAGCTCAAGGGGTTTGCCAAGGTGGCGCTGGCGCCGGGGGAGAAGAAGACCGTCCGGATGGAGCTCAGTCCCCGGTCGTTCGCGTACTACTCGCCCGAGGCCCGCGGCTGGAGGATCGAGGCCGGGGACTTCGGCATCCTGGTCGGCGCCTCCTCCCGCGACATCCGCCTAAAGGGCTCCTTCGGGATTTCGGGAGCGGCGAGCGCGGACTAGGAATCGTTTTTCGGCGCTCATGGGCGCAGTCATGCGCCCTTGGACCCGTCCTGCTTGCGAGAATCGAGGAGCGCCAGGCCCTTCGCGCTCACCGATACGATACGGTCGCCGTCCGGCTCATAGGCAATCAGCCCGTCCAAACAGGCGTCCTCCCAGACCGACAGCCGGGGACAGGTCGTCCGCCAAGCGTCGAGGACCTCGGCGTACGTCCGGGGTTCGCGCGAGATCCACTCGAGCAGCTGGAGCGTGAGGGCGTCTTTCGGATCGGGCATGGAGGTGGAGGCGCGGCCTGGGCGCCGGGTGCAGAAAATACGGCCCGCTCCGGGGGGCGCAAGCAAGCCGTGGCGCCGCCCCGCCCCCGAGCCCGTCAGGCGCGCACCTTGACCGCAGGGACGCCCCCCCCGCGCCTCGTGCGGGCGAGGATCGGGCACGACGGCCCGTCAAACCACGTCCCCTCCACGAAGGTCGTCGTCGGGATCTCGGGGATGCCAAACTTGTTGTGCTGGAGCTGGCCGGCCAGGATCTCGACCGCGACCATGCCGACCGTCCTGTGGTTCTGGCGGACACCCGCCGTCGAGGAGTCCGCCTCCTCCTGGAAGACATCCACGAAGGCGACGTCGCGCGGGATGCGCAGGCCGAGCCGCTTCAGAAGCGGCAGGACGAACGAGCCCTTGCTGATGATGACATCGGGCCGGTAGTGCTTCATCCACTTCTTGAACGGCTCGAACTCGGCCTCCACCGGCGTCTCGCCCTCGTTGAACCACGCCTCCACGGGCAGCGGCGCCGGGAAGATGTGGGCGGGAATCTGGTTCGCGGGAGCAAAGTGCTGCTGCTCGCAGAGGAAGCCGGCGGTCCAGAGATGGTCGACCGTGTGGTCCCAGCCCCGATGCATCGCGAACCCGATCCGCTGGTATCCCGCCGCGACGACCTTCTGTATCGCCAGGCGCACGATGTCGCACTGGTTGTTCGTCACGTTGTGGAGCACCGGCTTGTGGGGGAAGTAGTCGATCTTGACCGCGCTGAAGTGGTCCCAGTCGAAGTCCAGCACGTCTCCCATCTCCCGGCCGTGCGAGGCGATGATCAGCCCGTTGATTCCCCTCGAGTAGAGCATCCGGCTAAGGCGCCCCTGCGTCATGCCCGGCTCGCGCACCCAGAAATGCTCGAGCTTGTAGCCGAGCTGGTCGGCCGTGGCCTCCGCTCCGGCGTAGAAGTCCGGGTGGGCGGTCACCTTCTTCCAGCCGAGCCTCGTGTGCCAGTTGGTGATGTAGGCCAGGGTCGGCGTGCTGCGCTTCTCCGAGGCCCTCGTGCGGTAGGCGACGAGAGCCCTCAGGAGCGGGTCAGGCCGGTACCCGAGCTTCTCCGCCAGATCCTGCAGGCGCCGGCGCGTCTCCTCGGGCAGGCGCGGATGGTTGCGCATGGCCAGGGACACGGTCGTCACGTGGACGCCCGCCTTCCGGGCGACGTCGGCCAGCGTGACGCGTCGGGGGTTCTGGCTCATGCGGGCGCCATTTGGCCAAGGAAAACGCGCGGCATACAAGTCTATAGTTAGAATCGTGCCTTCCTTGAGATGCCGAACTTGCGGCCGCGATAATCGCCTTCCAGCGTTGGTGCTGCCAATCGCTCCTCGGTGGCGCACCGGCACTCATACCCTTCCACGCGGGGCGCCGGCCGCTCGCGCAGACCCTAAAATCCCCCTACCCGCCGCCCTGTTTTCCCATGGCCAAGCCCCTCCCCTACCTTGATCCCGACCTGTCCGTTGAGCAGCGTGTCGCCGACCTAGTCGGGCGGCTGCGGCTCGAGGAGAAGGTCGGCCTCATGCTCCACGAGTCCGCCCCCGTCGAACGCCTCGGCGTCCCGGCCTACAACTGGTGGAACGAGGCCTGCCACGGGGTCGGGCGCAACGGGCGCGCCACGGTGTTCCCCCAGGTGATCGGCATGGGCGCCACGTGGAACCGCGACCTGGTGAAGCGCGTGGCCGCCGCCATCTCCGACGAGGCGAGGGTCAAGCACCATGCGGCCGTCGCCGCGGGGCGCCGCGGGCAGTACCAGGGCCTCTCGTTCTGGACGCCCAACATCAACCTCTTCAGGGACCCACGCTGGGGGCGCGGCCAGGAGACCTTCGGCGAGGACCCCTACCTGACCGGGGAGCTCGGCGTCGCGATGGTGCGCGGCCTGCAGGGCGACGACCCGCGCTACCTCAAGGTGGCGGCCTGCGCGAAGCACTTCGCCGTCCACAGCGGGCCCGAGCGCGACCGCCACACCTTTGACGCGAAGCCGAACCCGAAGGACCTCGCCGAGAGCTACCTTCCGGCCTTCGAGAAGCTGGTCCACGCGGGGGTCGAGACGGTCATGGGCGCCTACAACCGCACGCTCGGCGAGCCGTGCTGCGCCAGCAAGTTCCTGCTTCGCCAGGTTCTTCGGGAACGCTGGGGGTTCAAGGGCCACGTCGTCAGCGACTGCGGCGCGGTCGACGATTTCCACCAGCACCACGGCGTCACGAAGAACGCGGCAGAATCCGCGGCCCTGGCCGTTCGCAACGGGTGCGACCTGAACTGCGGGCGCACCTACGAGGCGCTCGTGGAGGCCGTCGCCCAGGGGCTGGTCACGGAGGCCGAGCTCGACACGTCGGTCTCGCGCCTGCTCTCCACGCGGATGCGCCTCGGCCTCTTCGACCCCCAGGAGCGCGTGCCGTGGTCGGCGCTGCCGGCCGGGCTCGTCGACGGCCCGGCGAACCGCGCCCTCGCCCGGCAGGCGGCGGTGGAGTCGATCGTGCTCCTCAAGAACAACGGCATCCTGCCGATGCGCCCCGACTGCGAGAGCATCCTGGTGACCGGGCCCACGGCCGCGAACACGAGCGTCCTGATCGGCAACTACTACGGCTTCTCGCAGACGCTCGTCACCCTGGCCGAGGGAATCCTCGAGGGCACGACCGAGGGCTGCCGGTTCGTGTACCGCGCGGGGTGCCCGCTCTACGGGCCGATGCCCCCCGGCACCAACTACACCTACTCCACGGCGAGCGAGAACGAGTACACGATCGCGATCCTCGGCCTCGACTCGACGCTTGAGGGCGAGGAGGGCGACGCCGTGTCCTCCTTCTCGGGGGGCGACCGCGCCGAGATCGAGCTGCCGCAGGGGCAGAGGGAGTTCCTCGCCGAGCTGCGCAAGTGGGCGAAGAAGCTGATCGTCGTCCTTACGGGCGGCGGCGCCGTCGCCGCGCCCGAGGTCTACGAGCTGGCGGACGCCGTCGTGCACGTCTGGTATCCGGGCTGCGAGGGGGGGCGGGCGCTCGCCGACGTCCTTTTCGGGCTGACCTCTCCCTCGGGGAAGATGCCGATCACGGTCCCCCGGTCGACCGGCGACCTCCCGGCGTTCGACGACTACCGGATGCGGGGCCGCACCTACAAGTACGCCGAGAAGGAGCCGCTCTATCCCTTCGGCTTCGGGCTAGGCTATGGGAAATTGACCTACGGGCCGCTCAGCCTGAATGCGGCGGAGCTCAGGCCCGGCGCCGAGATCGTGGCCAAGGCGACCCTCAGCAACGCGGCGGATGTCGAGGTCGCCGAATCCGTCCAATGTTACATCACCCCGCCCCAGGGCGCCGCGGACACCCCGAAGGCGGTCCTTGTGGACTTCCAGAAGGTCGCGGTCCCGGCAAAGGGGTCCGTAACCGTCACCTTCCGGCTGCCCTACGCGGCCTTCTCCCAGGTGGACGCCGCCGGCAAGAGCGTCCACGTGCCCGGGCGCTACGGCCTGACGGTCGGATCCTCCTCACCGGGAAAGCGCGCGCTCGAACTCGGCGCCCCGGCCCCCGCCACGGCATCTGCCACATTGACCTAGGGTGCCCCGCACCCGCAGCCTCAAACACCCCATGAAGGATCCGCTACGCTCGCCCTCCCGCAGAGAGAAGATCGGCTACAGCCTCGGGGACATCGCGACCAACTTCTTCTTCCAGTCGATGATCCTCTACCAGACCCGTTTCTACACGGACACGGTGGGGCTTTCGGCCGTCGCGGTCGGAACCATGTTCCTGGCGCTGCGCCTCGCCGACGCGGTCTTCGACCCCGTCGTCGGGGCGCTCTCCGACAGGACTCAGACTCGCTGGGGCAAGTTTCGCCCGTGGATCCTCTGGACGGCCGTGCCGTTCGGCGCGATCTTCTGGCTCTCCTACGTGACCCCCAACACGGGCCCCGTCGGAAAGCTGGTCTACGCCTACATCACGTACTCGATGACGATGATGCTCTACTCGGCGAACAACACGCCGTACTCGGCGCTCATGGGGGTCATGTCCCCCGACGCCGGCGAGCGCACCAGCATCGCGAGCTACCGGTTCGTCGCCGCCCTGGTGGGCCAGTTCATAATCCAGGCGCTCGCCCTGCCGCTCGTCGACAAGTTCGGGGGCGGCAACAGCGCGCGCGGCTGGGCCGTGACGATGGGCATCTTCGGGACTCTGATCGCCGTCTTCAACCTGATCACCTTCGCGAGCACGCGCGAGCGCGTGCTGCCCAACCCGGCGCAGAAGTCCTCGCTCAAGTCCGACCTGGTGGACGTCTTCACGTGCTTCCCGTGGCTCGTCATGTTCATCCTGACGCTCCTCATCTTCACGACGCTCGTCCTGCGCGGGAGCTCCCTCAACTACTTCTTCAGCTACTACATGGACCAGGGCACCGTGAAGGCCTTCCTGGGGAGCGTGGGGCTCGGCTCCGGGGGGGCGGCTACCGGGTGGCGGTCCCTCCTCGGCGGACTGGGACTCCTCGTGACGCCCGACGGCTCGAACGCGGCCTCCGTCGGCCTGAGCTTCTTCCTGGTCGTCGGGTCCCTGGTGCAGATTGTCGGCATCCTCTTCTCAAGGCCCCTCTCCGACCGCTTCGGCAAGAAGGCCGTCTTTATCGCCGGGATGTCCGTCACGAGCCTCGCCACGGTCCTCGTGTTCTTCGTGACGCCGACCTCGATGAACCTCCTGGTGGCCCTGAGCATACTCTGGCCACTGGGCTGGGGACCGACCGTCCCGCTGCTCTGGGTCATGATCGCGGACGTGGCCGACTACTCGGAGTGGAAGAACTCAAGGAGGGCCACCGGATTCATGTACGCGGGCATCCTCTTCGCGCTCAAGGCGGGCCTCGGCCTGGGGGGCGCCCTTACCGGCTGGCTCCTCGCCGCGTACGGCTATGTGCCCAACGTCCACCAGTCCGCAGAGGCGCTCCTCGGCATCCGCCTTTGCGCCTCGGTCTACTCCACCCTTCCGTTCCTCCTTGGGCTGTGCTGCCTCGCGGCGTATCCCATAGGCGTGAAGCTCAACCAGCAGATCCAGGCCGACCTCGAGGAGCGAAGGAAGAAGTTCGCCCCGGCCAAGGCCTGAGCGGCTTCCCCCGGGCATGAGCCAGGGCGCCACGAGAGGGACCCTACTTTTCGCGCTCCTGGCCGCGGCCGGAGCCACCTGGGTGTTCGCGGGCGAGGCGCCCGCGAAGGCCCCCAACCTCTTCTCGACGCTCCTCGGAAGGAGCGACGAGCAAGTCGACGCCAAGATAGGCGCGTGGTGGACGCAGCTCTTCTACGGCGACGACGCCACCCAGCGTATCTACTACCCGACGGCCGACGGGATGGCGTACGTGGCGGACGTCGCCAGCGGCGACGTGAGGACCGAGGGTCTCTCCTACGGGATGATGATCAGCGTGCAGCTCGATCACCGCGCGGAATTCGACAGGATCTGGTCCTTCGCCAGGCGCAGGCTCTACCACGAGGACGGGCCCTACCGGGGGTACTTCGCCTGGCACGCGGGTTTCGACGGCAAACCCCTTTCCGAGGGGCCGGCCCCCGACGGCGAGGAGTGGTTCGTGATGGCGCTCTTCTTCGCCTCCCACCGCTGGGGGGACGGCGCCGGGATCCTCGACTACGGCGCGCAGGCCCAGGCAATCCTTAGGACCATGCTGCACAAGCATGAGGAGCCCGGGCGGGGCATCGCAACCGACATGTTCGACCGGGGGTCCCACCTGGTCGTGTTCGTCCCCGAGGGCGACGGCGCCACCTTCAGCGACCCGTCCTACCTCCTGCCGGCCTTCTACGAACTCTGGGCGCGCTGGGCCCTTGACCCGGCAGACCGCCAGTTTCTCGCGGCCGCCGCGGTCGAGTCGCGCGCGTCATGGCGGCGGACGGCGCACCCCCAGACCGGCCTCATGCCCGACTATGCCAACTTCGACGGCACGCCGAGGATCCGAAAGGAGCACGGCAATTTCAGCTACGACGCGTGGCGGACCCTGGCCTACCCGGCGATCGACTGGGCCTGGTGGCACGCGGATCCCTGGGAGCCCCAGGAGGCCGACAGGGTCCTCGGCTTCCTCGGAACCTTCGGGGACTCCTGCCCGGGCAGGTTCCGGGTGGACGGCGTCCCCCTTACCTCGACCACCTCGCGGGGCCTCTACGCGACGGCCGCGGTCGCGGGCCTCGCCTCCCGGCCCGACTCCGCCCGGCGCTTCGTCCAGCGCCTCTGGGACATGCCCGTTCCCGACGGGCGCTACCGCTACTACGACGGCATGCTCGGGCTCCTGTCGCTCCTTGAGGCCGGGGGCCGCTTCCAGGTCTTTGCCCCCGCCCCCCGCTAGCCCCGGCGGGCGGATCACCAGGGCGCCCGCAGGTCGGTCACTCCGGGCCAGGAGTCCGTCCTGAAGGGGCCCGCGGGAAGGCCCGCTGCGTTGAAGAGCGTCGCATTGGGGTTCGCCTGCCAGGCGTAGCGCACCGCGACGGGATCCGGGACGTCCGGGCAGGACACCGCGACCGTGTCCCCGCGTATCTCGGCATTCGCCCAGTGCCATTTCCGGTCGCTGCCGGCGACCGAGAACTCCGCCGGGCCCGATCCGCGCGACACGAGGCCTCCGTCGGCAAAGTCGAAGCTTATCCGGATCGCGCTTCCCTCGCGCTCCATGGAGCGGTACGCCGGCCCGCGGAAGGGAACGCTTTTCCCGTACCACCTGCTGAGGGCAACTCCGGCAAGCCGCTCCCCGACCGGCTTCTTCTCGATTGGGTGGATATTGTCGGCCTCGCCCGTGTCGATCGTGACGACCATGTCGCAGTTGGGAACCGACTGCGCCGTCATTGCCTGGGCCTCGCGCAGTTCGGCCCAGTCGTCCGCCCCCGGCACGTCGCGTCGCGCCTGGAAGGCCGGCAACTGGACGATGAGGAACGGGAAGTCCCCCTGCCCGAACGCAAACCTCCAGTCCGCGATCATCGAGGGCAGGAGCGAGCGGTACTGATGGGCGCGGCTCGCGTTCGCCTCGCCCTGGTACCAGATCGCGCCCCTCAGGGCAAAGGGCGTCAGGGGCGCAATCATCCCGTTGAAGAGGACCGACGGCATGATGGGGTAGTTCTCGTAGCCCAGGGGAAGCGGGTGCGGCGGGCGGGCATCGACGCTCACCTTGCATTTCCAATCCCCTGCGAGCGGGATCGACGCCCCGCCCGGGACGTCCAGGCGCAGCGCCTCGGGGCCGCCGAGGAAGGCGGACTTGGACCTGAGCTTGAACACCCTAAGCGCCAGGAGATTTCGGCCAGGCCTAAGGACGTCGGCGCCGGCGTGGTAGACGCGCGGGTTCTCCACCCACGAGCTGGCCCCCACCCAGTGCCCGTTCACATAGGCCGTGTCCATCTTCTCGACGACCCCCAGGCGCAGGGTCACGCCCCCGGGCGGAACCGGGTCGGGCAGCACGACCTCCCTTCGGAACCAGCAGACCGCAGGCACGTCGCCAAGGCCCAGCGCCTCGAACGCCCCGGGGACGGACACGGTCTTCCATCCGCCGTCGTCGAGCGCGGGGTCGGCCCAGGTCGCCCCCTTGCTGCCGGCATCGTAGGCGTCGTACCAGTGCATGATATAGTTGCCGTAGTCCGGGGCCTTTGCCTCCCGCAGCCGGTCGACCTCGGCCATGGGTTCCTTGAAGTCGCCCCGGGCCGAGACGGTGGCGCCCGCCATCCAGGTCTCCGCCGGGGTCCCGCCCAGGCAGTCCTGGATGAGCCCCAGGGGCACGCCTGTCTCCCTCTGGATCCTCAGGCCGAAGAAATAGGCGACGGCGGAGAACCCGCCCTTCTCCGAGACGCTCGCCGGGGTGCAGACCTTCCAGGCGCCCTCGAGGGAATCCACCGGTGAATACGCGGGGTGCGGCTTCACGACAAATAGCCTCATCGCCGGATGGTCGGCCCCGGCGACCTCACGCGCTCCGTCCCGGGCCCTCGCAAGCCCAAACTCCATGTTCGACTGGCCGCCGCACAGCCATACGTCCCCCACAATGACGTTGCGAAGGATCCGGTGCTGGGCGCCATCAACCCGGACCTCGCAGGTGCGTCCCGCCGGCGGCACCTCCACCTGGACCTGCCAGCGCCCGTCGCCCCCGGCGACAGCCATGGCCGCACGCCCAGCGATTTCCACCCGCACCGTCTCGCCCGGGGCCGCCCAGCCCCAGAGCATGTTCGGCTTTCCCTGCTGGAGGACCATGTTGTCGCCGAACACCGAGGCGAGGAAGGGGCGGGACGGCCCGGGTGCCTCGGCCATGGCGGCCCCGGGCCCAAGGAAGAGCAGGCATGCGAGAAGAAGGAAGCGCATCGGAGGTAGGGGTTTTCCGTCAAGGGCCGTCCGCTCGGGTGTTCCCGGCCTCGCTTGCGACGCCGGAGCGCCCCGATGGGCGGCAGTCTTTCCCCATCTCATCGCCGGATCGCGCGATTGGAATTCCAATTCCGCTCTAATTGTCGCGCGGGGGCGCACGCAGCCAGATCAGGCCTGCGCCGGTCCCGCGAGCACCGTTTCCACCGTCTTCAGGAGCACCTCGGCGCGGATCGGCTTTCGGATTGTGCTATGCACGCCGAGCTGGCGCGCCGTCGGCAGGTAGAGCGACTCGCTGAACTGGGAGTCGCCGGAGATGGCGATGATCCGCGGCTTCGGGTTCGCGTGGCCCAGCTCCATGATGAGCTCGATCCCATCCATGTCGGGCATGGCGATGTCCGTGATGATCAGGTCGTGCTTTCCGGTCTTGAAAAGCTCGAGCCCGCTCTTTCCGTCCGGCGCATCGTCCACCGTGTAGCCGGCCTCCATGAGGATCTCGACCGTCACGTTGCGAAGGGCCTCGTCGTCGTCGATCAGCAGGATGGAGGGCATGGGGTCAATAGATCTGCGCGGGTCCAGGGGGTTGGTCGGACACGGCGCTCATTATCGACGGGCACGCGGCCAAATGCAACAGCCCGCGTCGCGCCGCCAGGCGTCGTCTCGTTGACGGTTAACACGTTCCGAATCCCCCTCGCTTGGGCTCAATGCCCCTCCCGCGGGGACCTCGGCCGTCGCTCCGGGTGTGCTTACGTAATTCGACGTAAATTGCGGCGTCGTAGTGCCGCAGCCGGCGGCAGCGACTTGGGTCGCATCACTTTCCGACCGCGGCCGGGATCCTCAAACCTTCTCTGAAACCCAAACCTGCCTCACCATGGGCGCATCCACGGCAAGGATCCCAGGAGCAAAGGCACCCTAGCATGGGGCTGGAACAAACATAGGCACCGCGATGGCTAAAAACAAAGGACTAGGACAGATCCCCAAGGGCCATGTCCCTCTTCGGGGAAGTGAGACGCGCGCGTCGGTCGATGCGCGCCCGCTGGGGCCGGCCCGTGCAGGGGATCTGATCAGCGCCACCATCGTGCTGCGCCGGCGGCCCGACGGACCCGCGTTGCCCGATTTTGACTCCTACAGGACGCCTCCGGAGAAACGCCAGCGGATCACGAGCGAGGAGTTTGCGCGCAACTACGGGGCGCACCCCGACGAGATCGCAAAGGTGGTGGCATTCGCGCGGGGCGCGGGGCTGACGGTCGTGCGGACGCACGCGGGACGGCGCGTGGTCAGGGTCACGGGGACGGTCGCGCAAATGAGCCGTGCGTTCGGAGTCACCCTGAGCCTCCACAAGCGCACGGTCACCCGCCACGTCCGGGGACGGCGGATCGATGTCGGGGAGACCTACAGGGGCCGGGAAGGCCCGATCCATGTCCCGGGGGACATCGCCCCCTACATCGTCGGCGTGTTCGGGCTGGACAACCCCCGGCTCGCGCACCGGGGCGCGACCGGCGACCCTCCCATCTCCGCCCCCCTGACGATGCCGCAGGTGACGTCGGCCTACAATTTCCCGCCGCCGGTCCCCGCGATCGCGGGGCAGACGATCGGGGTCCTCTCCGCCAGCGCCAACTACGGCGGCTACGTGCCCAGTGATCTCGACCTGTACTTTGGTCCGCTCGGCATCTCCCCCCAGGTCATACCGATCTCGATAGACGGCGTCACGAACGGCGCCCGCCAATACGCCACCGTCGGGGATGCCCCCGCGGGCCAGACGTTCCTGACGTTCGCGTCGGTGCCCGATGTGCAGCCGGGCGCCCTCGTGCAGTACGTGGTCGGGGGCACCACCTACTACACCAACGCAATCGCCACCCCCGTGACGCCGGTCCTGCAGATCGGCCACTACGATGTCGGGACCATGTCCTTTGTCAGCGACCCGCTTCCCGTCCTTGTTCACGCGGGGACCGCCATCGGGATCAATCTGGACGGGGAAACCACCCAGGACATCTGCATCTCGGCGGGGGCGGCCGCGGGAGCGAACATCGCCGTGTACTTCTTCTATGGCGACCCCGTGGGCTGGGTCGAGGCCATCAACCGGGCCATTGAGCCGGAGCCGGGCGATTTCCCCCCGGGCGTCAATCCCCCCTCGGCCCTGACCTTCAGCTACAGCATGGCCTGGGGCGACGATCCCAACGTGATCGTGAGCAACCCCGGGCTCACCCCCTCCCTGATCGAGGCGATGACGGCGGCGTTCCAGGATGCCGCCCTCTTCACGATCACCGTGTGCGTCTGCACGCAGGACTTCGGCTCCAGCAGCAATTTCGGGAGGACCGCCTCCTCGGACACCCCTCCCATCGCCTATTCCGGCGACGGGTTTGCGCACGTCGTCTACCCCGCCACCGATCCGTGGGTGCTTGCCGTCGGCGGCACCACCCTGGGCAAGTATCTTCCCGCCGGCTCGATGACCCCAGAGTGGGTCGAGTACGTCTGGAACGACCCGTTCACGCAGCCGAGCTACCCCTGGGGAACCGGCGGCGGGGGCGTGAGCGCCTACTTTGCGCCGCCCTCCTACCAGTCGGGCGCCGGCGTGCCCAATTCGATCAACACCAACCCCGCCCTGACGCCGGTCGCGGGAGCCACCGTCCCTCCCCCGGTCCCCTTCTTCAACGCGACCGGGCGCGGAATCCCCGACGTGTCCGCCAATGCCAGCATCAACACGGGATTCGGCGGGATCTACCTCGGGGGCAACCCATCGGAGCCGGGAAACGGCACGAGCGCCTCCACCCCGTTCTGGGCCGGCCTCATTGCCGTCCTCAACGCCAACCTCGGGTACAACGTCGGCTTCGTGAATCCCCTGTTCTACGAGTGGGGTCCGAGCCTGTTCAGCCCCATCAACCCGCTTTGGCCCGACCCCGCCTATCCGCAGCTTGTCCTGCCCCTGCCCTCCGGCTGCCCGGCGGACAACGGCAACAACGGCATTCCGGGCTACCCCGCGGGCCCCAACTGGGACGCCTGCACGGGATTGGGAAGCCCCAACGCGGCCGCCCTTATCGGGGCGTTCCAGGCGCTCGGGACCCCCTACGTGCTGGGTGGCTACCAAAGCCCGGACATCATCATCACGAACCTCACGGACAGCGTCACCGGCATGGCGGGGACTCCCGTGCAATTGGGCGGCACTCCCGGCTCGGCGGCCTGGGACACGCTGCTCGTGTCCGGGCTTGCCTACGGGTTCCAGGCGACGATTCACAACGGCAGCGCCGTGGATGAAGCCCATATCGACTCGGTCTCCTTCTGGACGATCCCGGGGGGCGTCGGCACGAGCGGCGGGACGCTGTTGGCCACCCTGACCCCGGGGATTTCGATCCCCCCGGGCGGAAGCATCACCGTCCCCCCCTCGTACTCCACGGTCCAGTTCACCAATTCCGGCACGCATGCGTGCGCGGTCGTGAGCATCTACAGCCCCGGCTCCGGATGCACGTTCAACGGGGCCGAGGACCCGGTCACGCACGCCGACCCGCTCTCCGAGGACATACCGGATCCCGGCCCGTCCAATTCCCACGCCTGCTCGGCGTGGCGCAACACCGACACCCTGTCGGCCCCCATGGGCGGGGCGTACAAGTTCAGGATCGGATTTGGGCGGTTCCGGGAAAAGCTGGCCAAGCCCGTCCTGCTTGAATTCGAGACGGCCCATGTCCCGTTTGACTGGAACAGGGACCCCAAGATAAGGCAGGTGCAGGCCCTCCTGGATAGGGCGGGTGCCAAAAGGACCGCCCCCTTGTACCTGTTGCCCGAGTTCATCGGCGCCTATCGGACGGCAATCCACGGCAACACGGTCACCGCCCTAAAGGGGGGAAGCGTCAAGGAGAGGGACGGCCGATGGAGCATCACCCCAGAGCCCAAGGCGAAGGCCACGTCATTCGCGGTCTCAGGCAAGGTGCCAAGCGGCGCCAGGACGGGAGATATCCTCCTGGTGAATGTGACGGCCCATTATCCGGGAACGGCCGGGAGCCCGGCACGTTCCGTGGGGTTCCTGGAATTCATCTACGTGACAAAAAAGGGGGCCGCGAAAAAGCAGGCACCCACGCGAAAGCCCGCCAAGCACCGTCCCAAAAGGAGATAGGGGCCAGCCGACCCCAAAAGGGCCGCGGTCCCACCCGGGCCGCCGGCCTTGAATGGTGCCAGGGGCGGGGATCGAACCCGCGGCCAAAGGCTTATGAGTCCTCTGCTCTACCACTGAGCTACCCTGGCAAATACCATTCTTAGCAATGACTTACGCAATACCTAGACTCCATCGAGTGTGGAGCTCCGGACCGATGTTGTCACCCCTTAACTCCATGCCCGGGTCCGGGCCCTAAGTCGAGCCGGCTGCGTGGAGAGGGGTGTCCCATCGAGCGCGAGAACCCCTCCGCTGTTTGGAGACTAGCGGCGGGTATTACGCTCCCTGGAAAAGGGGTGACAAGCAATTTCGCCGCCCCGGGCTACCCCCAGGGATCCTGCCGGCGGCGCCCCGGTAGTCACTCATAGTCTGTTGCGCCGTGTGGTACTGGTGTCGTCATGCAAGCCAGGAGTCTCGAAGCGCGGGCGGGCGAACCGGCCCAGACCAGGCTGGGCTCGATCGTGCGCGACCGCCGAAGGCAGATGGGGCTCACGCAGGACGAGCTGGCCCACCTGTCCCGCCTGGACGAGGAGCAGCTCTCGCAGATAGAGCATGGCGCCGCGTCGGTCACCCTGCGAAGCATCGTCTCCCTCGCCGACACGCTGCACGTCACGGTCGGCAACCTGCTAGCCCGGTCCCGGGATTTCGATGAACCCCCGCACCCCGTGGGCCAGGCGCCGGCCGCGAAGCAGGAGATTCTCATGGTGGAGGACTCCCCCACGGACGCCGTCCTCACCGAGCGCACCCTCCGAAGGACCGGGATCACGACCCCGCTTTGGGTCGTGCCGAGCGCCGAGGAGGCCATGGAGTACCTCTTCGGCAACGGCAGGTACACCCGGCACGGGCCGACAAGGCCGCAGCTGATCCTCCTCGACCTCAACCTGCCCCGGATGTCGGGGCTCGAATTCCTGCGAGGCGTCAAGGGGTTCCCGAGCACGCGGCACATCCCGGTCGTGATCCTCACCGCCAGCCGCAGCGACCAGATGATCGAGGAATGCGGCCGGCTCGGCGCCGAAAGCTTCGTCATAAAGCCCCTCGGCATCGGCAGCGTCGTCCGGGCGACTCCCAACCTTTCCCTGCGCCACGAGCAGAAGCAGCCGGTGTAGGTGCGGGTGTTAGCCCGGGACGGCGCCGCAGCGCGCGCACCTTATTGTCGAGGGAGCCCGGATGAGCGGGCTTGCTATGCCCACCCCATTGCTGCTCCAGATAGGTGTTCGTCAATTCCAGGCACCCTCCCCGGAGATAAGAAAACGCACCCCCGACACCGGCCCCCTTATCCATGAAACACTCCAGGAACCCCAACGCAGGCGGCACGCTCGGCATGACCCGGCGCACCGCGATCGGAACAGGACTCAAGGGCATACTGGCCCTCTCCGTGGCGCCCCAGTACCTGCGCGCGGCCCTGGCCGGTCCGGAGGCCCCGAGCAACCGGCTCTCGATCGGCCTGATCGGGAACGGCCTGATCTGCACCAGCCACTACGGCGCCCTGATCGGCCGCGACGACTGCAGGATCGTGGCGACCTGCGACGTGAGGCGAAGCAAGGCCGAGGCCATGGCCGCGAAGGCCGAGGCGGCCTACGGCACCTCGGGGACGATCACGGCCTACCAGTACCACGAGCAGCTCCTCGCGCGGAAGGACATCGACGCGGTCTTTGTGTGCACTCCGGATCACTGGCACGTCGCGGTGGCCTTGGCCGCGATCAAGGCCGGCAAGGATGTCTACTGCGAGAAGCCGCTGACGCTGTGCGTGCGCGAGGGAAGGCCCCTGGTCAATGCCGCAAGGCAGTACGGGCGCATCCTTCAGACCGGTACCCAGCAGAGATCGAACGCCTCCTTCCGCAAGGCGGCGGAGCTTGTCAGGAACGGCCTGCTCGGGGACCTGAGGGTCATCCGGACAAGCCTCGGGGAGTTCCCGGACGCCCCCAATCTGGCCGAGGAGCCGATCCCAAGCGACTTCGACTACGACCGCTGGCTAGGGCCCACCCCGTGGCGCCCCTACAACGAGCGGCGGGTCCGCGGCGACTATGGCGGGGGCTGGCGCTGCTTCTTCGAATACGGCGGCCGCAAGAACGGCGACTGGGGCGCCCACCATTTCGACATCATCCAGTGGGCCCTCGGCATGGACGAGTCGGGCCCGGTCAAATTCATCCCCAAGGGGTTCGAGGGGACGCCCTACCAGACGCACGTCTATGCGAGCGGCGTCAGGGTCGAGCGGGTCGACCAGGGCCTTAAGTCGATGATCGAGTTCACGGGCACGAAGGGGACGGTCTGGGTGTCGAGGGACGACTACCTGGAGACGGACCCCCCGTCGCTTGCGAAGCGCCCCCTTAAGCCCGAGGAGGTCCACCTCTACGTGAGCAGCGACCACCACGACGATTTCCTCGGCGCCGTGCGCACGCGCCAGCGGACGATCTCCGACGTGGAGACCGGCCACCGCAGCGCCACCGTCTGCCACCTGAGCAACATCGCGGCCCACCTGGGCCGGCCGGTCGCCTGGGACCCGCTCTCCGAGAACGTCATCGGCGACCCCGTGGCCTCCACGCTCCTTGAGCGCACGCGCCGCGCGCCCTACGGAATCCTCTAGACCCCACCCCCATGACCTTTCGCCCGTATCTTAGCCCCGTATCCAGGCTGCTCGGCACCGCGGCCCTCCTCATGGCCGCGGGCTGCGCCACCGCGGACGTCGCGCCGGCTCCCACGGCCAATTCGCCCGCCTACTCCGCGCTGCCCTCCCTGGACTATTCCGGGAGCCAGGCGGCCCGCGAATCCCTGCGGCTGGCCATAGCCGACGCCGGCAAGGACCCCGCACGCCTGGGCTCGATCGAGGTCAGGCTGGTCGAGCTGCTGGGGCGCCGCGACATCACCTTTGCCGGCCAGCAGTCGATCTGCGAGAGCCTCGGGCGCCTCTATGCCAGCGGTCCCGCACCGTCGCCCGTCCCCCCCGTCCTCATCCGCATGCTGGCCGACGAGACGAGGGTCGACCTGGCCCGCCTCGCGCTCGAGCGGGCGCCCGGCGCCGCGGTCGACGACGCCTTTGTGAACGGACTCGGGTCCGCGACCGGACGGGTGCGGATCGCCCTGATCCAATCGGCCGGGAACCGGCGGATAAGCTCCGCCGTGCCCCTCCTGGCCAATCTCCTCCAGGACCCGGACGGGGCAACCGCGGCTGCCGCCGCAACCGCCCTCGGCCGTATCGGCGGCCAGGCGGCCCTGGCTGGCCTCGCAAAGGCGCCGGACCCGTCCTCCCCCGTCGTGGCCGAGGCCAGAATCCGGTGTGCGCGAATCCTGCCCGCCGCCGAGGCGCTGCCCGTCCTCACCGACGTGCGCTCAAACAGCGCCGTCCCGGCGCCCCTGCGCGTGTCGGCATTCCTCGCCGTCCTCGCCCTTGAGCCCGCCACCGTGTCCGACCAGGTCGCCGCGGTCCTCGCAGGCAGCGACCTTCCCTTCAAGCAGGCCGTCCTTACGGACCTGGTCGCGCTTCCGGCGGACGCCGTCATCCCGGTTGTCTCTGCCAACCTCAAGTCCTGGGATCTTGTGACCCAGACCGCGGCGATCGCGGCCCTCGGCCGGATCGGCGACCCCTCTGCCCTGCCGGTCGTCATGGCCGCGGCGCACAGCGAGGACAGGGACCTGCGCCGCGCCGCGATCGGCGCCCTGGGTGCGCTTCCTGGCAATCCCGAGGTCGCCCGCCTGCTCGCGGACGCCTCGGCCGAACCCGGTGAAACCGGGAAGCTTGCGCGGCTTAGCCTTTCGCGCCTCAGGGGAGCCGGTGTCTCCGAGTCGGTCCTCGAAGGCGCCACCCACATGGACGATCCCCGCCGAGCGGTGTTCCTCGAGGAGCTCGCCCTGCGCAACGCCCCGGGCGCCTCGGACATCCTCCTGAAGGTGCGCGACGAGCCTTCGGTTGCCAGCCGCTGCGCGGCGCTCGACGGGCTGGCCCTGGTCGCGCCGGCGGACCTTGAGCCGACGCTCATTAGCTGGATGACCGCGGCCACGGACTCGACCGAGCAGACGCATGCCTCGCGCGCCGTCGTCGGCGCCGCCGAACGCAATCCCGACGCCAAGGCGCGCCTGAAGCTGGTGACCGACCTGATCGACAAGGCCCCACCGGCCCTCCAGAGGCGCTTCCTGACGGTCATCTCCCGCACGGGAGGTCCGCTCGGCGCGGACTATGTCGCGGCGTTCGCCCTGAGGAAGGACCCCGACCTGGCGCAGGCGGCCGTCTCCGCGCTGGGCCAATGGTCGGACCGGACCGCGCTCGCGGCCCTGGCCACCGTGGCGGAGAAGACCCAGGACGCGGGCCTTCGCAAAGCGGCGATCGAAGACTCCATAGCGTCCATGGAATACCACCGCGGTTGGCTCTCCACGGAGCAGAAGGCGATCGTCGCCCGGCTGCGCGTCGCCGCAAAGGACGCCGAGCTCACCCACCGGCTCGACGAGCTGGAGAATCCGCCCGCAAGCTAGGCCGTCCGCTCCCCTTTGGGACGCGACCCCGCTCAGTGGCCCGCCGCCTTGGCGTTCCACACGGCCATCGTGTCCGCGGAACCCTGGCTCCTCACGTCGTTGTCGTTGAGGATGGATTCGGTCGACGAGAGCATCTCGGCCCTGGGGAACACCAGGTTCTCGCAGTAGCGGTCGCCGAACTCGATCACGATGAATTCGTCCTTCAGGTCGCGCAGAACCTCGACAAGGTGGAGCAGGTTGCGGATCGCCACGCCGTTCACCGACTTCACCACGCACAGCGACGAGTCGCTGTAGCCCTCGACCAGCTTGTGAGGGAAGAAGGGCGAAGAGACGATGACCAGCTCCTCGCCCTCGAACGCGGGCTTTTCGGCGCGGCGCTTCACGAGCGGGCTGCCCCGGTACCCCAGCATCGCCTCCAGGTTTGGAAGGTTGTCGATCACGGCAAAGAGCTGCTTCGTCGCCGAGGAGAACACCACCGGCCCCAGGATGAAGTAAGACGGATAGGCCGCCACAAGGTCGCGGTAGACCGTCGGCCTCTTTCCGGTCACGGGCACGCTGAGCGGCACCTCCTTGCCGGCGCGCATCACCTTGAACGCAACGTGGCCGTCGACCGTGGCCTTCTGGATCATGTAGGCGAAGGCGATCCGGGACCCGTTCGTGAAGGGGACCATCCCCTCGTCGTCCACGCGCTTGTCGCCGACCTGCGTGACCACGTCCCAGTCCTTGAACTGGCTCGAGCCGAAGGCCAGGTCGGCCTCGTTGACGAGCATCCCGTGCATCTCCGGCGGGAGGTTCAGGAAGGAGCGGAGCGCCGGGTTCGCGATCTTCTGGAATTCCTGGACGATGACCGGCTTTCCCGGGTACCCCTTCGGGGTCAGCGCCTTCAGGAAGCCCTCGACCTCCTCGTAGGGGACGATGAAGGTCACGGGCTGGTCGCCGCTCTTGTAGCTGACCGCGATGCCGAGGAACTGGTTCTTGTAGATGACCGGGCCCCCGGTGAGGCCTACGTTGACCGTCGTGTTGAGCCACACGTGCAGCCCCGTGTAGCTTCGCCCCGAGCTCGCGAAGTCGATGCGCGTGACGGTGGCGGTCGTGATGGAGACGTTGGAGCCCTCCTCCGGGAAGCCGTAGACCGAGACCGTGTCCTTTATTTCCGGGAGGACGGCGCAGTCCGCCACGGCCGCCGGGGTGTCCATCGGCGACTTCTCATCGAGCTTTAGGATCGCCAGGTCCAGGTCCGGGGCCAGCGCCACGACCGAGGCCGAGATCTTGTCACCCGACTCGTTGGCCTGCACCTGCACCTGGCTGGCGTGCATGACCAGGTGGGAATTGGTCAGGACGCGGCCGTTGCCCAGGAGGTAGCCCGAGCCCGTCCTGGTCTGCGGGGCCAGCCGGGTCCAGGGCTTCAGAAAATCCGGGGCGACCAAGGTCGAGTTCACCTTGACGACGACGCCCGCGATCGGGTCGTTCTGGGTGTCCGCGAGGACGGCCGGAGCCGCGGCGCGCCTCGGGTTCGCAGGGCGCGGGGCGGGCTGCGCCGCGGGGGAATCGTTGTCCGCAGGGGCACTCTTCGTCACCGAGGCTATGTCCGACCGGGCGATGAGCTTTATCCCACCGCCCTGCTTGAGCGCAATCTTCTGGGGCGTCTCCATCTCGATCGAGCCCTCGAGCTGCGTGCCGTCCTTAAGGGTGATCGTGTCCGAAAGCCCGGCCGACGCCATGCCCAGGAGGATGGCCCCCGCGCGCGCGATCCTTTGAATTGATAGTGCCCGGATCATTTTGCTGCGGGCTTCGCGTTCCATACGGCCATCGCGTCGGCCGAGCCCTGGTTGCGCACGCCGTTGTCGTTGAGGATCTGGTCGGTGGCCGCGATCATTTCCGCCCTCGGGAAGATGAGCTTCACCGAGTGCTTGTCCACGAACTCGACCTTTATGTAGGGGCCGTCGGCGTCCCGGATGACCTGGACGAGGTGGAGCAGGTTCCTGATGGGGATCCCGTTGATGGCGGCGACGACCCGAAGCTCGGGGTCGGCGTAGCCCTTCGACAGGGTGTGGGGGAAGAAGGGCGCCGGGATGACGACGATGCCCTCGCCCTCGAAGGCGGGGCGGTCGGCCCGGCGGGTCAGGAGCGGGCTCCCACGAGCCACCAGGGCGTCGTCCGCCACCCGGTTCCTGTCGATGCCGCCGATCATCGGCGCCGAGGCCTGGGTGAACACGATCGGTCCCACGATGAAGTACGAGGGATAGGCACCGCCCAGGTCAGGGAAAAGGCCGCGGTAGTCGGAAACGACCGGCATATCGACGGCGATCTCCGCGCCCCCGCGCACGACCCTCAGGGGGACCTTGCCGTCCTTCGCCAGCTTCTGGACCATGTAGCCAAAGGCCACGCGAAGGTCGCCGCTAAGCTTGATCATCCCCTGGTCGTCCACCGGCACGTCCCCGATCTTCGTGATGAGGTCCCATTTCTTGAGCGGGTACGCCGGGTCCGGGCTCTCCGGCGCCTGCACGAGGATCCCGTGAGCCGTCGGGGCCAGCTTTAGGAACTTGCGAAGCGCCGGGTTCTCCAGGGTCTGAAGGCTGCTGAATTCCGCGGGCTTGCCCTTGTATCCGCCCTCGGCGACCCCCTTCATGAAGAGGTCGATCTCCTCCGTCGGGATGATGTAGCCGATGTTCTGGGCGCCGTTCAAGAAGCTGAACGCGAGGCCGATCACCTTGTCCCCGACCAGAGCGGGCCCGCCGCTGTTGCCGTGGTTGATCGCCGCGTCGATCTGGATCCTCAGGCCGGAGACCGGGAAATTGTAGGGGGCGAAGTCTATCCTGGATATGATCCCCTTCGTTATCGACAGGCTCGTGCCGCCGGTCGGGTAGCCGTAGACCAGCACGGGGTCCTTGATCTTCGGAAGCTCGTTGGCCCGGCCCAGCGGGGGGTGGGAGTCGAAGAAGGTCTCGTCGTCCAGCTTGAGGACGGCCAGGTCGATTCCGGGCGCGACCGACTCGACCGTTGCCGACACGCGGTCCCCGGCGCCGTGTCCCTGGATCTGCAGCCGGCTCGCGTAGAGGACCACGTGGGCATTCGTCAGGATTCGCTTGCCCTCGATCACCATCCCCGAGCCGCTGATTTCCTGGGGGGACTGCTTGGTCCAGGGCTTCCTCACGTCCGGATAACGCACGGTGGCGAACACCTGGACGACCGAGTTCGAGATCGCATCGCTCGGCTGCACCGAAGCGGCATCGCCGGGCGCACTCGCGGCACTGGTGGCGTCCGCACCCCTAAGCGCCGAGGGCGCCGCCATCAAAGCGAGGGACAAGAGGCCTATAACGGCGGCGTTCGGCCTATTTATACGGGGTCTCATCCGTTTCGCGCTCATGCGGATACGGGTATCGACCTACAAAGGCAATGTTTTAGCTCGCCCTCCATGATATATAGAAGGCCCCAAAAGAGCCCCGTGCGCAGCCAATGCTACTTCTTCGCCTCTGTCGGCTCCGGGCGCACCGGAAGCACGTTTGCCCCGGGCGCGGCCTGGTCGAGGTTCGGCGTCACGTCGGCGTCGACCCTCCCGGTGGCCCAGTTGATCCCGCCCATCAAGACGGACTGAAACATGGCGCTGTTCCAGATGTCGTCGCGGTGGCCGAGGTTCGTGTAGAACACCCTGCCCTTGCCGTGCATCCGGGCCCAGGTCGAGGGGTAGCTCGGCCTCGCATAGGGGGCGCCCTCCATGCCCGAGGTCTCCTGAACGAGGATCACGTGCAGGTTCTTGGAGAAGTCCTTCAGGGAGTACCACTCCTCCTTCATGTCATTGTCGGCCGGGACGCCTCTTGCTCCCGGGAAACTCGGGTCGGCGATGATCAGGTGCGAGACCTGCTGGGCGCCGTGGATGATGAACTCGCCGCCGAGCATCTTGATGTAGGGGTCAGCGTTGCCGTCGTCGTCAAGCCAGCGCTGGGCCGTCATATCCTTGCCGCCGGGCGAGTGGAAGGTGTCGGAGGCGCAGTGGGCACCGATGAACCCCTTGCCGCCCGCAACGGCCGCCAGGAGCGCCTCCTTGCCCGCGGGGCTCATCGCCGGGGCACCATCGCCGCCCACCTCGGTGAGGTCGCCCGTCGTGAAGAAGAAGTAGGCGTCGAACTGGGCCAGGTACTGCGGGTTGAACAGGCTCCCGTCCTTCGAGAAGACAAACTCGATGTTGTTCTTATCCCCTAGCGCCTTGAGCACCTGGAAGGCCAGTCCGGCCACCTCGCTGCCCGGGCCCGGCTTGTACGGCTTTGAGGGGTCCTTGATCACCGAGTGCTCGTACCCCGAGGACTTGGAGAAGAATAGCACTCGCTTCGCGGGTGTCGGGACCGTCGTGCTCTCGGCCGCGAGGAGGACCGATCCGGGCAAGAGTAAAGAGAGAAGCAGTGAGGCTATTTTTAGTTTCATGGGGAGCGATTATCTTCGCCCCCGGCGCCGGAAACGTCAACCCCGGGCCTCTGTTTGGCGGCGCGCCCACTTTATCCCCCTACTTTGCGATCTCGGGGAGCGACCATAGGAAGTCGACCTGGAGCGTCCCCGCGAACTGGGGATCGTTCATGTCGGTGTAGCGCGCCCCTGAATACCTCGGTGCCGTCGCGAGGTTGTTTGGGTTGTAGTTGGCGCGCACGTGGCAGCTCATGCAGTTGCAGTTGGTCCCGACGTTGTTCGCCGACGGCTGGCCGGCCGGGTCGTTGCCAGGCAACGAGTCCGGGAGGTTGGCGGGCCCGAACCGGGCCTCGAGGTAGGGGTTGTAGGCGTACACCGCCGCGCCCGAATTCGCGCCGCCCGTGTTGGGTTGCGTGGGCGCCGTCATGTCATAGTCGGTCGACATGGCGTAGTTGCGGGCGGGCCCCAGGAGCTGCGCCGGACGGAGCGAGGCGACGAGCTGGGAGCTTGGGGCCTGGGGATCGTCGGGTGTAGGGGTCCACCAGAAGGTCTGCCAGGTCCATCGCGCCATCTCGCGGCCCGCGACGTGCATGGCGACCAGGACTGCGTAGTCGCCCGCGGCGACGCCCGAGCCGGGCTGGTCCCGGTTGAACTGGGCCGCCTCCATGACGGAAATCCGGTGGTTGATCATGCTCGAGACCGGGTACGTCGTCTGGTCGGTGCGCGACCCGCCGTCGGTCGAGGCCAGGAGGTCGACCTGCCCGCTGCCGCTGCCGCCCCCCTTGACGTCGATCCAGACGACGCCGGGCCACTGGTAGGGCGCCCAGGCCTGGGGCGTTGCGGGCGGCCCCGTCCAGACGTTGAGCCTGTAGTAGCGGCCTCCCACGAGCTTGTTCTGGGATATGATCTGGAACGCCGACTTGAGCGTGAGCGAGGTCGGCGGAAACGGGGGGACGCCCTGCGCCCCCCCGGCGAGGAGCTGGTTGAGCGTCGACATGCTCAGCAGCTGCTGCGACACGACGTGCGCGGCCGCCGTCGGGTCAAACTTGACGTACCCAAACACGGTCTCCGAGCCGCTCGCCTGCGCGAGGAGCTCGCGGTCGCGCGGCTCAAGCCCGTGCTCAAACTGCACGAAGTTCTGCATCGGGGCGCGCTGGCGCACTACGGCGACCCGGGGAGCCAGCGGCGCGCCCGATTGCGCCTGGCCGAGGGGCTTTACCGGCGGCTCCACCTCCTGGGGAGTGTACCAGGTCTCGAAGACGCGCAGCGGCTCCCCGTTGTCGACCTGGGAGGTCGGCAGGGTGAGCGCCGTCCACAGGCCCCAACCGTGGAGCGTGATGTTCTGCGAGGCGGCCGCGGCGCCGGGCGAGCCCAAGCCGACCGCGTTCACCCAGGTCAGTATCGTCGCCTCGCTCTCGGGGAAGTTGAACCCGGGAACGCGCGGGTCCGGCAGGGCCACCGCGGAGAGCGCGGTGGCCCCGGCCCGGACCGCGGGCAGGATACCCAGGACGAAGAGGAGGTATGCCTTACGGCACCTCATAGAGCTCGACAAGCGCCACGCCCGAGTCGCCGCCGAAGCCGGAGACCTGGGCCGTATAGCCGCCCGGCGGCAGCGTCACGAGGAGCGCCGAGTCGGCGCTCGTGGAGTTGGTCCAGGCAAACGCGCCCACGTTGGGAGCGGTCGCCCTGATCGAGGCGTCCCCGCCCCAGCCGTTGTTGCTCTCCAGGAACGTCGAGCTCCCGTCGGGATTGCTCTTGTAGAGCTTGAGCTGAGGATCCGCCAGGGTTCCCGAGACGCCGAAGGCGGCAAGGGCGGGACCGGAGGCCCGGACCAGAACGGTCCTGGCGGTGGAGCCGCCGATAACAAACCCCGCGATCAGGATATTCGTGCCCGTTCCCACCTGAACCCGGGCCGAGATGTTGATGATCCTTGGGGACGCAGGCGTGTAGGTGCCCGCGGGTGTTGCGTCGTAGACCTCGGCCAGGGAGACGCCCGTGTCGCCGGAAGCGCCGGCGATCTGCGCCGTGTAGCCTCCCGCGGCGAGCGTCGGGACATAGAGGGCAGAGTCCAAGCTGCTCGGGTTGGTGAGAGCGAAGGCGCCGACGGCGGAGTCCTCGGTCGTGATCGAGGCGCTGCCGCCCCATCCCGCATTGGTCTGGAGCAGGGCCGAGCTACCGTCGGAGTTGCTCTTGTAGAGCTGCAGCTGCGGATCCGCCAGCGTTCCCGCGACGCCAAAGGCGGCAAGGGCGGGCCCTGTCCCGCGGATCAGGACCGGCTGGGTGCCCGAGGTTCCGGCGCCGCCGCTCACGAAGCCCGCGATCAGGATGTTGCTCCCGGTGCCCACCCCCGACCGGCAGGAGATGTTGACCAGGCGCCCGATGTCATTTGTCGAGGTGATCGAGAGCGTGGCCGGGTTGCTCGTCACCGAACCCCCGCCGTTGGTCGCGACGCAGGTGTAGGTCCCCGCCGAAGCGGCCGCGTTGCTGATGAGCAGGATCGGGGAGGTCGCGCCGGAGACCGGCGTCGAACCGTTCCACATCCACTGGTAGGAGGTCGCATTGGACGCAAACGCGTCGAAGGCGACGGACCCCCCGGTGACGCTCACCGATAAGGGCTGCGTCGTGAAGGAGGGAGGCGCCGACGCCACCGACGCCACGACCACCGTGAACGGGAAGATTGCGGAGATGCCGGTGCCGACAAACGTGCCGCCGTTGCCCCCCTTCTCCCCGCCCAGGGCGAAGCCCTGGAGGTTGAAGGTGTAGGATCCCGCCGCGGTTGGCGTCCCCTCGAGGATCGGCGTCGTCTGTGTGTTGCCGCTCGTGCTCGGGGTCCACGGGTCGCCGGAGCTGCCGGGTGTCGTCGCGTCCAAGTTGCCGGGCCCGGTCAGCGACCCGCCGTTGGGCTCCTTGGTGGTGAGGACGAGGCCCGGGGGGATCTGCCCGGTCACGGTCCACGACCCGATGTTCAACGCGTTCGTGATCGTGAAGCCGACCGGGGCGATCGCGACCCCCACCGTGGCGTTGAGCGTGGGGAGGTTGCCCGAGGGGCTGGGGGTCAGGTTTGTCGCCAGGACCGTGGCGCCCGCCATGGAATCGATGGTCCCCAGGGAGGCGGCGGCTACGGCCGCTGACTTGAGCAGTGTGCCGAAGGGCGACGAGGCCATGAATTCGTCGGCCACCGCGGCGACGCGGAGCAGGGGCGTGCGCTGCAGGAGCGCGACCAAGGTCGCCGTGGACATATTCACCCAGGCGCCATGGCGTTGGAGGTATGCTGTTATTTTCATCGTATATTTGGTTTCAATTTTCCGGTTTCAATTGCTGGAAATTCTCTGGTCGCATGGCCGGCGCCTAGTTGCAGCCGCACCCGCTCCCACCGACGCCCTGGCCGCCCGATGCGGCCGCGCGTGAGAAGTAGACGTGCTCTGACATGGCGGCACCCAGGGGGTCCGGGTTGGGGTTCATGACCTCGTCGGCCAGCGCGGCCCGCTCCCAGGGGCGCACCCGCACCGCCGAGGTCGAGCAGCCGCCCGCGGCGAGCGCCATGGCCGCCAGGCCCGCGAGGACGATGAGCTTCTTGGGGAATCGCTTCATGGCGCACCGGCCCTCCCGCCCAGGAGGCCCTCGATCTCGCTGCGCAGCTCCCGCTCCGTCGCGTCCCCATGGAACCCGGCGTGCACGAATCGAACCTTCCCTTCCCTGTCGACAAGGTAGCTGGTCGGCATGGTCGGCACCTGGACGAGGGCGACCAGGGCGTGCTTGGAGTCGTGCAGGGTCGCGAAGGACGGCTTGAGCCTTGCGACAAAGGCCGCATACGCCGCGGGACTCTCGTCGACGCTTATCCCGACGACCACGAGGCCGCGGGCCGCGAATTCGCCCTGGAGACGGGAATACGCCGGGAACGACGCCTTGCACGGCGCGCACCACGACGCCCAGAAGTCCACGATCACCACCTTGCCGGAGGTGTCCGGCAGGGGTCCTCCCGCGAGGCCGTCCGCCGCAAGCGGGGGGAACGCGGCACCCGGCGCCACCTGGGCAAGCGCCGAGGCGGCGAGGGCCACGGCGACGCCGATCGCCATGGCAAACTGCAGGTAGGTGCGCCGGGATGTTACCATGTGAATTTGACCCCGAGGTTTGAGATGCCGGCCGTCGGATAGGCGCTCGCCGGGGTCACCCCGTCGCGCCCGCGAAGCACGTAGCGCTCGTAAGAGGCGTCGAGCGACAAACGCTCGGACAATTTCCAGGTCGCCTTCAGGCCGTAGCTGACACTGTCCTCCGCGGAGAGCCGAAAGTCCGACGTGTAGTAGGGGGCGAGGCCCTGAGGGATCCGCACCGGGACGACGGACGTGTCGTCGAGGTTGTAGTAGTAGAACCGCGCCGCCGACTGCCGGTAGAGGCGCACCGAGGGACCGAGGACGAGCTTTGATCCGGCGTGCTGGAGCCACGCGAGCTCCACGGTGTGGGCGACGATGCCGTAGCTGTCCGAGTAGAGGCGGTAGCTCGCCTCGATGGCGCCCCGCGCCTTGGGGAACGCATGGTTGATCGCGCCGTAGAGCGTCTCCCTCGTGCGCTCGTTCGGGCTGTTCTCGCCGAACGCCTCCTCAAGGACGAGGCCCGGCAGCAGCTCGACGCCCTTCTCGACGGACTTGTGGGGCTCGGACAGGTAGCCGGTCGACCGGCCGACCGAGAGGTTGACGGTCACGAAGGTGAGCGGATCGAGCACCTGCGTGACGCCGAGGATGGCGTCGTTCGTGTGCTTGGGCAGGTAAGCGGGCTCGAAGAAGACCTCGACGCGGTCGTCCGTCCCGGCGATCCCCGCGCGCAGGGTCGTGTTCTTCTCGTTGAAGTCGGTGAGCGTGTTGACCGACCAGCCGAGGGAGACGTAGTCGCTCTCGCGGCTCGCGGCGAAGCCCGCGTCGACGTTGACGATGCCGACCTGCTGCGAGTAGTCGCCGCTCCATGCCTTTCGCCGGGTGTGGATCTCGGTCAGGACGACCTGGTCGCTGCCGGGCGGGGCCGGCCGGCCCGTCGGGGTCGCCCCGGCGACGGCGTCGATCGTGCCGGTGAGCCGCAGGTGGCCGTACGTGCCGACGTCCTGGTCCGCGGACCCACTCTGCGTGACGACCGTTATCC
>Ga0265314_10000810_pt1 | contig 37131 bp, 27 predicted proteins | sample 4126metaG_FD_203106 | JGI IMG/M metagenome (GOLD analysis project Ga0265314, IMG submission 203106) | Rhizosphere microbial communities from Carex aquatilis grown in University of Washington, Seatle, WA, United States - 4-1-26 metaG | ecosystem: Host-associated > Plants > Roots > Rhizosphere >...
CGCCAAGCGCTTGAGGGCACAGCCCTCGAAACCTTCCAAGGCGGCCTTAAGTTCGGCAAGCGTGTTCGCTGCGCGCGCCAGATTTTGGGCATTGCCTATTGTATCACCCTCCCCTTGAGGGAGGGTTGATCTTCTTCGCCGCAAACCGATCCACCGGCTGCTCGCCGATGGCCTCGTCCGCTCCGGCTTCGACGAGCCAGGCGAGTGCGGCGAGGGGGTGGGTGGGGTCGGCCATGGCCCCAGCATACGGGACGGAAGCTTTTGATGCGACAGCTTCGGTTGACCCCATTGCCACCTCAGCCGCATAAACCTGTGGGGCGGGAATCTTGGATATCAGCATGTCCGACCAGCGCGAGAGCATGGAATACGACGTCGTCATCGTGGGCGGCGGACCGGCGGGCCTGTGCGCGGCGATCCGGCTGAAGCAGCTTGCGGCGGAGGCAGGACGCGAGGTCAGCGTCTGTCTGGTAGAAAAAGGATCGGAGATCGGCGCGCATGTCCTTTCGGGCGCGGTGCTCGATCCGATTGCGTTAAACGAGTTGATCCCCGACTGGAAAGAAAAGGGTGCGCCGCTCGACACGCCGGTCAGCGACGACCGGTTTTATTTTCTCACCAAGCGCGCAAGCCTCCGACTGCCCAATTTTGCGATGCCGCCGCTGATGAGCAATCACGGCGCTTACCTCGTGAGCCTCGGCAATGTCTGCCGCTGGCTGGCGACGCAAGCGGAAGCGCTCGGCGTAGAAATCTATCCGGGCTTTCCGGCGGCCGACATCGTATACGGCGACAAGGGCGAGGTGAGGGGCATCGTCACCGGCGATCTCGGCGTGGCGCGCGATGGCCATCACAAGCCAAGCTATGCGCCAGGCATGGAGCTTCTCGGCAAGTACACGCTGTTTGCGGAAGGTGTGCGCGGTTCGCTGACGAAGCGGCTGATCGCGAAGTTCGCGCTGCAAGATGGGCGCGATGTCCAGAAGTTCGGCATCGGCGTGAAGGAACTTTGGGAGCTCGCGCCGGAAAAGCACGTCCGCGGGTTGGCGATGCACACGATGGGCTGGCCTCTTGCCAACGAAACCGGCGGCGGCACGTTCATGTATCATTGGGGCGAGCGGTTCTGTTCGATCGGCTTTGTGCTCCACTTGAACTACAAGAACCCGTTCATTTCTCCCTTCGACGAGTTTCAGCGGGTGAAGCAGCATCCGCGCATCCGGCCCTTCCTCGAAGGCGGCAAGCGCATCGGCTACGGCGCGCGCGCGGTAAGCGAGGGCGGCCTCCAGTCGGTACCCAAACTCGCCTTTCCGGGCGGCGCACTTGCCGGTTGCGGCGCCGGGTTCATGAACGTGCCCCGCATCAAGGGCAGCCACAACGCCATGAAATCCGGCATGCTGGCCGCCGAAGCGGCGTTTGAGGCCTTGTCGACGGGGAGGGCGGGGGACACGCTGGGGACCTATGAAGAGGCCGTCCGCCGAAGCCACATTCACAAAGACTTGAAGCGGGTAAGGAACGTAAAGCCCTTGTGGTCCAAGCTGGGGACGTTTCCCGGCATCCCCCTCGGAGCCCTCGACATGTGGACCAACCAACTGTTCGGGTTCAGTCTTTTCGGTACGCTCAGCCACGGCAAGGCGGATTACGCCACACTCCGGCTGGCCAGCGAGAGCGACCGGATCGCCTACCCGAAGCCGGACGGTGTCATCAGTTTCGACAAGCTTTCGAGCGTGTTTCTCTCCAATACTAACCATGAAGAGGATCAGCCGGTCCATTTGAAGCTTGCCGATCCTACACTTCCAGTTCGGGTCAATTTGCCCGAATATGACGAGCCCGCGCAGCGTTACTGCCCGGCGGGCGTGTACGAGATCGTGGACGGGCCCGACGGAGCGGTGTTCCAGATCAACGCGCAGAATTGCGTGCACTGTAAGACTTGCGACATCAAAGACCCGTCGCAGAACATCACCTGGGTAACGCCCGAGGGCGGCGGCGGTCCCAACTATTCGAATATGTAGGAGAACCGAGTTGCGTATTGTTCCGTTCATCGCCGCACTGTGCATTGCCGCAGCATCCCTCGGCTGCGCCATTGCCCAAGACGACGCTACGATCGAGCCTTCGGCCGAGAACGGACCGACGGACGCCTTCGGCGATTATCTTTCAGCGCGGTTCGCCGCGGATCACCACGATTTGAAAGAGGCAGCGACTTATTTTCGCGCCAGCCTCGATCGGGATCCCAACAATTCGCAAATTCTGACCTTGGCGTTTTTCTATGCCGCCAGCGCCGGACAGATCGATCAGGCCGCAGACTTGGCCCGGCGTCTGATCGCCGCTTCGCCCAACGACCGCGCTGCACGGCTTACGCTCGCCGTCGCCGCCCTGAAGCATCGCAATTACAGAGAGGCGCGGGCCCAGATCGCAAAATCCGCCAAGGGACCGTTCACATCCTTTACGGTCGCGCTCATGGACGCCTGGGCCGCTGCCGGCTTAGGCGATGGGACGACGGCGGCCGCAGACTTGAAATCTCTGCATACCCTGCAGGGCGCCGACGCACTGGCGTATTTCAACGAGGCAATGCTTGCCCAATTCCTTGGCCAGAACGACAAGGCGGATGGCTATTACCGCCAGGAAATCCAGACCTCTGGTCCCACGCCGCGCGTCGTCGACGCCTATGGCCGCTTCCTGGAGCGGACTGGAAAAGTCCCGGAAGCGAAGGCGTTGTATGAAAAACTGATCGCGGACAACACGTTTGCACCTATCGCGAATGTCGGTTTGGCGCGCATCGCCAAGGGGACGCTGCCCGATCCCGTGGTGATGCACGCGGAAGACGGAGCCGCCGAAGCGCTGTTCGGCATTGCCGCGTCGCTGAACGACGACGCCAGCCGGGACGTCTCGATCCTTTATCTACGTCTGGCGCTTTACCTTCAGCCCAATCTCGATCTTGCGACGCTTCTGCTGGCGGACCGTTTCGACACGCTCCAGAAATACGATAGTGCTCTCGATGTCTATCGCAGCATCGACCGGGATTCCCCTTATTACCGGGCGGCCGCAGTGCAAATCGCGGTTGACGAGGCGCGGACGGAGAAGGTCGACGCGGCGACCGCGGATCTGAAGACACTTGCGCAGGCCTATCCCACCGACGTCGAAATCTGGACGGGGCTCGGCGATGCGTACCGGCACGCGGAGAAGTTCGCCGATGCCACAAAAGCCTACGACAACGCCATCGCAGCGGCCGGTCCGCCCACGAAGAAGAACTGGCCGCTCTATTATGCCCGCGCCGTCGCCGAACAGCAGGCGAACAACTGGAAAGCCGCGGAGGCCGATCTGCAACTGGCGCTGAAACTCAGCCCCGACGAGCCGCAGGTCTTGAATTATCTTGGCTATAGCTGGGTCGATCAGCGCCGAAATGTTCCTCAGGCTCTGGGAATGCTCGAGAAGGCCCGCACGCTTTCTCCTCAGGACGGCTATATCATCGACAGTGTGGGTTGGGCCTATTACCGGCTCGGGCGCTACGGCGACGCCGCCAAGGCTCTCGAAGACGCGATCCTGCTGGTGCCCGGCGATCCCACGATCAACGATCATCTGGGAGATGCCTATTGGAAGGTGGGCAGGAAGCTCGAAGCGCGCTTCCAGTGGAGCCATGCGCTTGCCTTCGGCGCGGATGACGGCGAAAAGACGAAGATCGAGAAGAAGCTGAAGGCTGGGCTGACCGGTGACAACCGTTCTTAGAGTCGATGTTCAAGCGCCGGCCAAGGTGAACCTGTTTCTGCATGTCGGTGACCGGCGTCCCGACGGTTTTCACGACCTTCAAAGCCTTGTCGTCTTCACGCGAACCGGTGACGAACTTTCGTTCTCGCCCTCGGAAGGGTTCAAGCTCGACATCGAGGGGCCATTCGCGAACGCGCTGACCTCGGACCCCGACAATCTGGTGCTGAAAGCGGCGCGCGCTCTGGCCGCCCACGCCGGCATGCAGGATGGCGCTCACATCGTCTTGACGAAGAACCTGCCCGTCGCGTCGGGTATCGGCGGTGGATCGGCGGACGCGGCGGCGGCGTTGCGCGGCCTTGCGAAATTGTGGAAGCTAAATCTCCCACACGATGTCCTTCACAAAATCGGCGAAACACTCGGCTCGGACGTGCCGGTTTGTGTCGAAAGCAATTCGGCCTGGATGGAAGGCCGCGGCGAGAACGTAACGGAATTGTCCGGAATCCCGAAAGTTCCGATCGTGCTCGTCAATCCGGGCGTTGCGGTGTCCACCGGAAAAGTTTTCGCCGCGCTGAAAGAGCGCCGCGGCGTGGGCCTGCCGCGTCCGCCCAAAATGCAGAACGCGGCTGATCTGGCTACCTATCTGAAAACAACCGGCAACGATTTGGAAGCACCGGCGCGCGGGATCGCGCCCATTATCGGCGAGGTGCTGGACGCGCTGGCAGCGCAGCCGGGTGCGCTGCTGTCGCGCATGTCGGGCAGCGGCGCGACGTGCTTCGGCATGTTCGAAAACACTTCGGCAGCACAAAACGCTTCAACTGCCATGCGCGCGCGTCAACGCAGCTGGTGGGTCGTCGCGACCACTACGGACTAATACGCCCGTTCGACGCAGAAATCGGCGATGGCCGCCAGCACGTCGCGCGTCTCGCAGGGCGCGACCGCTTCCAGAGCCTTGCACGCGACGTCGGCATAAGCGCGCGCCCGCGCCATGGTCTGGGAAATGGCGCCGGTTTCTTCCACAAGCGTGATGGCGCGGTCGAGATCGCTTTCGCCTTGCGGGCCGGTTTCGATCGTGCGTGTCCAGAATTGGCGCGAGGCCTCGTCGGCGCGGGCATAGGCAAGGATCACCGGCAGCGTCACCTTGCCTTCGCGGAAATCGTCGCCGACCGATTTGCCCATCAGCGCCTGGCGGCCGGAATAGTCGAGCGCATCGTCGACCAGCTGGAAAGCGATGCCGAGATTGTCGCCATAACAATGTAGCGCCCCGACATAACCGGCCGGACGGTTCGCCAACATCGCGCCAGATTCGGCGGCGGCGGCGAACAGCGCCGCGGTCTTGGCCCTGACGACCTGCAGATAGTGTTCCTCGGTCGCCGCTAGATTGTTCGTCGATTTGAGCTGCATCACTTCGCCTTCGGCGATGACCGAAGAGGCGCGCGCCAGAACGCCGAGTACTTCCATTCCCCCGGCGTCCACCATCAGCTCGAAGGCGCGGCTGAACAGGAAATCTCCGACCAGCACACTCGGCTTGTTGCCCCAGACGATATTGGCCGAAACTTTGCCGCGGCGCAGGGAACTCTCGTCCACCACGTCGTCGTGCAGCAGCGTGGCGGTGTGGATGAACTCCACCGCGGCGGCAAGCTTCACATGGCTGTCGCCGGAATATCCGCCCATGCGGGCCGCCGCCAGGGTCAACAGCGGGCGAAGGCGCTTCCCGCCGGAATCGACCAGGTGACGCGCCAGATCGGGAATCAGGTTGACAGTGCTGCCCAGGCGCTCATGGATCATCGCGTCCGTCGCGCGCATGTCGTCGGCCACGAGCGCGTGCAGCCGTTCGACGGGCGATATGCCGGCGTCTTTTGAAGCGTTCGACCTGCGAAGCTCGGGCGCAAGCATCGGCGATAACCCCAGGCAGTCTGCCGGAAATGCCCGGCGGCGGCGACTTTGAAAGGCCGTGCGCGCGCGGTCAAGCGGGTGGTGCTAGAGTTATGCCCCCTGTGGCCAGGAGAACCCATGCGACCCATCCTGAAAACCAATGACCCGGTTCAGTTGAATTACGCCCAAGTCCTGCTTGCGGATGCGAAAATTCAAGCCGTCGTGTTCGACGCCGACATGAGCGTCATGGACGGGAGCATAGGTGTATTGCCCCGCCGGCTGATGGTGGCGGACGAGGATTTTGCCAAAGCGCAGGAAATTTTGCGCGACGGCCTCAAGGATGCGCCGGTCGAGGCGTGATGACGTGACTACCACGACGGAAGACAGATTCCTGGGTGGGCGCGTCGTGGTGCGCCAGCTGACACACGGATTTCGCGCCGGGTTGGATGCCGTGATGCTGGCCGCTGCGGTGCCTGCGCGCGAGGGCGAATCGGCGCTCGATTTGGGCGCGGGCGCCGGGACGGCGAGCCTGTGTCTGGCGCAGCGCGTGGCAAATTTGACGGTTGCGGGACTTGAGATCGATCCGGAGCTTGTGGGCATCGCCAATGCCAACGCCGCGGCAAACGGCGTGGACGCGCGCGTTTCGTTCGCCGCGGGAGATGTGTTCGATCCGCCCGCAGCATTGCGGCGACCGTTTGATCATGTGTTCTGCAATCCGCCGTTTCATGGCGAGGAAGGCGAAATCTCTCCCGACGCTCCCCGCGCCCGCGCTTTGCAGGATGGCGGACGATTGGCCGATTGGCTGACGGCAGGGCTGAAGCGCACGGCGAGCGGAGGAACCTGGACCACGATCCTGCGCGCCGACCGGCTGGGCGAGGCGCTGGCGGTTCTGCCGCCGCGCGGTGTGACGGTGTATCCCCTTTGGCCACGCGCTATCGTGCCGGCCAAGCGCGTCATTATCCAAGTCCGCAACGGCGCGCGCGCGCCGCTGGTAATTCTGCCGGGACTGGTGCTGCACGACTCCGGCGGGCGTTACACGCCCGAAGCGGATGCGGTGTTGAGAGAAGGCGCTGTCCTGTCCGGCATGAACTGAGGGATCTTGCTGGGAAAGCGACGGCTGAGGAACCGCGAGCCCGCCGACGCCGTCGATCAGCAAAATCGCTCCGATCAGATCGCGCGCCACGCGATCGACCTCGTGGTCGAAGAAGTTCTTTCGCAGCGGTACGTAGGTATTTTGTGCTGCTTGGATTGCGCGACGAATGGCCATCTCATGCATTGGCGCAGGAACCATATGGGAGCGGGCAATGGCATCGCCGAAGAAACGTCGTTCGACCACCAAAAGGCCGGTCGGTAAGCGCGGGGCGCCGTCGGGGATCGGGAACGGCGGGGAAACCCACCAGACGGCGGACGGCGGACCGCTGCTAACGACCAACCAGGGTATCCCGATATCCGATAACCAGAACTCGCTCAGAGTGGGCCCGCACGGGCCGGTCCTGCTCGAGGATTTCATTCTGCGCGAGAAGATCATGCATTTCGATCACGAGCGCATTCCGGAGCGTATCGTGCACGCGCGCGGGTCAGCGGCACACGGGTATTTCGAGTGCTATCAGCCTCTCGCAAAGGTCACCAAAGCGGACTTTCTGCAACGCAAAGGCGAAAGAACGCCTGTCTTCGTGCGCTTTTCGACGGTAGCCGGCAGCAAGGGCTCACGCGATCTGGCGCGCGACGTGCGCGGATTTGCCGTGAAATTCTATACCCAGCAGGGCAACTTCGATCTTATCGGCAACAATATTCCGGTCTTCTTCATCCAGGATGCCATCAAGTTCCCGGACCTCATCCACGCCGCCAAGCAGGACCCCGACCGGGAGTTTCCGCAGGCGCAGACCGCGCACGACACCTTCTGGGACTTCATTTCGTTCACCCCGGAAAGCTTCCATACGGTGATGTGGATCATGTCGGATCGCGCCATTCCGCGAAGCTTCCGCATGATGGAAGGCTTCGGCGTGCATACGTTCCGGCTGGTCAACGATAAAGGGCAGTCGACGTTTGCCAAGTTTCATTGGCGCCCTGCGATCGGCACGCAATCCGTGGTTTGGGATGAGGCAGTCAAAATCAGCGGTGCCGATCCGGACTTCCACCGCAGGGATCTGTGGGAAACGTTGGACGGCGGCGATACGGTGGTGTTTGAACTCGGCTTGCAGCTATTCACGGAGGAGGAAGCCGACGGATTCGACTTCGACGTGCTGGATGCGACCAAGCTTATTCCTGAAGAAATCGTGCCGTTGAAAATGGTCGGAAGGATGGTGCTGAACCGGAACCCGGACAATTTCTTCGCAGAAACCGAACAGGTTGCCTTCTGTGTTGCCAACGTCGTTCCTGGCATCGACTTCAGCAACGATCCTCTCATGCAAGGGCGGTTGTTCTCTTACCTCGATACGCAATTGAAGCGGCTCGGTGGACCGAACTTTCACCAGATTTCGATAAACGCCCCCAAATGTCAGTTCGCCAATTTCCAGCGCGATGGCCATATGCAGATGCATGTCCCCGCAGGTCGCGTGAACTACGAACCGAACAGTCTGGCGCCGGACATGCAGCGCGAGGCACCGGCCAATGGATTCCGCTCGTTTACATCCGAAGAGGCAGGCACGAAGCTTCGCATCCGGCCGGAATCGTTTGCAGACCACTACAGCCAAGCGCGAATGTTCTACCAAAGCCAAACCGACGTGGAGCGCAATCACATCGTGGCGGCGCTGATCTTCGAACTGAGCAAGGTGGAAACGCGAGCTATCCGCGAGCGGGTTGTATCCCATTTACTCAAAATCGATGACGATTTGGCGGCGCGCGTTTCGAAAGGCCTGGGCCTTTCCGGCATTCGGCCTGCCATTGCGGCTGTCGAACCCCGGGATATGGACCCGTCGGCGGCGCTCAGTATCCTGAAAAAGGCCGCGCCCACTTTGGAGGGCCGCTGCATCGGTCTGCTGGTATCAGACGACGCTGATGCTGCCCTGGTGAACGGACTGGTCAAGGGAGCACGGGCCGCGGGCGCCAAGGTGAAGATCGTCGCCGAAAAAATCGCCGGCGCAGAATTGTCGGACGGCAAGGTTTTGCCTGCGAACGAGCGGGTGGCTGGCGCTCCTTCTTCGTTGTTCGACGCCGTGGCCATCGTCGCGTCCGACAAGGGTGCGGCACGCTTGGCCCGCATGGGTGCAGCGCAGGACTTCGTGCGCGACGCTTATGCTCATCTCAAGGCGATTGCGTTTACCGACAACTTGGCGGAACTTTTCACGAAATCCGGTCTGTCGGATGCCGACATGGACGAGGCGTGCGTAAGCCTGACAAAACGCGCCGATACGGGCCGCTTCATCGAACTGGCTGCCAAAGGCAAGCTCTGGGCGAGAGAACCGAAAGTGAGGCCGCTGCCCTAGGGTGAGGCCAGATGCAAACTACGGGCTGCGTTACCCTATTTCCCGTAAACCAGCAGCCGGAACGTGCCCGGCACAATGGTTCCGCGCGTACCCGGTGTGGCGGGCGGGTTGAAATCGGCCGTCACCAGGAACACGTCGTGCGATTTCGGATCGAGTACCATGGTGCGCGCACGCTTTTGCGTTTGCACAGTTTCGATCACTTTGAAATTGCTCGGCGTAACTTCGCGAACGACCGTCAAAGTGCCTTCTCCGTTCGAGCTGAACGCCAGATGCGTCCCCGGATCGTAGCGATTGCCGTCGACGCCTTCGCCGATGGGCGGCGTGGCGACGATTTTCCCGGATCGCGCATCGACCACCGCCATCATCTTGTTGTGGCAGCCTGCAAACAGACGGTTGTGCGCGACGTCCATAGCCAACCCCGACGGTTCTTCGCAGGGCGCCAGCGGCCAGCGCTTCAGCACTGTCATAGTCTTCGGGTCGATGGCCGCGATTTCCGATGTGTCTTCGATGTTGACGAAGACCTTGCCCTTGCCGTCGGCCGTGGCAAATTCCGGCTTGCCGCCGAGCGGGATGGTGCCGTCGACCGTTTGTGACGCGACATCGATGACGGTCGCGTCCTTACTGCCGCCATTGAATGTCAGCAGCTTCCTCGTCGCAGGATCATAGAGAATGGCGTCCGGACCTTTACCGACGGCGATGCGCTTCAGCACCTGCAAGGTCTTCAAGTCAAAGACCGTGACGGTGTTGTCGCCGCCATTGCTGGTGAAACCAAGATCGCCCGCAAATGCGACGCCGTGGACGCGCGACGTGTTGGAAATGTCGCCCGCGACGCTGAAATCGGCGGTATCGATCACCACGACGTGCGTGCCATGCGTGATGAACAGCCGATGCGAGGGCTGATGGAAGGCGAGGTCGTCCCAGCCGTCGTCTCCGGCCAGCGGCACCGTGCGGATGAGGTGGTAGCCCGATGCGCCCGCCAGGGCGGTTGCCGCCGGAAGGATCAACACAGCAGCAAGACAAACGAAAGCCCAAGTTCTTTTCATGTTCGAACCCATCCTAAAATCGGTTGCTGCCCTGCAAAGCGATACTTAGCGCATATTAGCCATCCCGCGGCCGTATGACATAGGATGCATGCAGTTCTTGTCCTGCCGGTGTGCTGTCTATAGGTTCCGCCCGCCGCCCAAGAGAGCCGACTCGTGGCCAGAACTTTCCAGGATCTGATCCTGACGCTCCAGAACTACTGGGCGAAACAGGGCTGCCTGATCCTCCAGCCTTATGACGTGGAGATGGGGGCGGGCACGTTTCACCCGGCGACCACCTTGCGCGCGCTGGGGCCGAAGCCGTGGCGTGCCGCCTATGTCCAGCCTTCGCGGCGGCCTAAGGATGGGCGCTATGGCGAGAACCCCAACCGCCTGCAACACTATTACCAATATCAGGTGATCCTGAAGCCCGCGCCCAAGGATGTGCTGGAGCTGTATCTCGGTTCGATCAAGGCCATCGGGCTCGACCCCGCGCTGCATGACATTCGCTTCGTGGAAGACGATTGGGAGAGCCCGACGCTGGGTGCGTGGGGGCTGGGCTGGGAAGTCTGGTGCGATGGGATGGAGATCACCCAGTTCACCTATTTTCAGCAGGTCGGCGGCTTCGACTGCGATCCCGTCTGCGCCGAAATCACCTATGGCCTGGAGCGCCTGGCCATGTATGTGCAGGGCGTGGAGTTTGTTTACGACCTCGCCTTCAACGAGAACTTCCGCTACGGCGAGGTGTTTCACCAGAGCGAGCGCGAATTCTCCGCCTTCAATTTCGAGCGGGCGGACACGGCGATCCTGTTCCGCCATTTCGAGGATGCTGAGAAAGAGTGCAAGGCGCTGGTCGAAGCCAAGCTGGCGCTGCCCGCCTATGATCAGTGCATCAAGGCGAGCCATTGTTTCAATCTGCTCGATGCGCGCGGCGTGATTTCGGTGACCGAGCGCGCTGCCTATATCGGCCGTGTGCGGGCGCTGGCGAAAGCCTGCTGCGAAGGCTGGCTCGCCACGCCGATGGGCGACTACAAGCCGAGGTATGGGTGAGATGCCCGATCTGCTTCTTGAACTTTTCTCCGAAGAAATCCCCGCGCGGATGCAGGCGCAGGCCGCGAAGGATCTGGAACGTCTGGTCGTCGGCGTCCTATCCGACCGCGGATTGCTGTTCGATGGCGCGAAGGCCTTTGCTGGGCCGCGGCGGCTGGCGCTCGCCGTTGCAGGCTTGCCAGCCAAACAACCGGACGTCAGCGAAGAGAAGAAGGGTCCGCGGGTCAACGCCCCCGAAAAGGCGATTGAGGGGTTTCTCCGCTCTGCGGGCGTAACGCTTGAGCAGTGCGAGAAACGCGACGACGGCAAGGGCGAGTTCTACGTCGCGGTGATTGCGCGCAAGGGCCGCGACACGTCCGATGTGTTGGCGGAAATCTTGCCCGAGACGTTTGCCAAGCTGCCCTGGCCGAAGTCGATGCGGTTTCCGGGAAGCGCGCTGCGCTGGGTGCGGCCGCTGCATTCCATTCTCTGTACCTTCGACGGCGAGATTGTGCCGTTCGAATTCGCAGGCGTGAAAAGCGGGAACACGACGGCTGGCCACCGCTTCCTGTCAAAAGGCGTCATCGAAGCGCGGCGTTTCGACGATTACGTCAAGAAACTGCACGACGCGCATGTGATTCTGGACGCCGCCGAGCGCAAGGATACCATCCTGCATCAGGCGAAGCAGAAAGCGTTCGCTCTGGGCCTGGAACTGATCGAGGACGAAGGTCTGCTGGAGGAAGTCGCCGGGCTGGCCGAATGGCCCGTGGTCTTGATCGGCACAATCGAAGACCAGTTCATGGGCGTGCCGGCGGAAGTGCTTCAGACATCGATGCGTACGCATCAGAAATATTTCTCGTTGCGCGATCCCAAGACAGGAACGTTGGCAAACCGGTTTGCCGTAGTTTCCAACATGGTGTCGGAAGACGGCGGCAAGCAGATTGTGGCCGGTAACGAGCGCGTGCTGCGCGCGCGGCTATCCGACGCCAAGTTCTTCTGGGACCAGGACCGCAAGGTCCGGCTGGAAAAGCGCGTCAATGCGCTGAAGGACATCGTGTTTCATGCCAAGGTGGGCACGATGCAGGACCGCGTCGACCGCGTTACCTTCGTCGCGATGGTCCTGACCGAGCTATTGCGGGTCGATTTCGAGAAGGCCAAGCGCGCCGCCTGGCTCGCCAAGGCCGATCTGACGACCGGCGTGGTCGGCGAATTCCCCGAACTACAGGGCGTGATGGGCCGCTATTACGCGTTGCACGACCACGAAGACCTCGAAGTCGCCGATGCGATCCGCGACCATTACAAACCGCTTGGGCCGAGCGACGAGGTTCCCACCGCTCCTGTGTCGATCGTGGTGGCGCTGGCCGACAAGATCGACAACCTTGTCACGCTATGGCGCGCCGGAGAGAAGCCGACGGGCTCGAAAGACCCCTTCGCGCTGCGCCGCGCGGGCCTCGGCATGATCCGCATCATCCTGGAGAACAAACTGAGGATCGAGTTGCAGCTTCCGATCTTCACGGCCATCGCTGCGGCGAAGCCGAGAGAAAAAAGCGCCTGGGAGGAACGGCTTCGCGAGGCGTTCTCAAGCCAAGCTCTTTTCAAGGACCTGACCGACGATCTTTTCGTCGCGGCACGCCGGCACAAGGAGGTCGAGGAGGAGAACCATAGAGGGTCCGTGGAGGGTCTCACAAAGGCGGACGAACAAGCGATTGCCGAAGTTCTCGAATTCCTCGCCGACCGCCTGAAAGTCGCGCTTCGCGAAAAAGGCACACGGCACGATCTGATCGACGCGGTGTTCAGCCTTGGCAGTGAGGACGATCTGGTGCGGCTCGTCGCGCGCGTGGAGGCGCTGCAGAAATTCCTTGCCACGGACGATGGGGCGAACCTGCTGGTCGCCTATCGTCGGGCGGCGAATATCCTGAAGGCGGAAGAAAAAAAGGACAAATCCGCCTACGACGGCGAACCAGATCCGAATGCCTTCGTGTTGCCCGAAGAAAAGGCGCTGTTCGTCGAACTGGCGACGGCCGGCGAACTGGTCCGCGCCGAGATCGGGCGCGAACGCTTCGCCGAGGCGATGGGCGTGATGTCGCAGTTACGCAAGCCGGTGGACACCTTCTTCGGCAAGGTCACGGTCAACGACAAGGAACCGGCACTGCGCAAAAATCGCCTGCTGCTGCTTTCGCGCCTGCGCGCGACGCTGCATCTCGTGGCCGATTTCTCGAAGATCGAAGGTTAGCCGTCGCGCTCGGTCGTCGGGTCGATCATTCTGCGCACTTCGGTGATCTTTGTAGCGGGAAAACCGCTCATTTGCGCGTGCTTGAGGATGGTTGCTTCGTCTTTGGCCAGATAGACACAGAACGTTTTGTCGGCTGCAACATAACTTTCCTGCCACTGGATATCCGGGCCGATCGTTTTGAGAACCTCGTTCGATTTGGCTGCCGCGCCGCGTAGTTGCTCCCGTTCCAAGGAGCCGACGGCCGGAATATCGCGTTCAATGATAAATTTGCGCAAAGCCACGTCAGGCCCCCTTAGAATGATTCAAGTTTGGAGCTAAACGTATCGCCGCGCTCGAGGCAAGCGCGTGGCTGCCTGGCTGCAACTGGCGGCGGATATCTCGTTGGGGGCGCCGCGCCATTGCCCATCCCCGTCCACACGCTGGCGCTATGGACTGCGTCGAAATTCGCCCCTCCCTGAAGGGGAGGGTGAAGATCAGCCGTACATCCGCACCAGAAACAGCCCCCACATCGCGATTGCGATCAAATAGCTCGCACCGAAGACCAACGCGCGGTGCTCGACGTTGTTGTAGGTGAGGTGCACCAGGCTGTGCGCCACGCGCACCGCAACGAAGGCCCAGGCCAGCCACAGAACGGGCATGTCCACCCATCTGGTTTCGTAGAACATCAGGCATACGACGTAGAAAAGGACCGGAAGTTCGAGCAGGTTCATGTAGTTCCGGTTGGGGATCGAAACCTCGCCCGGAACTTTGGAGGTCTCGCCGAACCTGAATTCCTTGATCTGGACCTTCCGGGCATTGACCGCTCGAACGCGGCGCAGCGGCACCAATGTCAGGACACAAAATGTCCAAAATGCCAGCGCTGCCATCGGTAGGAATATTTCGTTCTGCGGCATGACGTCCCTCTTTGCTGCAATAACGGGCAGAAATCCAAGGCCGGAGGAGACCGTAACTGCCCAAAGCAGCAGTTCCCACCCCGAAACCGTTCGAGACACTAACGAATACAGGGAATTGATATTCCGCAAATATATGACAGCGCTCTCGCGCCCGCGTGTCACATTGCATCCGCCAGCGGAGTTCTCCTAGACGGATCAGGTAGGTAGAGTCCCTAATTCTCTAGTTGTCATAGCCCGCGTATTCAAATCGTCCAGGCGAGTTCCTGCGTCGCTTAGCGCCGTGTGAATTTGCTGCCGGTTGTCGAGGCGAACTTGTACGCAAGGGTGCGGCCAGAAATCGTTGGCTATGACAACGCAGGCGCGATGGCGAACATACAAGCAAGGGCAGAAAAACAATGAGCAAATGGGTTTATTCGTTCGGAGTCGGTTCCGCCGAAGGCGAAGCCAAAATGAAGAATTTGCTGGGCGGCAAAGGCGCCAATCTTGCCGAGATGGGCAATCTCGGACTTCCGGTGCCGCCGGGCTTCACCATCACGACCGAAGTCTGCACATATTATTACGCGAATGGTCAGACTTATCCGTCCGATCTGGAACAGCAGGTTTCGGCCGCGGTCGACAAGATCGGCAAGCTGACCGACTCAAAGCTGGGTGATCCCGCACGGCCGCTGCTGGTTTCCATTCGCTCCGGCGCGCGAGTTTCTATGCCCGGCATGATGGACACGGTCCTCAATCTGGGCCTCAACCCGGAAACCGCTGAGGGTATCGTCAAGCTGACGAACAATCCCCGCTTTGCGTATGACTCCTATCGCCGCTTCATCCAGATGTATTCGAACGTCGTGCTCGGCCTCGAGCATGCGGACTTCGAAGAAATTCTCGAGCAGGCGAAAGAGGCCAAAGGCGTCGAGTTGGACACCGACCTCGAAACCGAAGACCTCAAGAAAATCGCTGCAGCGTACAAGGAACTCGTCAAGAAGAAGCTCGGCAAGCCCTTCCCGGACGACGTGAAGGAACAGCTTTGGGGCGCCATCGGCGCCGTGTTCAGCTCCTGGCAGGTTGCCCGCGCGAAGACCTATCGCCGTCTCAATCACATCCCCGAAGACTGGGGCACGGCGGTGAATGTGCAGGCAATGGTGTTCGGCAATCGCGGCGATACGAGCGCGACGGGCGTGGCCTTCACGCGCGATCCGGCCACCGGCGAGAAGCTGCTCTACGGCGAATTCCTGATCAACGCGCAGGGCGAAGACGTGGTGGCAGGCATCCGTACGCCGCAACCGATCTCCAAGGTCGTGCGCGAGCGCCAGGGCGGCAAGAAGCCGGCCATGGAAGAAGCCATGCCGTCGATGTTCAAGGAACTCAAGGGCATCTGCGATAAGCTTGAATGCCACTTCACCGAAATGCAGGACGTGGAATTCACCATCCAGGAAGGCAAGCTCTACATGCTCCAGTGCCGCACCGGTAAGCGCACTGCGGCCGCGGCCCTCAAGGTCGCGATCGATTTGGAGAAGGAAGGCCTGATCGACAAGAAGACGGCGGTTACCCGTGTCGACCCGTCCGCTCTCGACCAGTTGCTGCATCCCACCCTCGATCCGAAAGCGCCGAAAGAGCAGATCGCGGTCGGTCTTGCGGCATCACCGGGCGCGGCCACAGGCGAAGCCATGTTCACGGCCGACGAAGCCGAAAAGCGCGCGGGCGAAGGCGTCGACGTTATCCTGGTTCGTACTGAAACGAGCCCGGAAGACATCCACGGCATGCACGCCGCCAAGGGCATCCTTACGGCGCGCGGCGGTATGACCAGCCACGCGGCGGTGGTCGCCCGCGGCATGGGACGTCCCTGCGTAGCAGGCGCGGGTGCGCTCAGGATCGACTCCGACGCCGGCCTGATGACGGCGGGCGCGGTAACGATCAAGCGTGGCGACGTCATCACGATTGATGGCGCGGCCGGCAAGATCTACAAGGGCCGCGTGCCGATGCGTCAGCCTGAACTCACCGGCGATTTCAACAAGCTGATGACCTGGGCCGACGAAATGCGCACGCTCAAGGTCCGCACCAATGCCGATACGCCGACCGACGCCAAGACGGCGCGGAAATTCGGCGCGGAAGGCATCGGGCTTTGCCGCACGGAACATATGTTCTTCAACGACGACCGCATCATCGCGGTGCGCGAGATGATCCTGGCGGATGACCGGGCCGAGCGCGTGAAGGCGTTAGCGAAGCTGCTGCCGATGCAGCGCGGCGATTTCGAGGAAATCTTCAAGGAGATGGACGGTCTGCCCGTCACCATCCGCCTGCTCGATCCGCCGCTGCACGAATTCCTGCCGCACAAGGAAGAGGAATTCGCGGACGTGGCCAAGGCGACCGGCTCGACCGTCGCCAAGCTGCGCTCGAAAGCCAATGCGCTGCACGAGTCGAACCCGATGCTGGGCCATCGCGGCTGCCGGTTGGGCGTTACCTTCCCGGAAATCTACGAAATGCAGGCGCGCGCCATCATCGAGGCGGCGCTGAACGTGGAAAACGCCGGCGTCAAAGTGCATCTGGAAATCATGATTCCGCTGGTCGCGTTCAAGACCGAGCTCGACATGATGAAGGAGCGTATCGAGGCCGTCGCTGCGGACATCAAGAAGGAACGCGGAAAACTGCCGGACTATATGATCGGCACCATGATCGAACTGCCGCGCGCAGCATTGCGCGCTGCCGAGATCGCCGAGACGGCGGAGTTCTTCTCGTTCGGCACCAACGACCTGACGCAGACGGCGTTGGGCCTCAGCCGCGACGACGCGGGAATGTTCCTGCCGGAATATCTGGCGAAGGGCATCCTGCCGCGCGATCCGTTCGTGACCATCGATCGCGACGGCGTCGGCGAGTTGATCAAGATCGCGGCTCAGCGCGGACGCTCGACGCGTCCGAATCTGAAGCTCGGCATCTGCGGCGAACATGGCGGCGATCCGGATTCGATCTGTTTGTGCCATGAAGCGGGCCTCAATTACGTCTCATGCTCACCGTTCCGCGTGCCTGTCGCACGCCTTGCGGCCGCTCAGGCAGCGCTCAAGAAAGTCGAACGCGACGTTTAAGTTCGTTAATCCGTACAAAGATTAAAAAGGAATCCCTGGAAAAACTCCAGGGATTCCTTACTTTTTCAAATGTCCAGCGTGACGAGGTGTCACGTTTGTTGATTTTTTCATTTGACGATTCGGTATTTCTTAGTCACAAGGCGCGACCTTAGCGATGGGTGGGGGAAGAGACGAGACTGTTCGCGATTAACGCCGAATCAACACGAAACGAAATCCGAAAAGAGTCATTCCCGATGAACCAAAAATCCAAAGATGCCATGTCGCGTTCCGACCGCGTGCTGCTTGGCGCGCTGGCCGTCGTTCTTGTGGCGGTGAGTGCCGCCGTTGGAGCCGCCGCCGCCTATCGTCCGCATACAGAACAACTCCAGACGACTGTGGTCGTTGCCAAGGCGCAGATCCCGGCGCCCACGGTGGATGCCGACAGGCCTGCGACGGCCATGCTGGCGGGAAAGCCGGCAGCGGACCAGCTTGTCATGGACAAGCTGCTGGCGGAGCATCGCTGTCTTTCCGAGGCGATGTACTACGAGGCCCGCGGCGAAGGCCAACAAGGCGAGAAAGCCGTTGCCGAAGTGATCTTCCATCGTATGCGGACCGGCAATTACGGCCATTCGATCTGCGCCGTAGTCTATGAAGGGGCGACCCAGCAGGGCTGCCAGTTTTCGTTCGCCTGCAATGGCGATCGGACACAGCGCAAACAGGCGAGCGCCTGGATGCAGGCCCAGATGTTGGCCGCGCGCATTCTGACCGGCGAGGAACGGCTCAGCGACGCCACCGAAGGCGCCACGAGTTTCCATGCCGTCTCGGTCCAGCCCGACTGGGCGAACGACCTGGAACGCACCGTGCAGATCGGCAATCACATCTTCTACAAGGGTTCGCACGCCCGCTCGATGTAGGCGAAGCTAGAAATCCAACGCCACGTCGAGGCATCGGGCGCCGTGCGTGATGGCACCCGAGGAAATGTAATCGACGCCGGTCTCTGCGATGGCGCGAACAGTTGCCAGCGTGACGTTGCCCGAGGCCTCCAGCACCGCGCGGCCGCACGCCAATTCCACCGCGCGCTTCATGTCGCCGACGCTCATATTATCGAGCATGATCGTATCGACGCTGAGCGCCAGGGCTTCCTGAAGCTGATCCAACGAGTCCACTTCGAGTTCGATCTTCGTCAAATGGCCGAGACCGGCTCGCGCGCGCTCCACAGCATGTCCGATCCCGCCCGCGGCGACGATGTGGTTGTCCTTGATGAGCACCGCGTCGTACAGCCCGAAACGATGGTTGAAACCGCCACCGCAGCGCACGGCATATTTTTCCAGCACACGCAGGCTCGGCGTGGTCTTGCGCGTACAGACGATGCGCGCCTTGGTGTCTGCGATGGCCTCGACAAGCGCTCGCGTGGCCGTGGCGATGCCGGACAGCCGTCCCAGGAAGTTCAGCGCCACGCGCTCCGCTGCGAGCAGGCTGCGGGCCGATCCTTCCACGGTCGCCAGCCTCGCGCCCGCATCGACGGCCGCCGCGTCCTGAATCTCGAAGCGGAAATCTATGTATGGATCGACAAGCTTGAATGCGGCCTCGGCGGCAATCAGTCCCGCGATCGTGCCGGGTTCGCGAGCGACCACCAACGCCTTGGCGCGGCGTTCGGCCGGCACGACCAGCTCGCTGGTGATGTCGCCCGCGTTGCCGAGATCCTCTTCTAACGCGCGTCGCACGAGTGGTTCGAGCGTCAGCTTATGAGGAGGGCGCGCATTAATCATGCGCGACTCCGCACGGGCGGCGCGATCGCCTGTTGATCGGCGATTCTGTGCTCGGCCTCGGCCAGCGTGAGGAATGTGCGCACGCCCCGCGAATCGGTTTGCGGGTAGTCGGTGCGGAAATGACTGCCGCGGCTTTCCTGTCTTGCCAGCGCGCCCACGACCACAAGCTTTGCGGTGGCCGTCACGTTGAGCAGCGACGGATCGTTCGAACCTGCGCGTTCGACATGAACGATTATCCTCAGCGCTTCTTTCAGACCTTCCGCGTTACGCTCGAGCCCGACAAGACGGGTCATCGCTTCGCGTAAGACGTGAGGGGCCGCAGGCACCGTGAAACGTTCCGGCCCCGGCGGGATATGGCGTCCGACGCACGGCACCGCGCCGGAACGTACGTCTTCCGCCGCGCGCGCGCCAAAAACGAGCGCCTCCAAAAGCGAATTCGAGGCAAGGCGGTTGGCGCCGTGCAGTCCCGTCGCCGCACATTCGCCGGCCGCCCACAGTCCTTCCAACGATGTGCGTCCGCGGACGTCCGTCGCGATCCCGCCCATATGGTAATGCGCGGCAGGCGCGACCGGGATAGGCTGCGTGGCCGGATCGATCCCTGCCTCCCGGCAATAGGCGTAGACCGTCGGAAACGCCTGGGCGAATTTCGCGCCGACCGCTTCGCGGCAATCGAGGAAAACCTTGTGCCCCGTCGCAAGCTTGCAATGGATGGCGCGGGCGACGACGTCGCGTGGTCCGAGTTCAGCGCTCGGATGAATTTCGGGCATGAAACGATAACCGGTCTCGTCGATCAGCGTCGCGCCTTCGCCGCGCAATGCTTCGGTGGCCAGCGGCACCGGAGAACTCCCGACGGCGATTGCTGTCGGATGGAACTGCATGAATTCCGGATCGGAGATCAGCGCGCCCGCGCGCGCCGCCATGCCGAGGCCTTCGCCGCGCGTCTCCGGCGGATTGGTGGTGATCGCGTAGAGCGCACCGATGCCACCCGTCGCCAGAATGACCTGCGGGGCGCGGAACAAAACGAGCCGTGCGTGCGCGCCCGTACCGGTACGGGCGAACAGCCCAGCGACGCGGCCGTCTTCGACCGCGAGTTCGATCGCGTGGTAGCCTTCCAGTAAGCTGATCGAAGGCGTCGCCAGGGCGCTCTCGGCAAGAGCACGGGTGACTTCCGCGCCGGCGCGGTCGCCGTTGATGTGGACGATGCGCGCGGTGGAGTGCGCCGCTTCGCGTCCGACCTCCAATGAGCCGTCTTTGTGCCGGTCGAAGGGTGCCCCGTAGCGGATCAGATCGTCGATGCGCGCCGAGGCTTCGCGCGCCACCAGATTGGCGATTTCCGGATCGCACAGACCGGCGCCTGCTGCGATCGTATCGGCGGCGTGGGACTGCCAGCTGTCGCCTTTGCCCACCGACGCTGCGATGCCGCCCTGTGCTCTGGCGCTCGAACCAGAAACGCCGGGATGGGCGTCGGCGAGCACAAGGGCGGGGTAGGGCGCCAGCTTAAGCGCGGTGAACAGTCCGGCGACGCCGGCGCCGAGGATCAAGGCGCCCTTGGTTTCGATAATGTTGTCAACGTGCCGGTTCATGGACCTCAAGCCGCCGCGCGGCGGGCCTTTCTTGCACCGACCGCCAGCATGCGTTCCACGCTGGCGCGCGCACGCGCCGCGATGGCGGGATCGACCGTCACCTCGACGCTCATGGTTTCGAGCGAATGCAAGATCTTCGGCAAGGTGATGCGCTTCATGTGCGGACACAGATTGCAGGGCCGCACGAATTCCGTGTTGGGAAATTCAACGGCGACGTTGTCACTCATCGAACATTCAGTGACGAGGACGACGCGCCGGGGAAGGTTCCGTCCGACATAATCGATCATCCCCGAGGTCGAACCCGCAAAATCAGCTTCTGCGATCACCTCGGGCGGACATTCCGGATGGGCGAGCACGACGACACCGGGGCTGTTCTGCCGGAACGCGCGAATGTCCGCGGGCGTAAACCGTTCGTGGACTTCGCAGTGACCCTTCCAGGCGACGATCTTTGTTTTCGTCTGCTTGGCGACGTTTTGCGCCAGGTATTCGTCCGGAATCATAACCACCGTATCGACGCCCCATTCGCGGGCAATGTCTTCCACCACCGCCGCTGCGTTGGACGAGGTGCAGCACACGTCGCTTTCCGCCTTCACCTCGGCCGACGTGTTCACGTAGGTCACGATGGGCAGGCCGGGATATTTCTGTTTCAGCAGGCGCACGTCGGCCCCAGTGATGGATTCCGCCAGCGAGCAGCCCGCGGCAGGATCTGGGATGAGCACAATCTTGTTGGGCGAGAGAACCTTCGAGGTCTCTGCCATAAAGTGGACACCGGCCTGCACGATCACTTTTGCGTCGGTCTTTGCAGCCTCGCGTGCGAGTTGCAGCGAATCCCCCATGACATCGGCGACACAGTGAAAGATCTCCGGCGTCATGTAGTTGTGGGCAAGGACGACGGCGTTTCTCTCGCGCTTGAGCCGGTTGATGGCATGCACATAAGGCGCGTGCACGGCCCATTCGATTTCGGGCACGACTTCGGCGACCTTCCGGTAAAGTTCACGCGTTGCGCGCGCGACCTCCGGCGTGAAGGCGAGGGGCTCCCGGGATTCGGCGTCCATGTTCGTCCCTATAGTCATCGCAAGCCATTATACTCTGTTTGAGCATATATATGGGTCGAAAACACCGGCCTTCAAGGCCGGGACGCTCTTTATGCTACATATGAGCACAATCGGGTCAAGACCTACCGACGGGCCGTCGCCCCATGCATTGCCAAGTCCGCGGCAGAAAAGCCCGCCAAAGGCTCAAAAAAATTCCGGCAGGGCAGAGGATTTTTCCAGGGCACGCTCCCATCCTCCGCGCTCCGAGCTTGGCGCCAAGCCTGGCGCCGGTCGCTCGCGCGACGCGGAAGAACTCGGCGGACCAGCCGCAGCTCCGCTGTGGTTGGCTCAAATGCAATTTCGGCCCCTGACCGGAAAAGATTGAATGAATTTCTGACGTTGGAGTCATGTTGATGCATTCGCATTTCCGACTCAAATGAAACGCCCCAAGTCCACTGGTGCGTCCCCTGTCGAAAACTGATAATAAGTCGCATTGCCAAGTCTATGGGGGTTGCAATGACCGGCATCATCATTGGGACAAGCGGCAACGATACGCTGAACGGCACGTCAGGCAACGACACGATCTATGGTGAGAGTGGAAGCAACACGATCAACGGCGGCAATGGTAACGACGTCCTGATCGGCGATTCGATTGTAGCCTCGAAATTCACCCTCGGTGACACAAGTGCCGCGGGAACCATGGGAAACAATGGCGGCATCAATCCCGCGTTTTCCGGCGATGGGACCACGATCGGCTTCTATAGCGGTTCCACGAACCTGATCCCCGGGACCAACATCGTTTCCCCGGGAATCTACGTCAAGAATTTGATCACTGGCAAAGTGACTTTGGCCTCCTGCGATGCCAGTGGGACGCCGCTCAACATCATCCAAAATCTCGCGGTCACACCGTCCCTCAACTTCAACGGTACCGAGATCGCCTTTGAGGGTTTCGACACGCACGGCAAGGACGGCATTTATGTCAAGAACCTAATCACGGGCGCGCTCACGGTCGAGACAATAGGCCCGTCAGGGCAGGCGGCGAACGACGTTGCACATCATCCGAGGTTGTCGCCGGACGGTACCAAGCTGATGTTCGACAGTGACGCGACCAATCTCGTCGCCGGCGACACCAATGGCCACACCGATGTTTTTATTCGGGATCTTACCACAAACACCACGACGCTGGTTTCCGAGGTGAACGGCGTAACGCCGACCCTGGCAAACGGCGATTCGGATAATGCCAGCTGGTCGGCGGACGGAACGCGGATCGTTTTCGAAAGCCGCGCTTCAAATCTCGTTGCGGACAACACGCACACCTGGGAGCAAATCTACACAAAGAACCTGGCGACAGGTGTGATCACGGAGGTCTCTGCCGATTCCTTCGCGAGTGGATTTGGCAACGGCAACTCGTGGAATCCCGTGTTCGATCCAAAAGACAACAACAAATTCGCGTTCGAGACCTATGCGACCGATTTCGTGAACAGCGACACGAACGGGTTCGAAGACATCTATCTCAGGGACGCGGTGCATAGCGCGGCCTACCAAGAATCCATCAAGGTCGATGGTTCGATGAATGTCACGCAGGGTAACAACCACTCGTTTTATCCCGAGTTTTCGCCCGACGGTAATTACATCGTGTTCGACTCCCAAGCGTCGAACTTCGTGACGAACGACACCAACGGTCATCGCGACGTCTATATGGTGAACATCGCCACTCACCAGATCACATTAATTTCGCAGAATGGCAGCGGAGTCGTTGGCAACGGTGACTCCGGTTATAGCGAAGGGCCTCCGGTCTTTTCACCGGACGGTTCGGTGATCATGTTCGCCACGGATGCGACCAATTACCTGTCTGGAATGGCCGGCAGCAATGTCATCTTGAAAAATATTGGGGCCGGTACGCCGGGCAACGACATGCTCAATGGCGGCGCGGGCAACGACACGCTTGTGGGCGGTTCGGGCAATGACACGCTCGATGGCGGCACTGGCGTGGATATGATGTACGGAGGTGGCGGCGACGATACCTACATCGTCGATAATGTTGGGGACGTTGTGACGGAGAACACCAATGCCGGCACCGACACGGTCGAGACCACGCTACTGTCGTACACGCTTCCGGCCAATGTCGAGAATCTGATTTTTGCCGGTTCGGGCAACTTCACAGGAAACGGCAACAGCCTCGCCAACACGATCACCGGCGGCGCAGGCAACGACACTATCCGGCCCGGCTCGGGCAGCGACACCGTCAACGCCGGCGTTGGCAACGACTACATCAACATGAGCGCCTATTTGACCGCCGCCGACAAGATCGACGGCGGGGCGGGCAGCGACGTCGTGGAGCTGAGCGGCAACTACACCGGTGCGAACGCGGTGATCTTCAACGCCACGACGCTGGTCAATGTGGAAGTGCTCGATCTCACGGCTGGCCACAGCTACAGCCTGACGACCAACAACGCGACGGTGGCTTCGGGCCAGACGCTAAAGATCAATGGCTCGACGCTCGGCGCAAGCGACGTTCTGGCCTTTAATGGCGCCGCAGAGACCAATGGGCACTTCGTCATTATCGGCGGCCTTGGCGCCGACAAACTAACCGGTGGAGCACTCTCGGACACATTTACGTACACGTCTGCAGCGCAATCGACGGGCACGCATTATGACACGATCACCGGCTTCAAATTCGGCACCGACATCTTCGATACCCCCGGCGCGGTCGGCACGATCACCGGCATAAATACGGCCCTGAACGCAGGCACGCTCTCCACCACGACCTTCGATGCCAATCTCGCGTCGGCGATGAACGGACATCTGACGGCTCATCATGCCGTCCTCTTTACGCCGAACAGCGGCACGCTCTCTGGAGTGACCTTCCTGATTGTCGATCTCAACGGCGTGGCCGGCTATCAATCGGGCCACGATCTCGTCATTCGAATGAACAGCACCACCGGCATTCTCGCGGCAGGCGGCTTCCACTAGACCAACCGTTACGGGCGTCCGCGGCGCACAGGAGACCACATGCCCAATTATTGGAAGACTGCCGCCAGTGGTGACTGGAACACCGCATCGAACTGGACGGAGGGCCTTCCAGGTTCCAATGCCGACGGCGTGATTATCGGTCCCGCGGGCACCTACACCGTCACGCTTTCGGGGGCCGGGTCCTCGGCCCTTTCCCTGCTCATGATTGCGGCCGGCGCAACCTTTTCCGAAACGAGCGCGGGAACGCTGAATCTCGGCGACGAGCTTATCCTCCAGGCCGGCACCGCCATTCTGCGCAACGCCAATACGATCGCCAACGGCGTGAATCTTCAGGGTGGCCTCCTCGAAGCCTCCAATGCCGGCGCGCTGGGGAGTGCTGCGTTCAATATATCCGGCGGCGAGTTTGTCGGGCTGACGACGGAAACCGTGGCCAACAGGCTCGTCACGTCCGGCGACTTCACGATTGCCGCGGCGGCCGGCAAGACACTGACGCTCGGCACCGCGACGGCATGGAGTCTTTCAACCGACTCAACTGTAAATTTTGGCGATGCGACGAACAAGGGCACCGTGGTCTGGTACACACGTCCCGGTTCTTCGCTCGCGGGCTCTCACCCCTATCCCGTCGAGGTGCACGGCGGCACGCTGAAAGCGGGTGACAGCGAATTTCGCTTTCTCGTCAACAACGCTGGGAACATCATCGTGGATTCCGGCGCTACAATCGACGTCAATGGCTTTTCTACCAGCATCAAAAATTTGACAGGGCAAGGCGTCGTCACCGACAGCGGCCCGGCGAACAATCTCGTCATACACGGCGCGGGGTTCGCCGGTGCGATCACGGGTCCACTGGTGCTCGAGTTTGGCGGCGATGTTGTGCTGAGCGGCACGAATACCTACACGGGCGGCACCACGATCGACGCAGGCGCCAATTTGGGGTTGGGCGCCGATGGCACGACCGGTTCGATTGTCGGAAACATAGTGGATAACGGCGCGCTTTTTATCCAACGCAGCAATACCGTGACATTGGACAATGCGATTTTGGGCACTGGCGAGTTGAGGCAGGTGGGTGGGGGAACCACAATCATCAATCATGCCAACAGCTATTCCGGCGGAACGACGCTCAGTGCCGGAAAGCTGCAAATCGGCAACGGCGGGGCGTTTGGCACCGCCGGACTTACCGTCCATGGCGGCGAGCTTGTGGGCTCGGCGTCGGAAACCGTCGCCAACAAGCTTATCATGTCCGGCAATTTCACGATTGCCGCGGCGACCGGTAAGGTACTGACGCTCGACAGCACCTCGGCATGGACTCTCGCAAGCGGCTCGACCGTCAATTTTGGCGATGCGACGAACAAGGGTACTGTGGTCTGGTCCTCGCCGATCGGGTCTACCATCGGCAGCACAATCTCCACAGAGGTGCATGGCGGCACGCTCAAAGCGGGCGACAGCGAATTCAACCTTCTTATCATGCAAAGTAGCGCCCTTACCGTAGATGTCGGCGCGACGATCGACACAAACGGGTTTGATACCACCGTCATAAATCTGCAGGGGCATGGCGTCGTCACAAACAGCGGCGCAGCGGCCATGCTGCAGATCGGCGACTCGAATTTCGCCGGTCAGATAAACGGCGCTCTCTCGCTGATGGTGAACGGTACGGTGACGTTGAGCGGCGGCGGGAACTTCACGGGCGGTGTCAGCATCACTCCCGGCTCGACCTTGAATCTTGCCGGAACAACTCCGCGGACTGTGACCTTCGGCGGCGACGGCATGCTAAGCCTGAGCAACGCCGCCCATGTCGCCGGTACGCTCAACATTACAACCGCGAGTGGGGCAAACGACATCGTCACCGGCGGCGCCGGCGATGACACGTTTGCCTTCGGCGCCTCCCTCCAGGCGAACGACAAGGTGAATGGTGGCGCCGGCACCGATACCGTGACTCTGAACGGCAGCTACTCGGGGCTGACATTCACCTCCACCACGCTGGTGAATGTCGAGAATCTGAAGCTGGCGACCGGCCACAGCTACAAACTGACTACCAACAACGCGACAGTGGCTTCCGGCAAGACCTTGACGATCAACAGCGCCGCGCTGGGCGCAAACAATTTGCTGACCTTCAACGGCGCGGCGGAAACTAACGGGCATTTCGTCATCATCGGCGGCAATGGCGGCGATAAGCTGACCGGCGGTGCGTTGTCGGACACATTCACCTATACGTCCGCTGCGCAATCGACGGGCACGCATTACGATACGATCACCGGGTTCAAATTCGGGACCGACATCTTCGACATCCCCGGCGGTGCGGGCACGATCACCGGAATCAACACGAAAGTGACGAGCGGGGCGCTTTCGACCGCCACCTTCGATGCCAATCTGACCTCCGCCATATCGTCGAGCCATCTGGGCGCACATCATGCTGTCCTGTTTACACCGACAAGCGGCACGCTCGCGGGAGCGACTTTCCTGATCGTCGATCTCAACGGCGTGGCGGGCTATCAATCGGGCCACGATCTCGTCATCCGTATGAACGGCGCCACCGGCACCCTCGCGGCGGGAGGATTCCACTGAACTGATTGCCGGCCGGTCAAAGGCGGACGGCGAGTCCGATATCCTCCAGCAGACCGCATACGATCAGGCCGCGGTTTGGTGATGTCGGGCTCTACCATGCTCTCGGGCGACGGTGCACCCGGCGTCAACGCGGGATCACGTTTGCATCTTATCGCCGGAGCAGGAGGTCAAGCGTTACCTTGACCACAGCGAATTACTATCAATACAATTCAAATTGAAGTTTTAGTCTTGGGGGGTTGGGGAATGCCGTATTGGACAACAACTAGCTTTCAAATCGTGCCGGGTGCGGCGTACAGCACCGCGGGCCCTTCGGGAATCGTGATCTTCGACGCCAATGGCGACGGCTATCCAGACTTCATTCTCGAGCCACTACTCATCCCCTCTGAGAATCGTGCAGCTCCTATTACCGTCATGTTGAATGATGGGTCGGGGAGCTTCACTGACGGAACAAGCGCGGTTTTTCCGGGAGGCGCTCCCCGAGTTATCGATCCGAACTGGATCGCCAATACAGTTGGGGACTTCAATCAGGATGGACGACCGGATCTCTTCATCGGCGATTTCGGACAGGACGGCGGTTCGTTCGCCGGAAACCACAGCACACTTCTGCTTTCGTCGGGCGCGCATGGCCTTGTCGATGGGACTGCAAACCTTCCTACCACGCTTGCATTGACGCACTCAGCTGCGAGCGCTGACATCAACGGCGACGGCCACCTCGATATTCTGGTGATGAACATTGGCGGCGGTGGTGATCTACCGTGGCAACCCTACATCCTGCTTGGCGACGGGACAGGGCATTTCACAAAGGTCACTACTTATCTACCCACCGCCATCAAGAATTTGGATTATGGGCATGTCTTCACGACCAGCCTGTTTTTCGATGCGAACGGCGACGGTAAACCGGATCTGTTTCTTGGGTCCGACGGCGCAGGGGGGCACCATTCGGAAATTCTCTTGAACGACGGAACTGGTAATTTCTCGAATGCCTCATCTTTGTTCACGCCCGACGGCCCGTTTGGCCACTCCGTTGGCGTTCTGGGCGCTTATGCAGTCGATTTGAATGGCGACGGCGCGCTCGATCTTATCGACCCGCTGACCGATAATTATGCCAATCACTATATCCAGATATTGATCAATGACGGGCATGGGAATTTCACGGATGAAACGGAAACACGCCTGCCGAACCAGGACCGCGGCAGCAGCGCCACTTCCGGTCTGATGTTGGTTGACGTGAACGGCGATGGATACGTCGATTTTGTCGCGAGAGGCGGCACCGACAAACCGATTTATCTCAATGACGGAACCGGGCATTTCGTCAATCTGCCGCAATCGTTCTTCGGGGGCCAAATCGGCTGGCAGTATTACGCCCTCGACGCAAACGGCGACGGACGCACGGATATTCTTACTTGGCAGGGTGGGCAAAACTATGGAGTAGCGCTCCAAACGGACGTGGGCGCATCGCAAACGGGGACTTCCGGCGCGGATGCGTTGCTTGGGGATGCGAGCAGTGAAACGCTCTCCGGCCTTGGTGGGGACGATGTGATATTTGCTGGCGCCGGCAACGACACGCTCAATGGTGGCGACGGCAACGATACGCTGAACGGCGGAGCTGGCGCGGATACGATGATCGGCGGCGCGGGCAACGACAGCTATATGGTCGACAATACCGGGGACGTGGTGACGGAAGCCGCCAGTGCCGGCACCGACACGGTGACGACCACGCTGCTGTCCTATACGCTGCCGGCCAATGTCGAGAATTTGATCTTTTACGGCAGGGGCAACTTCGCTGGGACCGGTAACACGCTCCCCAACACGATCACCGGCGGCGCGGGCAACGACACACTCAATGGCGGGTCTGGCGCCGATCATTTGATTGGCGGTGCAGGCAACGATACCTACATTGTCGACAATACCGGCGATGTGGTGACGGAGGCCGCCAGTGCGGGCACCGACACGGTCAAAACCACGCTCATGGCCTACACGCTGGGAGCGAATGTTGAGAACCTGACCTTCACCGGCACGGGCAACTTCACCGGGACCGGTAACTCCCTCGCCAATACGATCATCGGTGGGGCTGGCAACGATACGCTCAACGGCGGGGCTGGCAACGACACGATCAACCTCGTCGGGTCGTTGACTGCCACCGACAAGCTCGATGGCGGGGCGGGCACGGACACGGTTGTGCTCAATGGCAACTACGCGGCGGGCGTGACGTTCAGCGCGACGACCATGGTCAATGTCGAGAAGCTGACGCTGGCGGCGGGCTACAGCTACATGCTGACGACCAACAACGCGACGGTGGCTTCGGGCCAGACTTTGACGATCAACAGCTCGGCGCTGAGCGCAAGTAATGTGCTGACGTTTAACGGCGCGGCGGAGACCAACGGGCACTTCATCATCGTCGCTGGCAATGGCGGCGATAAGCTGACCGGCGGTGCGTTGTCGGACACATTCACCTACACGTCCGCAGCGCAATCGACGGGCACGCATTACGACACGATCACCGGCTTCAAATTTGGAACCGACATTTTCGACATCCCCGGCGGTGCGGGCACGATCACCGGCATCAACACGAAAGTGACCAGCGGAGCGCTTTCGACCACCACCTTCGATGCCAATCTGACCTCAGCCATATCGTCGAGCCATCTGGGCGCACACCACGCGGTCCTGTTTGCACCGACGAGCGGCACGCTCGCGGGAGTGACTTTCCTGATCGTCGATCTCAACGGCGTGGCAGGCTATCAATCGGGCCACGATCTCGTCATCCGTATGAACGGCGCCACCGGCACCCTCGCGGCGGGGGGCTTTCACTGAGCTAACCGTTGCCCGATCTGCGGCTGGCGACGAAGCGCGCGGCGCAACGGGCGCACTGGTTAAGCAACTTGTTGAGTTCGTCACCTAATGATTGTATATGCGTCTTAGAATTATTTGCGCACAATCTGGGAGGCAGGGATGGCGAATTTTTCGGATGGGACAAGCGGCGTCGGCATAAACAACAACTTCGACAATCTGAAAGCCAAAGCATTTGCTCAGGGCACTTGGACGTTTCCCAGCGCGAGCGAGGTCGACGTCGCTTTTTCCCTCGACGGACATTCCGGCAGGTTGGTGCTTAAGGGGACGGGCCTAGGCCGGGCCGACGGCGAATTCACGTTAGGCACGATCACGAGCTTCGATCTGACTTATGCCGGCATTCATCTCTACTCGATTACCGGTGTCAGCGTTGCGGCAGCCGTCTTCAATCTTGCGGTGAGCAATTGGGACGGACAGGGCATCTTCGATCCGCTTTACAGCGGCAATGACACCTTCAACCTCACACACGCCAGTGCAGGAGGTTCGCCCGACACCTTGTCGGGAGGCGCGGGCAACGACACGTTCAAGTTCGGCGCCAACTTCAACCCGAATGATCATATCGATGGCGGGACCGGCACGAACACAATTTCGCTGAACGGCGACTACGGCCCGAGCCGGCTGACATTCGGCACGGCCGCGGACAAGAATATCCAGATTATCAAGCTTGCCGCAGGGCATTCCTATAACATCGGACTCAACGCCTCATACGGGCAGGCCCTTACGCTGGATGGCTCCGCTCTGGGCTCGACAACCAAGTTGACCGCCTCGACGGGGCTTGGAACGTACGGAAACTTCACTGAGATCGGCGGGAGCGGGAACGATTCACTAACCGGCGGCGATTACAGCGACACACTGCGGCCCGGGATGGGCAACGATACGGTCTATGGCGGCGCGGGAAACGACACCATCGACTTCACGAACGGGCAGTTGAACGCCGCTGACAAGATCGACGGTGGTACAGGCACCGACACGGTGTATCTGAACAGCGACTACACCGGTGCGCATGCCGTAACCTTCAACGCCACGACCATGGTCAACGTCGAGAAGCTGACGCTCGCGGCGGGCCACAGCTACACTCTGGCCACCAACGACATGACAGTGGCTTCAGGTAAGACTTTGACCATCAACGGCTCGGCGCTGAGCGCAAGTAATGTGCTGACCTTCAACGGCGCCGCTGAGACCAACGGGCATTTCGTCATCATCGGCGGCAATGGCGGCGATAAGCTGACCGGCGGTGCGTTATCGGACACTTTCACCTACACCTCCGCAGCGCAATCGACAGGCATGCATTACGATACGATCACCGGCTTCAAATTCGGTACCGACATCTTCGACATCCCCGGCGGTGCGGGCGCGATCACCGGCATCAACACGAAAGTGACCAGCGGAGCGCTTTCGACCGCCACCTTTGACGCCAATCTGACCTCAGCCATATCGTCAAGCCACCTGGGCGCGCATCATGCGGTTCTGTTTACGCCGACAAGCGGCACGCTCGCGGGAGCGACTTTCCTGATCGTCGATCTCAACGGGGTGGCGGGCTATCAATCGGGCCACGATCTCGTCATCCGCATGAACGGCGCCACCGGCACCCTCGCGGCCGGGGGCTTTCACTGACCTGATCGCCACCGGATGGACGGCTGGCGGGACGGCCCGATCGCATAAGTGCTCCGCTTACGAACCGATGCGCCGGGCGCCGAGCCTGACGCCGGGCGAGGGGCGCTCGCGCAGCACTTCGCGGCGGAAGCGGAAAAGTTCGGCGGGCCGTCCGCGCGCCAGTGCCGAAACCTTTCCTGTGCCTTCGACCAATCCTTGACCCTCGACGAGTCTCCGGAAATTCTGCTTGTGCAGGCGAATGCCGGAAATCGCTTCCACGCTGCGCTGCAATTCCAGCAGGGTGAACGAGGGCGGCATCAGCTCGAAGACCACCGGACGATATTTCATCTTTCCCCGCAGCCGCGCGATCGCCGTCGCAAGGATTCTGCGATGGTCGAAAATCATGCCCGTGCCCAGGGGAAGGGTCTGCCCGGGTGTTGCACGCCCGTCGCGCGCACTTTCCTGCACCAAGCCGGCTTCGTATAGCAGTTCGTAACGCTCCAGCACCTTTTCTTCGTCCCAGGCGAGGCCGTCGAAGCCGAAGCAGAGCCGCGCGCGGTCGCGCCGAAGTTCGGCGAGCCGCTGGTCCGGCGCGGCTTTGGCGAAGGCCTTGAGTGCCGGCGCGATGATGTCCTTGATCAGGGCAGGCTTTTCGTTGCGCCAGTCTTCCCACGGGAAGTAGCGATACCAGTCGCGCCATAGTGTGTCCGGCGCCTTCAGCTCGCTGCACTGGCGCGTCAGCGCCAGATAGCCGACCGACACGATGCGCGGGCCTTCGCCGGATTTCGGTTCGTGCCGGCCGCGATCGCCGAAGGTATAGAGCTGCTCTGCATAACCGAGTTCCAGATAGGTTTGCTCGCCCACCCAGGTGCGCAGTCCGCTTTCCAACGTGCGATGCAGGATCGGATCGAACGGACCGAAGGGAAGCGCGTCGTCGCGATCGTCCGGACGATGAACGACAAGGACGCTGGGGCGCTCTTCGGCGACCGAAACGATGGCTGCCGAAAGGCCGATGGCGACGACATGTTCGCTTGCCGGGCTCATAAGGCGCCAAGCGTCAAAGGCAATTCGACGGGGAACCCTTCTTCAACCAGGATGCCCGGGCCCATAGACTCCACCGCGCGCACCATCCGGCCGCCGCGATTCAGCGCATGGTCGGCCAGCCGCACCAGAAGGCGATTGGGCGATGCGTGTGGCGCACGCGCTCTGATGGCCTGCGCAATGTCGTGTTCGGCGCCCGCTTTGGCGCGGTCGCACAGGATCATAAATGCCCCTGCCATCGACCGGCTTACGCCGGCCCAGCAATGCACGAGCATCGGCGCGGACCCATTCCATCCGCGGCCGAAGGCAATCAGCTGCGAAACGTGCACCAAGGCCGGAGGTGCCGCGGCTGCGGCAGGATCGGCGACGTCGTTGATACTCAGGCGAAGGTGGCGAGGGGCAGGAAATCCCTCCGGCGTCTCGATCATGTATTCGGGCGACAGCATCGAGACGAGGTGCGACGGATGGTACGCACGAAGCGAGTCGGGCATCGCGGAGAGGGGGGTCACCAGAATCATGGACATAGGGGTATTCTGCTAGCGCAGCATTGTGGCACGCAAAGGCCATCGTCCGGCGATGCCGCCGGGCGCGTTGACGCACGTCAAGGCGACAGCCGCTGGAACCGTTCCAGGAACTGGGTCTGGGCGTCCTGCGTGGGAAGCGGCACCAGGCGAGGGGCCTTGAGGGTCTTGGGCGGGATCCCGAAATAGCGCCTCGCCTCGGCCGGCTCGAAGCCCGCCAGCTGGGTCGCTTCATAATATGCCGCCAGGATATCCGCCTTCTTGCACAGGGCCTGCAAAGCGGCCGGAGCCTTTGCTGGTAGACCGAATCGAAGATGAATTGCCGCAAGAAGTTTCAGCTCGAAGTCCTTGTAATCAATGCCAACTGCAGCTTTGAATGGACTAATGAGGTCACCGACAACATATTCCGGCGCATCATGCAGAAGTGCCATCAGGCGCAGCTCGCGAGCCAGCCTCGGGTTCAGCTCAGCGGTCAGCCGCTCGACCAGTACGCAGTGCTGAGCCACCGAGAAGGCGTGCTCGCCCTTGGTCTGGCCGTTCCAGCGCGCAACCCGCGCAAGGCCATGGGCGATGTCCTCGATTTCCACATCCAGCGGCGACGGATCGAGCAGATCGAGCCTGCGTCCGCTCAGCATACGTTGCCAGGCGCGCCGGGGCTGCTTCGTCAGCATTCGCATTCCCCTCAAACCAACAACTTGACTGCAACGACCACCAGGATGCTCGCCAGGATGCGGCGCAATAGCCGATCCGAGACCCGTGGCGCCAGGACGCTGCCCAAGACAATTCCCGGCACGGATCCCATCAGAAGCGTGCCGAGCAGGAAAGGGTCTATGTTGCCCAGATACCAATGTCCCATACCGGCGACCAGCGTCAACGGCACGGCATGGGCGATATCCGATCCGACCAAAGTGGCAATGGGCAGTTCGGGATAGAGAAGGATCAAGGCCGTCACGCCCAGCGCACCGGCGCCTACCGAGGTCAGCGAAACCAGCGCGCCGACGACCGCGCCCGTCAGGATCGTGTAATTGCGGGTATGGCTGGCGTCGAGCGAACCGACCCGCGCCGCGTAGACCGAGAGCAGCCTGCGCCGGAAAAACAGCGCAGCGGAAGTCAGCAGCAAAGCTACGCCAAGCACTTTGGAGACCAGTGCATTCGCGGCACCGCCCGAGATCCCGAGAAACTGCAGCGCCGTAATTGTGAGGATTGCAGCAGGCACGCTGCCGAGTGCCAGCCGGCCCACGATGCGCCACGCAATCGTGTGGTTGAACCCATGTATCGACGATCCGGCCGCTTTGGTCGCAGCGGCGTAGAGTAGGTCCGTACCTACCGCTGCAACGGGCTGAATGCTGAAAAGGAGAATCAGGATCGGCGTCATCAGCGAGCCGCCGCCGACGCCCGTGAGCCCCACCAACGTGCCCACTGTGAAGCCCGAGGCCACATACCCCCAGTTCACAGCATGAAGGAATTCCATGCTTCACTTTCTACACAGAGAATGCGGGATTATTGACGATTCACACCACTGCGACGTGAGAAGCGATTATTTCATAGCGCTACTGTGAGGACAACCGCGTGGCCTGCTCAGACGGCCATCTTGCGTAGGATAACGCTGCCTGCCGAATAGCCGGCGCCGAATGTGCAAAGGTGCCCGTAATCGCCAGGTGCGAGGTCGGCACTGAATTTGTCGAAGGCAATGATCGCGCCTGCCGAACTCGTATTCCCATATTCGTCGAGAATGAGGGGGGCTTCCCCCGGCGCGGGGTCACGCCCCAGCACGCGGTGCGCGATCAACTGGTTCATGTTCGAATTTGCCTGATGCAGCCAGAGCCGCTTGAGCGAAGCGACCGTCAAGCCGTTCTCGGCAAGATGCCGTAGCATGAATTCCGATACCAGCGGCACGACCTCTTTGAAGACCTTGCGGCCCTCCTGCACGAAAAGCTTGTCGCGGCCGCCGATGCCTTCGGGCGCGGTGCGGTTCAGAAATCCGAAATTGTTGCGGATGTTGTTGGAGAATTTCGACTTAAGCTTGGTCGAGACGATTTGCCAGCTATTGCGTCCCTGCACCGTGTCCGCGCGTTCGACCACGAAGGCCGCCGCCGCGTCGCCAAAGATGAAATGGCAGTCACGGTCGCGGAAACTCACATGCGCAGTCAGGATTTCGGGGTTGCAGATGAGTATGGAACGGGCCTGACCGCTGGCAATCAGGCCGCAGGCGATCTGGGTCGCGAAAGTTGCCGACGAGCAACCCACATTCATGTCGAACCCGAAGCCCTCAATACCCAGCGCGCTCTGCACTTCGATGGATATCGCGGGATAGGCACGCTGCAAATTGGCGCAGCTGACGATCACGCCATCGATGTCCTCGGGTTTGCGGTCTGCGCTGCGAAGGGCACCGCGCGCCGCCGCGACGGCGATCTCGGCCAATACGGAAATCTGCTCGTTGGGCCGTTCCGGAATTCGGGGGCACATGATCTCGGGGTCGAGAATGCCCGTCTTGTCCATCACGTACCGGTTCTTGATGCCCGACGCCTTGACGATGAATTCGACGGAAGATTCCTGCAACGGCACGATTTTTCCCGCGGAGGCCGCGTCGGCGTGCGCGGCGTTGTAACGCCGGACATATTCGTTGAACGAGGCAACGAGCTCCTCGTTGGAGATGGAATGAGGCGGTGTGTAGACCCCAGTCCCCGAAACCGCCAATTCCACCACGAGCCGTCCTCTAATTCCCCGCGCAAGCCTGACTGAGCCCCGGCAGGAAGGCAAGTGCACCGCAGCAAACGTCAACGCGACATTTAGGATTCCTTGCTAGGAACGATGCTGGCTTTGGTGATTTCCCAGCGGGGACGCAGTGGTATTAACGCAGTTACAACCAATCCGCCTGGGCGGACCAAGTCGCAGCGGCGGGAATTCGGCGGACCACGGGACGCTGTCGTGCATGCTTGCCTTTCTCCTGCTCGGCGTCGCACTCGGATTGGCGTTCACAACCGTGGAGCGTAGCGAATTCTTGGCTGGTACCGCGATTCTGGCTGCACTGGGCGGCGCCATTGCCGCCCTGAGCAAGGTGGCAGAGCGCACGGACGAACGGCTGATGGCCGGCGACGCAAGCTATTGCGCCTTCTTCGAGCATGCGATCGAAGGCATTTTCCGCACCACGCCGGATGGCCACTACCTCGACGCCAATCCCGCCCTGGCGGAGATCTACGGCTATGCTTCGCCGGCGGCGCTGAAAAGCGGACTGACGAATATCGCCAGCCAGCTCTACGTCGATCTGCGCCGGCGCGATGAGTTCAAGACACTCATGGAGGCGAACGACCAAGTGACGGATTTCGTCTCGGAAATACACCGTCGCGACGGCTCCACCATTTGGATTCGCGAAAACGCGCGAGCGGTACGCGACTGGATGGGACGGCTGGTCTGCTATGAAGGCACGGTGGAGAACGTCACGGCTAAATTCGAGGCCGAACGGGCGATGCGCGAAGGCCTGCGCGAAGCGGAGGAGGCAAACCGCGCCAAGAGTGCCTTCCTAGCCGCCATGAGCCACGAACTGAAAACGCCGCTGAACGCGGTCATCGGGTTCTCGGAGATCATCAAGGATGAGGTGTTCGGGCCGGTCGGCAAAACCACCTATCGCGATTACGCCGGAGACATCCACGCCAGCGGCACCAAGTTGCTCTCGATCATCAACGACATCCTCGATGTCTCCCGTCTGCAAGGCGGCGCGCTTACCGTCAGTCCGCGGGAGTGCAGCGCCCGTGATTTGGCGGAGGATGCCATAGAAGCGGCGCGCAAACTGACCGGCGACGCGCGGAATGTGACAATCGATATTCCCGCGTCGCTGCCCGTCCTTCATGTCGATCCCGGCCGGCTGTCGCAAGCGGTCGCCAATCTGGTGGCCAACGCTTTGAAATTCACACCCCACGACGGGACGGTGTCCATTCGTGCGTGGATGGAAAAGGCCGGTGGGCTCCGCATGTCGGTTGCGGACACGGGCATCGGCATGGAGCCGGAA
>Ga0265314_10000811_pt1 | contig 37090 bp, 36 predicted proteins | sample 4126metaG_FD_203106 | JGI IMG/M metagenome (GOLD analysis project Ga0265314, IMG submission 203106) | Rhizosphere microbial communities from Carex aquatilis grown in University of Washington, Seatle, WA, United States - 4-1-26 metaG | ecosystem: Host-associated > Plants > Roots > Rhizosphere >...
AAATAAAGCAGGCGCAGGTGATCGGCGTACCCGACCCGCGGTTGATCGAAGTTCCGGCTGCATACGTGATATTGCGCGAAGGCGAGACCGCGACGCCCGAAGAACTCATCGCGTGGAGCAAGGAGCGACTCGCGAATTTCCGCGTGCCGCGTTACGTGAAGATCATCGATTCGTTCGAGCACTACGGCATGACCGGCAGCGCCAAGGTGCAGAAAAACAAACTGCGCGCGCAGGCGGTGATCGAGCTTGGACTCGACACCCAATCCGCAAAAACCGTTTAAAGGAAATCCTCTTGGATGCAACGCTCACGCGGCCCGACGGCTGCCAGCTTTTTTACGCGATAGACGACTTCACCGATCCGTGGCGCGAACCGGCAACCGCGCTGTTCATCCACGGACTTGCGGAAAGCACCGAGGCATGGCGCGCATGGATGCCGCATTTCGCCGGGCATTACCGTTGTGTCCGCGTCGACGTGCGCGGCTTCGGGCGCTCGACGCCGATGCCCAGGGAATACGAGTGGACGATGGACGCGCTGCTCGAGGATTTTGCGGCGCTGATCGACCACCTCGGCTGCGGCCGCGTGCACCTGCTCGGCGCCAAGAGCGGCGGCTCGATGGCATTGAAACTCGCGGCCGAATATCCGCAGCTCGTGACAACGCTGGTCGGCGTAACGCCGCCGGTGGTCGGACCGCAGGCGGCCACCGGCTGGTGCAAGGACATCGAAAAAGACGGCATGCTCAAATGGGCGCAGCAGACCATGCAGGGCCGGCTCGGCAGCAAAGTCTCGCGGGCGGAGGTCGACTGGTGGGTCAACACCATCCAGAGCAAAACGGCGGTCTCGACCATGCAGGGCTATTTGCGCTGGGTGCCGGGCATGGACATCCGCGCCGACGTCGCGAAAATCCAATGTCCGACGCTGGTGTTCTGCACCACCGGCAGCGGATTGCGCAGCGTCGACAGCTACAAGGAATGGACGTCGACCATCCGCAAGTCGCAGCTGATCGTACTCGACAGCGACGCCTGGCACGCCGCGGGCGCGCTGCCCGATGAGTGCGCGAAAGCGGCGCTGGAGTTTATTAATGCGCATCGAGCGTAAAACAATGAATTCAAACTCTGCCCCCTCCCTAGCCCTCCCCCGTAAACGGGGGAGGGAATCGTTCTGCCGCTCCCTCCCCCGTGCAACGGGGGAGGGTTGGGGTGGGGGCACGCTATTGTTCGCCGCCCTTCTACTTTGCACGCACTCCCTCGCCCAAACCTATCCGGCAAAACCAATACGCATCGTCGTCGGTTATCCGCCGGGCGGACCGACCGACATGATCGCGCGCACGGTCGCGCAAAAACTCACGCCTGCGCTGGGCGCGCAGGTTATCGTGGACAACCGCCCGGGCGCGAGCGGCATGATAGGCGCCGAACTCACGGTGAAGGCGCCGCCCGACGGTTACACCCTGCTGACGGTGCCGATCACTTTCGCGGTCATCCCCAGCATGTATCCCAAAATGCCCTACGACACCGAGAAAGACCTGGCACCGGTCGCGCTCGTTGCCGCGGCACCTTTCATACTCGTCGTGCATCCGACGCTGCCGGTAAAAACGGTCAAGGATCTGATCGCGCTCGCGAAGAGCCGTCCGGGCCAGATCAACTACGCATCGGCGAGCACCGGCGGAATGCCGCATCTCGCAGGCGAGCTCTTCAACCTGATGGCCGGCGTCAAGCTCACGCACATCCCGTACAAGGGCGCGGCGCCGGCGACCATCGATTTACTCGCCGGACAGGTGTCTCTGATGTTCAACAACATGCTTTCGGCAATGCCGCACATCAAGTCCGGCAAGTTGCGCGCGGTGGCAGTCACCAGCGCAAAACGTTCGAGCGCGGTGCCCGAACTGCCGACCGTGGCCGAAACGATCAAGGGCTTCGAAGCGAGCGGCTGGTACGGCGCATTCGCGCCCGCAGCAACGCCGCGCGAAATCATCGCGAAGCTCAACGGCGAAATCAATCGCGCGATGCGTCAGCCGGACGTCGCACAACGCTTCGCCGGCGACGGCGTCGAAGCGGTGACCATGACCCCGGCGGAATTCGGCGCGTACCTGCACGGCGAAATTGTGAAATGGGGCAGGGTCGTAAAAATCTCCGGAGCAACGGTTGACTGACGTTGCGCGGGGCGTCCTCGTCATCTGGGCGCTCGTCCCGTTGGGTGCGTCGGCTGCCGACTATCCGTTGCGGCCGATACGCGTGATCGTTCCCTACCCCGCCGGCGGCCCGGTCGACATCACGCTGCGCGCGATCTCGCCGCGCCTGACCGAATCGCTGAAACAGCCGATCGTGATCGACAACCGCGGCGGCGCCGGCGGGACGATAGGCGCCGATCTCGTCGCCAAAGCGGCGCCCGACGGTTACACGCTGCTCGCGTGTTCGACCGGCAACACGATCAACGCGACGTTGATCCCGGGATTGCCGTACGATTTCGCGCGCGATTTCGCGCCGGTCACCCTGATCGCCATCATCACCAGCATCCTCGTCGTGAATCCCGCCGTGCCCGCGCGCTCCGTGCAGGAGCTCATCGCGCTGGCAAAAGCGAAACCCGGCGAGTTCGCCTACGCGTCCACCGGTAACGGCACGCCGACGCATCTCGCCGCCGAAATGTTCAAGAACATGGCCGGCGTGAATCTCGTGCATGTGCCGTACAAAGGCGGCGCGCCCGCAGCCGTGGACCTGCTCGCGGGACAGGTACAGCTCTCTTTCATCAGCGCGCCGGCTGTTATGCCTCACGTGAAGTCGGGGCGCCTGCGCGCGCTGGCGGTCACGAATGCGAAGCGCTCGCAATTGCTGCCCAATCTGCCGACCGTCGCGGAGTCGGGATTGCCCGGTTACGAATCCGAAGGCTGGCACGGCCTGTGCGGCCCGGCGCGGCTGTCGCCCGCCGTCGTCGACGCGCTGTATCGCGAGACGAGCGCGGCGTTGCGCGTGTCTGAAGTGGCGGCACTGCTCGCGAGCGGCGGCGCCGAGCCCGTCGGCATGCCGCCCGCGGCGTTTGCGGTGCTGGTGCGCAACGACATCGCCCGCTGGGCCAGGGTCATCAAAGCCGCCCATGTGAAAGTCGATTGACGGTCGGTGCGCTATAATCGGGCGAAAACCGCAGCTATCCGCACGCACCTGTTCGTTATAACCCGCAACCACCCGCAACAAACCAAGGGAGCATCATGTCAGCAGATCTCATGAAAGCCTCGCCGCTCGGCACGTACGTCGAGTACTGCAAGAAAGGCGAACTTGCGTACCAGGTGTGCACCGACGACAACACGCCCATATTCCACCCGCGCGCGGTCGCGCCGAAAACCGGCAGCGCCAATCTCGAATGGCGCGTCTCCAAGGGTCTCGGTACCGTCTACTCGACGACGGTCGTGCACGCCGGCAAGGATGTACCGCCGTTCAACGTCGCGCTGATCGACATCGATGAAGGCTATCGCATGATGAGCCGCGTCGAAGGCATCGACCCGATGGCGGTCAAGATCGGCATGCGCGTCAAGGTGAAAATCAACCCGGGCGACGACAAGCAGCTCCCCTATCCCGTGTTCACTCCGGCGGAGGGCGCAAAATGAGCGGCCGTAAACGCGGTAGTGTTGCAGTCGTCGGCGCGGCCGAGTCCGATCTGGGCCTGGTAGCGCCGCACACGAGCCCCGTCGACCTGATGGCGCAGGCCACCATGCGCGCGCTCGACGATGCCGGCCTGAAGTTGTCCGACGTCGACGGCCTGTTCGTCGCCGCCACGCAGGTGCGCATGGGTCCGATGGCGCTCGCCGATTACCTGCGCATCAAGCCGAAGTATTTCGACGGCACCATCATCGGCGGCTCGTCGTTCATGTCGCATGTCACCCACGCGCAGGCCGCGATCGAAGCGGGCCTGTGTGAAGTGGCCGTCATCGCGTACGGCAGCACGCAGCGCTCGGTCAGCCGTGCCGCCGCCAGCCCGCGCGAATACAATCATTACGAATCACCGTACAAGCCCATCCTGCCGATCAGCGCGTACGCGCTCGCCGCCGCGCGCCACATGCACCAGTACGGCACGACTGTCGAGCAGCTCGCCGAAGTCGCGGTGTCGGCGCGCAAATGGGCGCTGCTGAATCCCGTCGCATGGGAAAAAGAGCCCCTGACCATAGAGCAGGTCAGAAAAGCGCGCGTAGTGAGCTATCCGTTCACGGTGCGCGACTGCTGCCTCGTAGTCGACGGCGGCGGCGCGATCGTCGTCACCTCGGCCGCGCGCGCCAAGACGCTCAAGAAAAAACCCGTCTACGTGCTCGGCACCGGCGATACGCTGAGCCACTTGAACATCTCGAGCATGCCTGACCTCACCGTCAGCGGTGCCAAAGATTCCGGCGAGCAGGCCTTCAAGATGGCCGGCGTCAAGCAATCCGACGTCAGGATGCTGTCGCTCTACGACGCGTTCACCATCACGCCCATCCTCTTCGTCGAAGACCTGGGCTTCTGCAAAAAAGGCGAAGGCGGCAAATTCTTCGAAGGCGGCAAGACCGCACCCGGCGGCAGCAACATCCCCGTCAACACGAGCGGCGGCGGATTGTCGTACTGCCATCCGGGCATGTATGGCCTCCTGGTGATGATAGAAGCGGTGCGCCAGGTTCGCGGTGAATGCGACAAGCGCCAGGTCAAGAACTGCGACGTTGCCCTCGCGCACGGCAATGGCGGGGTCCTGTCGAGCCAGTGCACGGTAATATTCGGATCGGAAGCAACGCTGTAAACCGTGTAATCAAATGCGCGGTGCGACGACTAAGTTGCGTCAACCGGCCGCGGCGCGGGAATTCCCCGCCCCGCCGCCGGTCTTAACGCTACTGGAGGACACATCATGCAACGACGTACATTCTGGAAAGCACTCGCCGGCATACCGCTGGCCCTCGGCATTGCGCGGCGGGCGGTAGCAGCCCCGGTGGAATCGATGAAAGCCGTCGAGGAACTGCAGAAGAACTGGAAGTCGCTGCTCGCCGACGGCGCCAAGGTGCCGTCGCCGGGTGAACCGCTGAAACTCCCGAACGACGAGTGGAAAAAGCGTCTTAAAGGACTGGCGTACGACGTGCTGCGCGAGGAAGGCACCGAGCGGCCCGGCTCGAGCCCGCTCAACGACGAGAAGCGCCAGGGCGTGTTCGCATGCGCGGGTTGCGACCTGCCGCTGTTCACGTCGGCGATGAAATTTGAAAGCGGCACCGGGTGGCCGAGCTTTTTCACGACGATCCCGGGCGTGTTCGGCGCCAGCACCGACCACAAGATCCTCTATCCGCGCACCGAGTATCACTGCATACGCTGCGGCGGCCATCACGGCCACGTGTTCGACGACGGCCCGGCGCCGACCGGCAAGCGCTACTGCAACAACGGCGTCGCTCTCAAGTTCATTCCGAAAACCGGCAAAGCTTGACGCTTGCCCGGTAGCAACGCGTTAAGGAAATCCGTCGCACCCGCTTGAAGCCGGTGCGACGGCCTTGTTCCGGATTTGCAACACTGCGAAATCGGATACGCCGCCCGGCGCATGCCGGCATTTTCTTTTTTCGGTTCCTGCTGATATGCTTCTATCTCATGTCCGGTCCGACATTGAGACTTGCCAGCTTCGCCGACGCGCAGTCGATCGCATTGATGTCGCGCGAGCTGATCGAAACCGGGCTCTCCGGCTGGTCGTGGGACCCCAGGCGCGTGGCGCGCGCGATCCAGGCCAAGGACACTGCCGTGGTTATCGCCGCGGTTCGCAATCATCTCACCGGTTTCGCGATCATGAATTTCGGCGACGAGCAGGCGCACCTGAGCCTGCTCGCCGTAACGCCCTCGTACCAGCGTTGCGGCATCGGCCGGCAACTGATGACGTGGCTCGAGGAGTCGGCATTGATCGCCGGCATCGCGACATTCAATCTCGAATTGCGCGCGACGAATTTCGGCGCGCGCGATTTCTACCGCGCGCTCGGGTTCAGCGAGGCGGCCTATATACCCGGCTATTACAGTGGCGTCGAAACCGCGTTGAGGATGTCGCGCGACATCCGCCGCCAGATCCCCGACCGCATCAGCTAGAGGCTGTCTTAGTCCGCAACAACGCCCGCCTGCCGGATGACCGCCGCCCATTTACCGACTTCGGACGCAATATAAGCGCCGAACTCGGCCGGCGAGTCCGCGACGGCTTCGAGTCCCTGCACAGCGAGGCGCTCGCGGATGTCCGGCGATTGCACTATTGCGGCGACCTGCCGGTTAAGCTGCATCACTATGGCCGGCGGCGTGCCGGCGGGCGCGACCACCCCCATCCAGACGGCAACGTCGTAACCGCGCAATCCCGATTCGCTGATGGTGGGCACCTCCGGCAGCGCGGCAGCGCGCTTGAGACTGGTCACGCCCAGTGCGCGCAGGCGCGCCTGGCGGATGTGCGGCAGCGCCGACACGAGGCTCGCAAACATGATCTGCGTTTGTCCGCCGAGCAAATCGGTGAGCGCCTGCGGGCTGCCTTTGTACGGCACGTGGACAAGATTGACGCCCGCCATGGTTTTGAATAATTCCGCGGCGAGGTGCGGAGACGTGCCGCTGCCCGCGGACGCGTAGTTGATCTGGCCGGGCTTCGCTTTCGCAAGCGCAATCAGCGCCTGGGTATTGGTCGCCGGAACGGCGGGATGTGCGACCAGCACGTTGGCGCTCGTGTTGATCAGCGTGACCGGCGCAAAACTGCGCACGGGATCGTAATTCACCTTTTTGTAGAGGCTGGGCGCCATCGCGAACGTGCTGATGTTGCCGAGCAACAGCGTATAGCCGTCGGGCGCCGCCTTGGCGGCGAGTTCGCACGCAATCGTGCCGCCCGCACCGGGACGGTTATCGACGACCGCGGCCTGGCTCCAGACTTCCGTGAGCGGCTGGCCGATCATGCGCGCGACGATATCCACGCCGGCACCCGCCGGAAACGGCACGAGTATGCGCACGGGCCGGTTCGGATAACTTTGCGCAGATGCGCCGGCAGTGCAGGCCGAGAACACAACGCCCGCAACCAGCGCGCGCGCCGTCAACGTCATTTCGCGAGACCCAGCTCGCCAAGGATGGTCTTGTATTCGGCAAATTCCGCGTCGAGAAATTGCTTCGATTCGCGGCTCGGGCGGTAATCGCCTTCAAGCTGGTGCTCGGCAAGATATTTTTTCCAATCGTCGCTCGCGGCGAGCTTCGCGAGTTCGGCGTCCCAGAACGCGATCTGCGCGGGCGCCATGCTTTTGGGTCCGATCACGCCGCGCCAGAAAGCGGCGACGACATTGCTGCCCTGCTCTTTCCACGTCGGCACCGTTGCGTACGCGGCCGCCAGCCGCCGCGGCGCCGCGACCGCAAGCGCGCGCATCTGCCCGCCTTCGATCTGCGGCAACGGGCCCGATGCGTTCGATACCATGACGTCGAGATGCCCGCCAAGGACGCCGGTCATCGCCTGCGGCGACGACGTGAACACGGCCACCTTCAACCTGCGCACGTCGATCCCGGCTGGCCGCGCGATCTGCGCGATTGCGATATGGCTCGGATTGCCGAGCGTGGTCGCGAGACCGAAACTCAAGCTTGCCGGGTCCTTTTTCAGCCGCTCGACCAGATCGCGCCCGGTTTTGAGCGGCGAATCCGCGCGCACCACGAACACCACATATTCCGACAGCATTTGGGCGAGCGGCGTCACGTCGTTGTACGTGAGCGGATTGCTGCCGGTAAGCGAATTCGTCAGCAGCGTCGGCGAGGTCACGGCGATGTAATGCGCGTCCCCGGGATGCGAATTCATATAAGTCCACGCCACCGCGCTGCCGGCGCCGGGACGGTTGACCACCGTGGACGGCACGCTGAACGCGCGCTTCTCCTGCCAGATTTTCTGCATCGCGCGCGCCATGATGTCGAGCGCGCCGCCGGGTGCGACGCCGGAAATGATTTCGATCGGCTTCTCGGGATGCCAGTCGGCGGCGTGCGCGCCGCATGCGCAGAAAACAAACGCGACTGCGGCAATTGAGCGTGAGAGCGTTTTCATCATGCGCCGCCCTCACCAGCCGAGCGCGTAAGCAGGACGGCGCGGGTCGGCTCCACCCTCCAGAATACCGGTATCGGGATTTACGCGTATCGTACACACCGCGCCGGCGCGCCACTCGACGTCCGGCCACCATTTGACGTCGTGACCGAGCGCGGCGAGTTCATCGCCGGTCGCGGACGGTATGCGGCTCTCGAGATTGAGCCGGCCCGGATGGTAGGCATGCGGCGCGGACGACGAGGGAAAACTGTAGGTCGCGAAACGCGGCGCTTCGATCGCACTTTGCACGTCCATGCCGAACGCGTTGACGTTGAGAAACACCTGCAGCATCGCCTGCGGCTGGATGTCGTTGCCGGGCGTGCCGAAAGGCATATAGGCCTGGCCGTTGCGCAACGCGAGTGCAGGGCTCGGCGTGAGCCGCGGGCGCTTGCCCGGCGCGAGCGCCGCCGGATGCGCAGGATCGCACCACGACTGCGAACCGCGCGACGACGGGCACAGCCCCGTGCCGGGTATCACCGGTGTTGCCGACGAGCCGTCGCTCGGCGTGGCCGAAAACGCGTTGCCGTCCTTATCGACCGCGCACACGTAAGATGTGTCGGCGAGCGGCGCAGGTTCGCCGTGCGACGCGCGCGGTAATTGCTGGCGCGGCGCACTCTTGCCGCCGGCGTCCCCCGCTTCTGGCATACCCGGCGCCGCCTTGCGCGGATCGATCATCTTGCGGCGCGCGTCGGCGTAGCGTGCGGACGTCAATGTCTCGATCGGCACGTCGACGAACTTCGGATCGCCGTAGTAGCGCTGACGGTCGGCAAATGAAAGTTTCAACGCTTCTGTCAACACGTGGATGTATTGCGGCGAGTTGTGACCGAGCGCGCGCACGTCGACGCCCGACACAATATTGAGCGCCTGCGCGAGCACCGGACCCTGGCACCACGGCCCGCAGGTGTAGAGATCGACGTCGGCGTAGCGCGTGGTGAGCGGCGTCTCGAACGTGACGCGGTAATCGGCCAAATCCTGCATCGTGACCCACCCGCCGTTCTCGCGATGGTATTTGGCGATCAGCGAAGCGATGTCGCCTTTGTAAAAGGCGTCGCGCGCCGCGTGCAGGCCCGCGACGCGGCCCTTGCCGGCGCGCACCTTTTCCTGATCTGCCATGTGCTGGATCGTGCGGCCGAGATCGCTCTGCACGAAGAGATCGCCGACCTTCGGCGGCTTGCCGTTCGGCAGGAAAACTTCCGCACTCGACGGCCAGCGCCGGTAGGAGTCCTGATGCTCTTCGAGGTACTCCGCCATGAACCAGTGCATTGCGAAGCCGTCGCGCGCGAAACGGATCGCCGCCGCCGAAACGTCGCCGAAACTCATGGTGCCGTATTTCTCGAGCGCGGTGATCCATGCGCAAGGCGCGGCCGGCATCACCGTGCGCAATATGCCCGGCGGCATCTTGCCGCCGTACTGCTGGTTGAACACGTCGATGGACGCGGCTTGCGGCCACGTGCCGAGGCCGTCGATATTGACCACCGTGCGCTCTTTGGCGAGATAAATCATCATGGGTGCTACGCCGGCGAAATTGACGCGGTCCGTCTGCAATACGCCCAACGCCATTCCCGCCGCGACGCCGGCATCGATCGCGTTGCCGCCCGCCTCAAGAATCGCGAATCCCGCATGGGCGGCGGCGTGGTGGCCGGCCGCAATCATGTGACGGGTGCCGGTAATGACGGGACGATAGGCGGACATCTTGACCTCGCGGGGGTGAATACCAGTTGCGCCGGCTGAAGGCGCCGGCTTCACGCGCAAAATATAGCAGGAACTGCGCGGGCGCGTATTCCGCCGTCAGTGAATGATGTAACCGCCGTCGGCGACAAGGTTGCTGCCGTGAATAAACGTGGCTTCGGTCGAAGCGAGGAACAACACCGTCGCCGCGATTTCTTCCGGCCTGCCCCACCGTTTGACCGGCACCTGCGACGCGCGCAATTCGCGGTGTCCGGGCTCGCGCTCCATGCGCGCGCGCGTGAATTCGGTTTCGATCGGGCCGGGGCTTACGGCATTGACCGTGATGTTGTCCTTCGCAAGTTCGAACGCCATCGCCTTCGTGAGATAAATCAACGCGGCTTTCGACAACCCGTAAAGCGCCGAATCGGCCGCGGCAACGATGCCGTTCTGGCTCGCAATCGTAATGATGCGCCCGCCGCCGTTTGCGCGCATCGACGGCACTACCGCCTGGCTCGCAAGAAAGGGGGCGCGCACGTTGACGGCGACGAGCTGGTCGAAATCCGCCGCCGAATATTCGCCGAACGGGTGGCGGATGCGAATGCCGGCGTTGTTCACGAGGATGTCGATGCGGCCAAGGCTTGCGATCGCAGCGTCTATCATGTGTTGCACGTCGTCAGCATTGGCGAGGTCGAAGAGGCCGAATTCTGCGCGGCAGAACGCGTTGTGAGAACGGCACTCGGCGGCGACCGCCGACAGTTCCTCGCGCGTGCCGTCGGCGGCAAGGTAGACAGCGGCCCCCGCCTTCGCCAAAGCCAGCGCGATCGCGCGCCCGATCCCGCGTGAAGCGCCGGTAATCAATGCAACTTTCCCCGTCAGCGAACTCATAGCCACTCCCCGGAATTATCGTTTTAAATTGTTCCCTGCTGCTGCAACGCCCATATGACGTGCTCGCGGACCAGCGCCGACTCGTGTTCGAGGCGCGCGCGCAACCCTGCCATTATCGCCTGCGCGGACGCCGATTCTGCGGGCAAATCACGCAGCGCGTTGCCCATGCCCACCGCAAGATTGCGCAACCAGCGCGCGTAACCGATGCGATGGATGGCGCTGCCCAGGAGGCGCGCATGAAATTCGTCTTCGCTCCACGCGAAGAGCTCGACGAGCGTGACATTGTCGAGGCCGTTGCGCACGGCGAAATCGGCCTCTCCGCTCGTTCGCGCAAACCGGTTCCACGGGCAGACGAGCTGGCAGTCGTCGCAGCCGTAAACACGATTGCCGATCAACGCCCGCAGTTCGACTGGTATGCTGCCGAAGTGCTCTATGGTCAGATACGAGATGCAGCGGCGCGCATCGAGTCGGTACGGAGCGACGATCGCGCGCGTCGGGCAGATGTCGATGCATTTTTCGCACTTGCCGCAATGGTTCGCGCCGGCGGCATCGACCGGCAGCGGCAGGTCGGTGTAAATCTCGCCGAGGAAGAAATAGGAGCCCGCTTCGCGCGTCAGCAGCAGTGTATGCTTGCCGCGCCAGCCCAAGCCGGCCCTGGCGGCGAGCTCGACTTCCATCACGGGCGCGCTGTCGGTGAACACGCGATGGCTGAAGCGGCCGACGGCGGCTTCGACGCGCCCGGCCAGGCGCTGCAGACGCCGGCGCAGCACCTTGTGATAGTCGCGCCCGAGCGCGTAGCGCGACACGTAAGCCTTGTCCGGCGCGTTGATGACCGACCAGCTCTCGGTGGCCCTGGGAGGAAAATAATTCATCCGCGCCGCGATCACGCGCAACGTGCCGGGCACGAGTTCAGCAGGACGCGCGCGTTTGACGCCATGCTTTGCCATATAATCCATGTCGCCATGAAAACCGGCGTTCAACCATTCGAGAAGACGCGGTTCGGCGTGGCCCAAGTCGGCATCGGCGATGCCGACTTCCTGAAATCCGAGTTCGACACCCCAGGCGCGTATCTGTTGCGCGAGTTCGGCAAGGCCGGCGGGGGCCAATTGTTCAATCTGCATAATCTCGCATCATAATCAGCCAGCCATGCAAATGACACGCCATCTCGCCGCCGAAGCCGACACACTGGCACTCGGCGCGGTCGTTGCGCGTGGATTGCGGCCCGGCATGGTGATCTACCTCAAGGGCGAACTCGGCGCGGGCAAAACCACGCTCGCCCGCGGCATTTTGCAGGCGCTGGGCGTCGCCGACCGCATAAAAAGCCCGACTTTCACGCTGGTTGAACCTTATATCATTTCTAGTTTATACTTGTATCACTTTGATTTTTATCGGCTCAGACATCCAGATGAATGGGTCGATGCTGGCTTCCGCGACTACTTCAATGCAGATGCGGCGTGCCTGGTCGAATGGCCGGAGAAAGCCGGAGCACAACTGCCGGTGGCGGACGTGATGATCGAACTGATGGTGGACGGCGACGAACGCAACATAACGCTCAGCGCGAACACGGAGGCTGGCACAAATTGTTTGAGGCGGTTTCAGACCTGACACCCCACCTCGCCACGGCGACCGCGTCTGCGGGTCATCGCCGGTGCCGCCCTATTCTGATCAATTTACTGTGGTGCGTTGTGCTGCTCGGCACATATGCGGCGCAGGCCGCAACCGCCGTGACCTCCGTGCGCGTGTGGCCGGCGCAGGACTATACGCGCATCACGATCGAAGCCGCGACGCCGATCACGCACGAAATGCTGCTGTTGAAAAACCCCGAGCGGCTCGCGCTCGATCTGCAGGACGTCGAGTTGACACCCGCGCTGCAGGAACTCGCCGGCAAGGTCGGCGCCAACGATCCCTATGTCAAAGCCGTGCGCGTGGGCCGGTTCAAACCGGGCATCGTGCGCCTCGTTTTCGACCTCAAAGCCGAAGCGAAGCCGGAAGTGTTCACGTTAAAGCCGATCGCGGAATACGGCAATCGCCTCGTGCTCGACATCTATCCAGCGCAGGCGGTCGATCCGCTGCTCGCACTGCTCGAAAAATCCCAGTCCGGGGCGCAACCTGTCGTGCCGATCCCGCTGCCGCAGCCCGCGACGACGGTCGAACCAAGAAACGCCGATGCCGGCATCGTCAAGACGACTATCGACCCGACGCCGAAACCTTCACGCACTGGCAAGCCCGACAACCAGCGGCTGGTCATCGTCGCGATCGATGCCGGTCACGGCGGCGAAGATCCGGGCGCACGCGGCCGCGGCGGCGCGCACGAGAAAGACGTGACGCTCGCGATCGCGCGCAAGCTGAAGGACATGATAGACCGCGAGCCCAACATGCGCGGCGTGTTGACGCGCGACGATGACTACTTCATCCCGCTGCATCACCGCGTGGAAAAAGCGCGCAAGGTGTATGCGGATTTGTTCGTGTCGGTGCATGCGGATGCATTCATCAAGCCGAACGCGCGCGGCTCGTCGGTATTTGCGTTGTCGGAGCGCGGCGCGACCAGTTCCGCCGCCAAATGGCTCGCCAAGAAGGAAAACGACGCCGACCTGATCGGCGGCGTGAACCTCGACGTGCAGGACCCCTATCTCAAAATGACGCTCGCCGATCTCTCCTTCACGGCACAGATCAACGACAGCCTGAAGCTCGCGCGCGCGGTGCTGACCGAATTGGGCGAAATCAACACGCTGCACAAAGGCGACGTCGAGCAGGCGGGTTTCGCGGTGCTGAAGGCGCCGGACATTCCGTCGATCCTGGTCGAGACCGCGTTCATCAGCAATCCGGACGAAGAGAATAAACTCAAAAGCGGCGCGTACCAGGAGCAGATGGCGGAAGCCATCGTCGCCGGCATCCGGCGCTATTTCGCGCAGAACCCGCCGCTGTCCCGCGCGCGCGTCGCCAGGAATCCGTGACGCACACCGCGCGGCCGCGCGTTGAATTCGGCCATACTCCGCTGTTTCGCTAAACCACCGGGAGCTTCAAATGAATATGCGGCAACGCATGGCGCAGTTCGCGCTGGCGGCGGTCTTTTCGGTCGGCGGCGCACTCGCGGCGGAGACTTATCCGTCCAAGTCCGTGCGCTTCATCGTGCCCTATCCGCCGGGCGGCGGCTCGGATATCACGGGCCGCGCAATCGGCGCGAAACTCAACGATTACCTCGGCCAGACGTTCGTCATAGACAACCGGCCGGGCGCGACCGGTTTGATCGGCACGCAACTCGCCGCCCGCGCGCCGGCCGACGGCTACACCCTCTTGCTGGCCGACGCGCCGCACACCATCAACGCGCTGGTGTATTCCAAGCCTCCGTACGACGCGATCAAAGATTTTGCGCCGATCAACCTGCTCGCCACTTCGCCGCAGGCGCTGTGCGCGCATCCGTCGTTCAGCGCGAATACGTTCAAGGAACTTCTCGCCATGCCGCGGGCGCAAACTGAAAAACTCGCGATGGGCTCGAGCGGACTGGCGAGTGGGCCGCACATGCTTTACGAATGGCTGCGGCTGAAAACCGGACTGGTCCTCAATCACGTGCCTTATAAGGGCGGCGGGCCGTCGCTCTCCGACGCCGTGGCCGGACAGATCCCGCTGGTTATGAATGCAGTCCCCGCCTCGATGCCTTTCCTGAAATCCGGCCGCCTGAAAGCGCTGGCGATTTCGAGCGCCGAACGCCATCCCTTGCTGCCCGGTGTCGCGACATTCCAGGAGTCGGGCGTCAAGGATTTCGTCTCGTTTCAGTGGTACGGGGTGTTCGCGCCTGCCGGCACGCCGCGCGAGATTGTGGCGGTGCTCAATCGCGAGATCAACAAGTCACTCGATTCCCCGGAGATCAGAGACCGCTTCGTCTCGTTGACGCTCGACCCGGCGCCGGGCAAACCCGAGGCCTTCCTGAAGTTCCTGCAGAACGAAGACGCGCGCTGGCGCGAGGTGCAGAAACAGGTCCACGTGCGGCTGGACTGAGCGCCGCATCACAGAACCACAAGTGAAAAAGGCCGCGCGAGCGGCCTTTTTAATGGGAGCGGATGCCTTCAGGTTTTCAGCGCGGCCAGCACTTCGTCAAGCATCTTCTTGGCATCTCCGAACAGCATGCGGTTGTTCTCTTTGTAGAATAGCGGATTGTCGACGCCGGCATAGCCTGACGCCATGCTGCGCTTCATCACTATCGAGGTCTTGGCTTTCCACACCTCCAGCACCGGCATGCCGGCGATCGGGCTCGTCGGATCGTCCTGCGCCGCGGGATTCACGATGTCGTTCGCGCCGATCACCATCGCGACGTCGGTGTCCGGAAAATCCTCGTTTAACTCGTCCATCTCGAACACGATGTCATAAGGGACCTTGGCCTCGGCCAACAGCACGTTCATGTGACCCGGCATGCGGCCGGCGACCGGATGAATGCCGAAGCGCACGTTGACGCCCTTTTCGCGCAGCAGCTTGGTGATTTCGAACACTGTATGCTGGGCTTGCGCGACTGCCATGCCGTAGCCCGGCACGATGATCACGTTCTTGGCGTCGCGCAACAATTCCGCGGTTTCCGCAGCAAGAATCGGCGAGACTTCGCCCGCGGGTTGCGCGGCGCCGGTGGCTGCCGCCGGCGTGCCGCCGCCGGTGCCGAAACCGCCCGCGATCACGCTGATGAAGTGGCGATTCATCGCCTTGCACATGATGTAAGACAGGATGGCGCCGCTCGAGCCCACCAGCGCGCCCGTTACGATCAAGAGGTCGTTATTGAGCATGAAGCCCGTGGCCGCCGCCGCCCAACCCGAGTAGCTGTTGAGCATCGACACCACCACCGGCATGTCGGCGCCGCCGATTGCCATCACCATGTGAATGCCAAAGAGCAGCGCAATGACGGTCATCACCATCAACGGGGTCATGCCATCGGCCACCGTATGCGTGTTGATGAAAACGCCGCCAAAGTAGATAACCACCAGCAAGCCGAGGAGGTTCATGAAGTGGCGCCCCGGCAGCAGCACCGGCTTGCCGGTAATCTTGCCCGACAACTTGCCGAACGCGATGAGCGAGCCGGAAAAAGTCACCGCACCGATCAGGATACCGACATAGATCTCCACTTCGTGGATGGTTTTCTCGGCGCCCTGGAACACGCCCGCCGCGGCCGGATCGATATAGTTGGCAAAACCGACCAGCATCGCCGCCAGACCGACCAGACTGTGCATCAGCGCCACCAGCTCCGGCATTTGCGTCATTTTTACCGTGCGCGCGGCGTAGATGCCGATGGTGGCGCCGACCGCCATGGCGCCAACGATCCAGCCATAGCCCGCCTTCGTGACCTGCGGCCCGAGCACCGTCGCCAACACGGCGATGGTCATGCCGATCATGCCGTACAGGTTGCCGCGGCGCGAAGTCTCGGGATTCGACAGCCCGCCGAGACTCAAGATGAAAAGAATGGTCGCTCCGATATAGGAGACTGTTGCAAGGGTTACGGACATTTTTCGTCTCGCTTATTTGCGGAACATATCCAGCATGCGCTGGGTGACGGCGAACCCGCCGAACATATTGACACAGGTGAGTGCAATGCCCGCCACCGCGAGCCCGAGGATCCAGGTCTCCGGCCGTTCCATCCCGGCCCCGGCCGAAAGCGGCGGCGCCACTTGCACCAGTGCACCGATGGCGATAATGCTGCTGATCGCATTGGTCACGCTCATCAGCGGCGTGTGCAGCGCCGGCGTAACGTTCCACACCACCATGTAGCCGACGAATACTGCCAGCACGAACACCGTAAAGTGTCCGAGAAATGCCGGCGGCGCAAAAGCGCCGATGAACCAGAACAAGACCGCTGCGACCAGGAATGTGATCGCCGTGCTGGTGCCCGAGGCCGGTGCACTCGTCTCGCCATGTTTCGGCGCCTTCGGCGGCATAGCTGCCGGCTTGGCGGCAGGGGCCGCCATCTTGATCGGCGGTGCCGGCCAGGTAACTGCGCCGTCCTTGATGACCGTCAAGCCGCGGATGGCGTCGTCTTCCATGTTGACGTTGATGACGCCGTCCTTGGTCTTGCACAGTTCCTCGGCAAGACGGAACAGGTTGGTCGAATACAGCGTCGAGGACTGCTTGGCCAGCCGGCTGACGAGGTCGGTGTAGCCGATGATGGTGACGCCGTGCTTCACGACCGCCTGGCCGGGCTCGGTGAGTTCGCAGTTGCCGCCCTGCTCGGCCGCCATGTCGACGATGACGCTGCCCGGCTTCATGCTCTTCACCATCTCGGCGGTGATGAGCTTGGGCGCAGGCTTGCCGGGAATCAGCGCGGTGGTGATGATGATGTCCACCTCGCGGGCCTGCTTGGCGTACATTTCGCGCTGGGCCTGCTGGAAGCCCTCGCTCATGACTTTGGCATAGCCGCCGCCGCCGGAGCCTTCTTCCTCGTAATCGACCTTGACGAATTCACCGCCCAGCGACACGACCTGGTCGGCCACTTCGGCGCGCGTGTCGTTGGCGCGCACGATGGCGCCCAAGCCCGCGGCGGTGCCGATCGCGGCGAGGCCGGCGACGCCGGCACCGGCGATGAAGACCTTGGCCGGCGGCACCTTGCCTGCGGCGGTGATCTGGCCGTTGAAGAAGCGGCCGAAGGCATTGGCGGCCTCGATGACGGCGCGGTAGCCGGCGACACCGGCCTGCGAGGTGAGCGCATCCATCTTCTGGGCGCGGGAGAGCACGCGGGGCAGCGCATCGATGGCCAGCACGGTGGCCTTGCGCGCCGCCAGCTGCTGCATGAGCTCGGGGTTCTGCGCCGGCCAGATGAACGAGATGAGCGTGCCGCCTTCGCGCAGCAGTTTCACTTCGTCGGTGTTGGGGCCGCGCACTTTAAATACGATGTCTGAGCCAGCCCAAAGCGTCGCAGCGTTATCGACGATCTCGGCGCCTGCTGCACGATAAGTATCGTCGCTGAAATTCGCCCCGTCGCCGGCACCTGACTCCACTGCGACCTTGAATCCGAGCTTGATGAGTTTTTCGACAACTTCGGGCACGGTGGCGACGCGCTTCTCGCCGGCCGCGATTTCTTTTGGAACGCCTATGACCTGAGGCATGGATTCCTCTCGTTGAAACGACTGGATAACAGCGGCAGATTATAGCAACAGCCCGGCGGAATCCGCCCTGCGTAAGCGAACGACATTTGATGCAGGTCAATCAAGTTATAATTTCCCATGGCCGTCATTCGCGTGTTGCCCGACCTTCTGATCAATCAGATCGCCGCGGGCGAAGTCATCGAACGCCCCGCGGCGGCACTCAAGGAACTGCTCGAAAACAGCCTGGATGCCGGCGCTCACGATATCGGCGTGCAACTCGCGAGCGGCGGCACCAAGCTGCTCAAAGTCAGCGACGACGGCAGCGGCATCGGCAAAGCGGAACTGGCGCTGGCGGTCGCGCGTCATGCGACCAGCAAAATCGCCACACTCGACGATCTCGAATGCATCGCGAGCCTCGGTTTCCGCGGCGAAGCGCTGGCCAGCATCGCGGCGGTCTCCCATCTCACCTTGACGAGCCGGCCGCGCGAGGAAAAGCACGCGTGGACCCTGGCGGTCGAAGGCGGCACGCTGACCGAGCCCAGACCGGCCGCGCACGATGCCGGCACCAGCATCGAAATCCATGACTTGTACTTCAACACGCCGGCGCGCCGCAAATTCCTGAAGTCCGAAGCGACCGAGTACGCGCATTGCGACGAGACCTTCAAACGCATCGCGCTCGCGCGCCCGGATGTCGCCTTCAAGCTGCTGCATAACGGTCGCGCACAATGGCATTTGCCGGCGCACAGCCGCGAAGAACGCATTGCCGCGGTGCTCGGCGAGGATTTTGCCGCGACGGCGATTGCGGTCGACGCGCAAAGCGGCACCACGCGGCTGACCGGACTCGTCGGCTCGCCCGCAGCCGCGCGCGGCACCCGCGACGCGCAATATTTCCTCGTCAACGGCCGCTTCGTGCGCGACAAGGTGCTCGCGCACGCGTTGCGCCAGGCGTACCAGGACGTGCTGCATCACGACCGCCATCCGTCTTTCGTGCTGTCCCTCGAGCTCGACCCGGCGCGCGTCGACGTCAACGTCCATCCGGCTAAAAGCGAGGTGCGCTTCCGCGATTCCCAGGCAATACATCAATTCGTATTTCATGCGGTGAGCCGCGCACTCGCGGGCGCCGCCGGCGGCGCGACGGACGTTTTGCCCGAACCGGGGGCGCGCCCGTCGACCGCGGGCTTCGTCGCGATCCAGCATCGCATGCCGCTCGGCGTCGCGCAATCCGGCGCCGCGTACGAAACTTTGTTTGGACGCACCGACGCCGCGACCGCACGGTCCGGCGTTTTCACCGATACTGCGCCGGCCGGCGGCACGGCGTCGCCGCTCGCGGAGACGGGCGCCGGAATACCGCCCCTGGGTTTCGCGCTGGCACAACTGGCGGGCATCTACGTGCTCGCGCGCAACGAACACGGCCTGGTCATCGTGGACATGCACGCGGCGCACGAGCGCATCGTCTACGAAAAGCTGAAGACGCAGCTCGACCGGGACCGGATCGCGATGCAGCCGCTGCTGATACCGGTCGTGTTCAACGCCGAGCGCATCGACGTTGCGACCGCCGAAGACCACGAGGAGACTTTATCCCGGCTCGGCTTTGAAATCGCGGCGCTGTCGCCCACCGCGCTGGCCGTGCGCGGCGTGCCCGTCGCGCTGAAGGACGCCGACGCCGGCCAGCTCGCGCGCGACGTGCTCGCCGAAATCCGCGAGTTCGGTGCGAGCCGCGTGCTGATCGAAAGCCGCAACGAATTGCTTTCCACAATGGCCTGCCATACCGCGGTGCGCGCCAATCGCGCGCTGACGGCCGCCGAAATGAATGCGCTGCTGCGCGAGATGGAGGCGACCGAGCGCTCGGGTCAGTGCAATCACGGGCGTCCGACCTGGCACCAAATCAGCATCGCGGAGCTCGACAAGCTGTTTATGAGAGGACGGTAAGGCGCAATGGGTGATGAGCAATGAGTAATGGGAAAAAGCGCAAATTACCAGCGCGAAATCCCCATCGCTCATCACTCATCGCCCATCAACCAAAATGGCCACCGGCCATTTTTCTCATGGGCCCGACCGCGAGCGGCAAGACCGGCGTCGCGGTCGATCTGGTGCGCGAACTGCCATGCGAAATCATCAGCGTCGATTCTGCGCAGGTCTACCGGCACATGGACGTCGGCACCGCCAAACCGGACGCCGCGACGCTCAAGGCGGCGCCGCATCACTTGATCGACCTCATCGAGCCCGACGACAGCTACTCGGCCGCGCGCTTTCGCGACGATGCGCTCACCGCGATGCGCGAAGTCACCGAACGCGGCAACATTCCGCTGCTGGTCGGCGGGACCATGATGTACTTCAAAACCCTGCTCGAAGGCCTGTCCGAGCTGCCAGAGGCGGATCCCGCAATTCGCATGGTGATCGATACGATGGCGCAGGAGTCCGGCTGGCCCGCCGTGCATAAGGAACTCGCGCGGGTCGACCCGGAGACTGCCGCGCGCCTCGAACCCAACGATTCCCAGCGCGTGCAGCGCGCGTTGGAAGTGTATTTCGTCACCAACAAGCCGATGTCGGCGCTGCTGAAAAAGCCCAAATACGTTTACTTTCCCTATACGCCCGTGAAGCTGGCTCTGCTGCCAGGTAAACGCAGCGAACTGCACGACCGCATTGCCGCACGTTTTGAGGCGATGCTGGAACTCGGCCTGATCGGCGAACTCCGGAAGCTGCGCGCGGATTACGCGCTCGACCTCGAGATGCCGTCGATGCGCTGCGTGGGCTATCGCCAGACCTGGGAATACCTCGACGGCAGGATCGGACTCGCGACGCTGCGCGAACAGGGCATCGCGGCGACCCGCCAGCTTGCCAAGCGCCAGCTCACCTGGCTGCGCGCCATGAAGGAAGTTACCGGGTTCGATTGCCTCGCCGGGGATTTAAGCGATCAGGTGCTCGCGCATCTGCGCGAAATTCTCGCGACCGCGGCCGCCGCCAAAAACGACTGACCGCGAACGGACCCGCTCAACTCCGGTCTTTGATACGTGCGCGCGCCCAACCGCGCGCAAACGTGAGTTTCACCTCTTCATCCGGCGCAAGCTCACCGCTCGCGCGCACGATTTTTCCGTCAGCCGTTTCGACCATGCTGTAGCCGCGCTCGAACACCGACTGCGGATTGAGATGGGCGAGATGCGCCGCCATGCTCTTGACCTGCGCCGCCAGCGTGTCCAGCCGATGCGCCGCAGCACCCGCAAGCCGCTGCGCGAGCACGCCCTGCCCGACGATGAGCGCGTCGACATTCGGCCGATGTGCGCGCACGCGCTGAACGAGGTCGCGCAATTGCCAGTGGCGGTCCGCCGCCGCATGCGCCCACGCGCCGTGCAGCCGGTTCGCGAGCTGCGCGAGTTCGCGCAACTGATTGGCGATGTGCTCGCCGGGATGCAGGAGCCGCCGCGCGAGTCCGTCGATGTGCTGCATGCGGCGCTCGAGCGCGCGTTCCATCACGCGTTTCAGGCGCTGATAAAGGTGGCCTGCGTCCTGGCGCAGATCGTCGCGATTGGGGCTCGCCAGCTGTGCCGCTGCGGTCGGCGTGGGCGCGCGCACGTCGGCGACGAAATCCGCAATCGTGAAATCCGTTTCATGGCCGACGCCGCTGATCACGGGCAAAACGCAGGCATGGATCGCGCGCGCGACCGCTTCTTCGTTGAAAGCCCACAGGTCCTCGATACTGCCGCCGCCCCGGCACACGATCAGCACGTCGCATTCGGCGCGCGCATCCGCCGTCGCGATGGCTGCTGCAATCTTCGCGCCCGCGCCCTCGCCCTGCACGGGCGTCGGGTATATAACAACCGGAATCGACGGCATGCGGCGCTTGAGCGTGGTCAACACATCGCGCAAGGCAGCCGCCTGCGGTGACGTCACGATGCCGATCGCGCGCGGAAACCGCGGCAGCAGCTGTTTCGCCTCCTCCGCGAACAGGCCTTCAGCCGCGAGCTTCGCCTTCAACTGTTCGAATGCCGCGTAAAGCGCGCCCAGACCGGCACGCCGCATGGTCTCGACATTCAGCTGGAATTCGCCGCGCGCCTCGTAGAACGACGGCGTCGCGCGGACTTCGATCTGCATACCGTTCTCCGGCTTCCAGTCGTGCAACTGCGCCTTGTGCCGGAACATCACGCACCGCACCTGCGCCTGCGCGTCCTTCAGCGAGAAATAGCAGTGACCGGACGCGGCGCGCGTGAAGTTGGAGATCTCGCCGGCCACCCACATCAGCGGCAGGTTGCTCTCGATTAATTCCTTGGCGAGACAATTGAGCTCCGCAACGCCGATCACGCGCGACGATTTATCGGAAACCGAAAACAAGTCCATGCGATGATTTTACCGTCGGCCGCGCGCGGTCGCGCGCAAAACCGGCACTCCCACAAAAAATTTTCAACCGATTCAAGGCTGCACCGGACGACCGCGAATGATCCTGCAACGCGGGCCCTTCCACAAACGTCATCGCTGCTTAACAATCGCCGCCTTGCAAACCCAACAGGCATGCGGGCAGCAATTTCAACATATTGATTATAAAAGATAATATAATAAGTTCAAAAAATGAGCAGCGTAGAAAAAATCGTTACGGGCAACTCACTTACGCCAACTTTGTACAAACTTTGCACATACTTATCCACAGCATTTGTGGACAAGTTGCGGCGCGCTTTCCGCTGGCGTTACGCCCGACTTTTTTCAACCATGCGAAGTGCATTGAAAAGTTTTTCCAACTGAGATTTGACGCGACCGCCCGCGCATATTCGAGGCCGTCGCGCGCCGCCACGCACAATCGCACGACGATTTTGCAATCGACCATCGCGCGCTCGTTGCGTGCGATTGCACTTGCTGAAAACCCATTGCCCATATACAGTTACGCGAAATTAATCGGGCAACTCCGGAGAAACTATAAGTGTTTGCGTTCATTGAAGCTGCGGGCTGGCCGATCTGGCCTCTGGTGCTGGCGTCCGTCATTTCGCTGGCCATCATCGGTGAACGCGCATGGTCGTTGCGCAGCAGCCTGGTGACCCCGCCTGAACTGTTGCCGCAAGTCGTCCAGGAATTCCGCCAGAACGGCGTCGATCCGATGATGATCGCGCGCCTCACGAGCGGCGCGCCGCTCGCGCACGTCTTCGCCGCCGGTCTGAAGAACGTCAAGAGCACGCCGCAGGTCATGAAAGAAGCGATCGACGACGCCGGCCGCGCCGTGGCGCACGATCTCGAACGCTTCCTGACGACGCTGGGCACCATCGCGTCGATCAGCCCGTTGCTCGGCCTCTTGGGCACGGTCATCGGCATGATCGAAATTTTCGGCTCGCAGGCGCCCTCGGGCAGCAACCCGATAGTGCTCGCGCATGGTATCTCGGTCGCTTTGTACAACACGGCGATGGGCCTGATCGTCGCGATACCGAGCATGATTTTTTACCGCTATTTCCGCGGCAAAGTCGATTCGCTGATCATCGAGATGGAAAGCCAGGCGGTGAAACTGGTCGAGATATTGCACGGTGAGCGCAATCATTGAGCAGGACCGGCTAGCGTGAATTTCCGCCTCGGCGCGCACAAGGAAGAACCCGAGATCAACCTGATACCGTTGATCGACGTGTTGCTCGTCATCCTGATCTTCCTGATGGTCACGACCACCTATTCGCGCTACGCGGAACTGCAGATCAACCTGCCGACCGCAGACGCGAACAAGCCCGAAGAGCGGCCGAACCAGATCAACGTCGCGGTCGACGGCCAGGGCAAATACGTCGTCAACAAATCCGCGGTGCCGTTTCGCAGCACCGACAGTTTCGCCGACGAGTTGAAACGCGCTGCCGGCGGCACGACCGACCCGGTGATCATCATCAATGCGGACGCGACGGCGACGCACCAGTCGGTAATCAACATCATGGAAGCAGCGCGCATCGCCGGCTACAGCCGCATCACGTTCACCACCCAGGCCTCTAAGAAGTGATGAGCGATGGGTTATGAGTAATGAGTGACTATCGGGCGCGCGACTGTGCGCCTTGATTTACCCATCACCCATCGCCCATTACGCATCACCCGTCATGCACTGGCTGGAAGCTTACTGGTATCGCCTCTCCCCGCTGCATCTCGTACTGTGGCCGCTAAGCGTTTTGTTCGGCGCGCTCGCCGCGCTGCGTCGCCTTCTCTATAAAACAGGTCTCCTCGCGAGCACTCGGGTCAGCGTCCCGGTCGTCGTCGTCGGCAACATCAACGCGGGCGGCACCGGCAAGACGCCGTGCGTAATCTGGCTCGTCGCGTGGTTGCGCGAACACGGATTCAATCCCGGCGTAATCTCGCGCGGCTACGGCGGCAATGCAAGCGCGGCGCGGCCGGCTACGCCGGACAGCGACCCCGCCGCCGTCGGCGATGAAGCCGTGCTGCTCGCGCGCCGCTGTGCGTGCCCCGTATGGATCGGCGATTCGCGAGTGGCCGCCGCCCAGGCTCTGCTCGCAGCGCACCCGCAATGCAATGTAATCATCAGCGACGACGGCCTTCAACACTACGCGCTCAAACGCGCCGTCGAACTCGTCGTGCTTGACGGCGAGCGCGGTTGCGGCAACGGCATGCTGCTGCCGGCGGGACCGTTGCGCGAGCCTCTGAACCGGCTCGCCAGCGTCGATGCGCTGATCGTCAATGGCGGCACCTTGTTTCCGCCCGACATGCTGCCGTCGGGCGTGCCAGTCTTTGACATGCGCCTGGACGGCGACACCTTTTACGCGCTAAGGGAACCGCGCCAGACCGTGGGGTCCGGCCATTTCGAGGAACTTCCCGTGCGCGCGGTGGCGGCGATCGGCAATCCGCAGCGGTTCTTCAACCGGCTGCATGATCTTGGCATCTCGTTCACCGCGCGCGCCTTTCCCGATCATCACCCGTACACGGCCGCCGATTGCGCTTTCGGCCAGAAAACCGCGGTCATTATGACGGAGAAGGATGCGGTAAAATGCGAACGCCTGGCCGGCGAACACGACAGCTGGTGGGCGCTGCGCGTGGACGCCGTGCTGGACCCGGCGCTCGGCGACCTTATTCTGCACAAGATCGGAAACGAGAGTCCCTAACATGATGAAACGCGCGATGCGCTGGCACGATTTTGGCTCAGAACGCGAAGCAAGACATGCCGCTTAGTCATTCCAAGCCCGTGGCTTGCGACAAAGTTATGGGCCAAAACTCGTGCCAGCCCGAAGGGTTGCAGCCAGAATCGGCGATGGCCGCGTTGCTCGTCTTGCGAATACAATGAGTATTCGCTTCACCGGGCGCCTTGCCCTCACCAATTCTGGCTGCAACGCACACGTGTTTCATCATGTTAGGGACTCTTAGATGGATTCCAAGCTGCTCGACATCCTGGTGTGTCCCATCTGCAAAGGGCCGCTCGTCTATCTGAAATCGAGGCAGGAACTCATCTGCAAGGCCGACCGGCTCGCCTACCCGGTCAAGGACGGCATACCGGTGATGCTGGAAGACGACGCCCGCAAACTCGCGCCGGACGAGGAACTGTGATGGGCAATGAGTGATGGGCAATGGGTAAAGCCTGAAACGCCTTCACTCATTGCTCATTGCTTGTCACCCATGACCGAATTTACCGTTGTCATCCCCGCCCGTCATGCATCGACGCGGCTACCGGGAAAAATACTCGCCGATATCGGCGGCCGCCCCATGGTGGTCCACGTCGCCGAACGCGCGCGCGCAAGCGGCGCGACGGAGGTCATAGTCGCCACCGATCACATGGACATTGCCGATGCGGCCGCGCGGCATGGATTTGCGGCAGTGATGACGCGTGCCGACCATCTTTCGGGCACGGACCGCATCGCCGAGGTTGCGGTGCACCGCGGCTTTGCGCCCGATGCCATTGTCGTCAACGTGCAAGGCGACGAGCCGCTGATCGAGCCCGCATTGATCAGCGCCGCCGCGCAGCAACTGGCGGGGCACGCCGATGCCGCCATCGCGACGCTCTGCTGCCCGATTGCCAACGCCGCCGAGTTCACGAACCCCAACGTGGTCAAAGTGGCGCTGGACAAGAACGGCTATGCGCTGTACTTCAGCCGCGCGACGATTCCTTACGCGCGCGATGCCTTTGCGCGCGGCATCAAAGCGCTGCCGCGCGACCTGCCCGCGTACCGGCATATCGGCCTGTACGCTTACCGTACCGCGTTTCTCAAAAGCTATGCGCGGCTCGCACCCGCCCCGCTCGAGCAATTCGAAGCTTTGGAGCAGCTGCGCGCGCTGTGGCACGGGCACAAAATCACGGTTGTCATCACGCCGGCCGCGCCCCACGCGGGCGTCGATACTGCCGAAGACCTTGCGCGGGTGAGAACGCTTCTCGATAGCGCGCGCTGACAGTTGAGCGCGTCTTCGCATTTTGTCGCAGCGCAGGAACCGGTATAATTCGCCCCACCATTAACCGGCGTTTCGCCCTACGCAAACACTGGCAGCCGTGCCGCAGAGCACGCGTCATTGCCCACCAGAGAAACCTTCATGATGCGCATAATTCTGCTGGGATTGCCCGGCGCCGGCAAAGGCACGCAAGCGCAGTTCCTCATTGCGCGCTACAACATTCCGCAAATCTCCACCGGCTCGATGCTGCGCGCGGAAATCGACGCCGGCAGCGCGCTCGGCCGGGAAGCGCGCAAATATATGGACGCCGGCAACCTGGTGCCGGACCAATTGGTCACCGACATGGTCAACAAACGCATTGCGCAACCGGACTGCAAAAGCGGTTTCATCATCGACGGTTTTCCGCGCACCGTCGCCCAGGCCGAGGTATTGCGCAAATCCGGTATCGACATCGATTTCGTGGTTGAGATCGAAGTCGGAGACTCAGAGATCCTGCGCCGCATGAGCGGGCGCCGGGTGCACCCCGCGTCGGGACGCACCTATCACATCGATTTCAATCCGCCGCGCGTCGAGGGCAAGGATGACTTGACCGGCGAACCGCTGGTGCAACGCGCCGACGACAACGAGGAAACAGTCAAGCGACGCATCGCCAGCTATCACGAAGTCACCAAACCGCTGGTCAACTATTATCTGAAATGGGCCGAGAGCGGCGACCCGCGCGCGCCGAATTACGTCAACATCTACGGGCGCGGCTCGATCGAGCACATTCGCGACAAGATGTTTGCCGCGCTCACACAGCATCCCAGCGGCGGATGAGCGGCATTCCCGGCACCGGCCGGCACGCACGCCGGCGCCAGCCCGGGACAAGCTTAGTACGGTCGGCCGGAGCCCCCAAAATCGGGCGGGCGGCGTATCGAATGCTAAAATAGCCGCGGTTCTTCCCACCTGCACGGATTGCATTTCAAGCCATGGCAAAAATGAATGTTTTTTACGCCCAATCGGGCGGCGTGACGGCGGTAATCAATGCCACCGCCTGCGGCGTGATCGAAACCGCGCGCAAGCACAAAGACAAGATCGGCAAGGTGTATGCCGGCCGCGACGGCATCATCGGCGCGCTGACCGAAGACCTGATCGACACCTCGAAAGAATCCCCCGGCGCGATCCGCGCACTGCGCCATACACCGTCGGGCGCGTTCGGTTCGTGCCGCTACAAGCTGAAGGGCCTCGAGGAGAACCGCGCGCAATACGAGCGCCTGATCGAAGTATTCAAGGCGCACAACATCGGCTATTTCTTCTACAACGGCGGCAATGACTCGGCCGACACCGCGTACAAGGTGTCGCAGATATCCGGCGCGCTCGGCTATCCGGTGATCTGCGTCGGCATACCGAAAACCGTCGACAACGATCTGGTCGTCACCGACTGCTGCCCAGGGTTCGGCTCCGTCGCGAAATACGTCGCAACCAGCATCCGCGAAGCAGGCTTCGACGTCGCGTCGATGGCGCGCACCTCGACCAAGGTGTTCGTGCTCGAAGTCATGGGCCGGCATGCCGGCTGGATCACGGCCGCGTGCGGGCTTGCCGCCGAAAAGGCCGGCGATGCGCCGCAGATCCTGCTCTTTCCCGAGCTCACCTTCGATCCGGACAAGTTTCTCCCGCGCGTCGATGCGATCGTCAAACAATACGGCTATTGCGCGATCGGCGTATCGGAAGGCATCCGCAACGCGGACGGCAAATTTCTGTCCGAATCGGGGCTCAAAGACGCATTCGGGCACGCGCAATTGGGCGGCGTCGCACCGCAGATCGCGAATCTCGTCAAAGACAAGCTCGGCTACAAGTATCATTGGGCGGTCGCCGACTACCTGCAGCGCGCGGCGCGCCACATCGCGTCAAAAACCGACGCCCAGCAGGCCTATGCCGTTGGCAAGGCCGCGGTCGAGCTTGCGCTGAAAGGACGCAACGCGGTCATGCCGGTGATCGTGCGCAAATCGAACAAGCCGTACAAATGGACCGTCGAAGCCGCCGAGCTGAAAGTCATTGCGAACAGGGAAAAAACGATGCCGCGTGATTTCATCACCGCGGACGGTTTTCACATTACGGACAAATGCCGCCAGTACCTGTCGCCGCTCATCGCGGGCGAGGATTATCCACCCTACAAGAACGGGCTGCCGGATTATGTCAAGTTAAAGAACACCGCGGTGCCGAAGAAGCTCAAGACAGAATTCAAGATATGAGCATGCGTTAAACATAAGGACACTGGCACCGTAATCAGGGGTGGTTTGCCTCTCGATGCCTGACGCCGAATAAGGTAGAATCGCGGCTTTTCCGATCTCGGTCGGACATCAATGATCAAGATCGTTTCTGGGAGGCGTTCATGCAAGCTGTTCAAGCGGGGTTGATTTTTTCGCTGTTGTGCGCGGTTGGCGCGGTGCTTTACGGCATCGTTTCGCGCAGCTGGATATTGTCGCTGCCCAGCGGCAACGATCGCATGCGCGAAATCGCGGCGGCGATTCAGCAGGGCGCGCAGGCCTATTTGAGGCGCCAGTACACGACGATCTCGGCGGTCGGCGCAGTATTGTTCCTGGTCGTCGGCTTCACACCGGGCCTGGGCTGGACCACGGCGATTGCGTTCCTGATCGGCGCCGTGCTATCGGGACTGTCGGGGTTCATCGGCATGAACGTGTCGGTACGCGCCAACGTGCGCACTGCGGAAGCCGCCCGCACGGGTCTCAACGAAGCACTGAAAGTCGCGTTCCGCGGCGGCGCCATCACTGGCATGCTGGTCGTCGGCCTGGGGTTGCTCGGCGTCGCCGGCTTCTACTGGTATCTGACCGGCAACGTCACGAATCCGGAAGTGGCGCTCAGCGAACAGCTCAAGCCGCTGATCGGCTTCGGCTTCGGCGGCTCGTTGATCTCGATTTTCGCGCGGCTTGGCGGCGGCATATTCACCAAGGGCGCCGACGTCGGCGCCGACCTGGTCGGCAAAGTCGAAGCGGGCATTCCGGAAGACGACCCGCGCAACCCCGCCGTGATCGCCGACAACGTCGGTGACAACGTCGGCGATTGCGCCGGCATGGCGGCCGACTTGTTCGAAACCTACGCGGTCACCATCATCGCCACGATGCTGCTGGGCTCGCTGATCCTCAAGAACTACGCGATAAACGCAGTCGTTTATCCGCTGGTGCTGGGCGGCTTCTCGATCATCGCATCGATCATCGGCTGCATGTTCGTCAAGGCCACGCCGGGCCAGAAAATCATGAACGCGCTGTACAAAGGCCTGATCGTCGCCGGCGTGCTTGCGTTGATCGCGTTCTATCCGATCACGTCGTACATGATGGGCGACATCGGCGCGCAATATCCGGAGCTGTCTGTGATGAAGCTGTACGGCGCCGCCGTCGTCGGCCTGGTGTTGACCGGGCTCCTCGTGTGGATCACCGAATACTATACGGGCACCGAATATGGGCCCGTGCGCTACGTCGCGCAGGCCTCGACCACCGGGCATGCAACCAACATCATCGCCGGCATTGCCGTGTCGATGAAGTCGACCGCCTACCCGGTGCTCTTCGTCTGCTGCGCCATCTGGGCCTCGTTTACGCTTGCCGGCTTGTATGGGATCGCAATCGCCGCGACTTCGATGCTCTCGATGGCCGGCATCATCGTTGCGCTCGACGCCTACGGCCCGATCACCGACAACGCGGGCGGCATCGCGGAAATGGCGAAGCTGCCGGATTCGGTGCGCGAAATCACCGATCCGCTGGATGCAGTGGGCAATACGACCAAGGCGGTGACCAAGGGCTACGCGATCGGCTCGGCCGGCCTCGCCGCCCTCGTGCTGTTCGCCGACTTCACGCACGCGCTCGAAGCCGCGAACAAAACCGTGGCATTCAGCCTGTCCGATCCCCCCGTCATCATCGGGCTCTTCATCGGCGGCCTGATCCCTTTCCTGTTCGCGTCGATGGCGATGGAAGCGGTCGGCCGCGCTGCGGGCTCGGTGGTCGTCGAAGTGCGCCGCCAGTTCAAGGAAATCAAAGGCATCATGGAAGGCACGGCCAAGCCGGATTACTCGCGGGCAGTCGACCTTTTGACCAAGGCGGCGATCAACGAAATGATGATCCCCTCGCTGCTGCCGGTGCTGACCCCGGTGGTGCTGGCATTGGTCATGCGGTTCGCGATGGGTGCCGAAGCTGCGCGCATGGCGATCGGCGGCATGTTGATGGGCACTATCGTTACCGGTCTTTTCGTGGCGATTTCCATGTGCACGGGCGGCGGCGCGTGGGACAACGCGAAAAAATACATCGAGGAAGGCAACCATGGCGGCAAAGGTTCCGACGCGCACAAAGCGGCGGTCACCGGTGACACGGTGGGCGACCCGTACAAAGACACCGCCGGCCCGGCCGTGAACCCGCTGATCAAAATCATCAACATCGTTGCGCTGCTGATCGTGCCGTTGTTGTAATTCGCCGGCGCGCATCGCTAAAAACGGGGGCCGCGGTCCCCGTTTTTATTTGGCGTCCCTGCCGCGTGCGAAGCTGCCTGTGGCCGCAAGGTATAATCGATCCATTCTCCTGCTTTTCCAATCACGGGCCATCGACATGAAATATTCGCTCGCTGAACGCAAGATCGTCACCAAAGGCGATTACTGGATCGCCCCCAACGCAACCGTGATCGGCTCGGTGGTGCTGGAAAACAATGCGAGCCTGTGGTTCAACGTCGTCGTGCGCGCCGACAATGACGTGATCACCATCGGCGAAAATTCGCAGGTGCAGGACGGCTCGGTGCTGCATGCCGATCCCGGCTACCCCCTGACACTGGGCAAGAACGTGAGCGTCGGCCACATGGTGATGCTGCACGGATGCACCGTTGGCGACGGCAGCCTGATCGGCATCAAAAGCGTCATTCTCAACGGCACGGTCATCGGCAAGAACTGCCTGATCGGCGCCAACACGCTGATCGCCGAGGGCAAAACGATTCCCGACGGTTCGATGGTGCTGGGCTCGCCGGGCAAGGTCGTGCGCCAGCTGTCGCCCGAGGAAATCGCGCGCATCAACCGCATTTCCGATCACTACGTCGCGAATTTCAAGCGCTACAAGGCCAACCTGAAGGCGGAGCCGTGAGATTCGGCAATGCGATTCCGGCCGCGGCCGTGGGATAATCGCTCAACCATTCAAGAGAAAGGCGGCCGCCGGTGATCAAGTTCGGATTCAAGATCAAAACGCGCGGCGGCATGGTCGTCGACAACCTGCAGATCGCCGCGCGCGACCGCGCCGAGGCGGAACGCAAGGTCGCCCAGATCTACCACCGGTGCGAGATACTCGATTGCCTCGAGCTGCGCCAGACGCTGAAAGAGGAAGGCTTCGATCTGGAAAGTGCGATCAATCTGATCGCCAGGGAAAGCGACCGCGAGCCGCCGGGGAAAACCTAGTTGACGAAGCCGGCAGCAGTCAGCTCGTCGAGCAAAGCCGCATAGTCGGCGGCGCCGCGGCTCTCCGGCGCGTGCTTGAACACATCGCAGTTCTGGGCGGGGCTTTCCGCAATGCCCACGTTTTCGGTGATGCGCGTTTCGCACATTTCCGCGCCGAAGCGCTCGCGCAGCTTGCGGTCGATGTCCCACGACATCTTGCGCCGCGTATCGAAGCGCGTGAGCACAAAACGCTTCATCGGCGGGGTCTTCAGGACCCGCTCGAGCGCGCGCAGCGTTTTATCGACCTGCAACGCCCCGTTGATCGCGAGATAGTCCGCGGAGATCGGAATCAGAATGCGGTCGCACGCGAAAATCCCGTTAAGCGACAGCACGCCCAGCATCGGACACGAGTCCATCAAGATGGGACGTTCCGTATTCAGGTTCTCCTTGACGATGCCGGCATGCAGCCGGTTCAGCGCGTGCGGCCCCTTGCCGAATTGCGTATCGACCTTGGAAAGATCGAGATGGGATGGAATGATGGGCCAGCCGGTATTGCTTTCGCGCACGAGCTGCGCGAGCGGTTTGGTGTCCTGGTAAAACGCATACAGGCTGTCGTGCCCGTCGACGGCGGTGGCGCCGCTAATTGCCGACAGGTGAGCTTGCGGGTCGAGGTCGATGACGAGCGGAGCGCGCCCCCGGCGCGCCAGCAAGGCAGCCAGATTCAGTGTGGTCGTCGTTTTGCCGACGCCACCTTTCTGATTGAAGACTACGATTCTCGCCATGGCTGGGTCCGGACCGTCGCGCAAAATTGAAATATCATGCGCAGCAATAACATCTAAAATAGATAATCACCCAAAAACAAGACCTTGGCAATGGCATTTATCACTGATTCTGCGAATCGGGCCAAACTATGCGGCCGAATTGAACATTCGTCGCCATATCTTATATGATTGTTTATAAATACTTTGTGGCTCTGCTCACGCGCAGAACCCATCAGGCGGAAAACCTCGTATGACGACGTTCAATTGGCTGCTTAAAGGCCGCTGCTACAAACTGGGCCACGACGTCCCGCACCCCGGCGGCGTCATCCCGAACCGCCTCATCGTCGCGCGCGAAATGGATCCGGAAAAACTCGTGCCGCACCTTTTCGCAGAAACGGATCCCGGATTCCACGCGCGCGCAAAACCAGGTGACATCATCGTGACCGGACGCAACTTCGGCATGGGCCCTAAAGCAAATGGCTATATCGCAATGCAGGCACTGGGATTGGGGCTCGTGTGCGAATCGATGCCGTTTCTCGCCTATCGTGCCGCGGTTGGAGCCGGCGTGCGCGTGCTGACCGATTGCGTCAACGTTGGCGACATATGCGCGACCGGCGACGAACTCGAAGTCGATTTTCAGAATGGCCTTTTCGTCAACCACACCCGCGGCATCACGCGAGAATATCCGCCGCTGCCTGACTCATTGCGCGAAATCGTCGAGGTTGGCGGCAACACCGGTTGGCTCAAGCGCTGGTGGGCGCAACAATCCGCGCCGAAAGCCGCTACATGAAAGGCAGGCGCTCAAGTCATGTGCAGCTGGTGGCGCTGGGCACTGTGCTCATAGGCGCATGCTCGGACCAGGACATTCCCAAGGACCGCTACGTGTACAAGGCACATCAGGAATGCGTCCAGGATTGGGGCGAAAATAACTGCCAGCACTCGGCGACCGGCGGCGGTGCAGGTTATTGCTACGGCCCGCGTTTCAATTCGATCGTCGAAACCCCCGGCGGCAAATATGTATGGTCAGGTACGGCGGACCGGCCTGCGGTCCACCCGTTGACCGGAAATTACATGGGCAGCAAAGCCGTCAATGTTGCCGCGCCGCGCGGCGGTTTCGGCAGTTCCGCGCGCGTTTTCGGCTCCATCGGTTCCTGATAATGCAACGCTGCGAGTCGCCCGCGCGCACCGGCTGGCAGACCAAATTCGCGGAGCTGGGCTTTTCATTTCATTCGGCGGACGGCGGCTACTGGAACGAGGCTGCGTGCTACCGGTTTAGCGCGGAGGAGATCGACGAACTTGAGTCCGCCACGCAGGAACTGCAGCGCCTGGCACTTGCGGCGGTGAAACATATCGTAAGCGAGGCGCGGTGTGCGCAAATGCTGATCCCGCCGGCGTTCGTGCCGCTCATCGAGCGCTCCTGGCTGAATGACACGCCGTCGCTTTACGGCAGGTTCGATCTTGCGTACGACGGCCGGCACGCGCCCAAGCTGCTCGAATACAACGCCGATACGCCGACTTCGCTGCTCGAAGCCGCAGTGGCGCAATGGCAATGGCTGGAAGAGTCCGGCCGGCCCGACCAGTTCAATTCGCTGCACGAGAAGTTGATCGAACGCTGGCGCATGCTCGCGGCCGGCTGGGCACCGCGCACAGCCGTGCATTTCTCGTGCGTTAAAGACAACGAAGAAGACCGCATCACGGTGGAGTACTTGCGCGACACTGCGACCCAGGCAGGACTCGAGACGGCATTCGTTTACGTGGAAGACCTCGGCTGGGATGGCGCGTCATTCGTCGATCTCGACGACAAAGCAGTGACTGCGTGGTTCAAGCTCTATCCTTGGGAATGGCTGATGCGCGAGCCCTTCGGCGCCCAGCTTGCGACGTGTCGTCTCAATATCGTCGAACCGCCATGGAAGGCGTTGCTCTCGAACAAGGCGATACTGGCGGTTCTGTGGGAAATGTTTCCCGATCACCCGAATCTGCTGCCGGCGTATTTTTCGCCGGACTATCTGGGAGCCGACTTCGTCAGAAAACCGTTTTTCTCGCGCGAAGGCGCCAACATTTCGTTTTCCGGGGCGCAGCGCGACATCAGCACCGACGGTCCCTACGGTGCGGAGGGTTTTGTGTATCAGGCGCGTGCCGAAGTGCCCGCTTTCGACCGGCGTTACCCGGTAATCGGGACATGGATCGTCGGCGACCAACCCGCCGGTATCGGCATTCGCGAAGATATAACGCCCATTACCACCAACCGCAGCCAGTTCGTGCCGCACTACTTTGATTGAGGAGACTTGAATGGACACCACCTGGCTTGATCCCGCCGTGACCGGCGTCGGCGCCCATCTTTTATACTTCGCGGTCGCCATCGGAGCGACAATACTGTTCGTGGCGGTCTACACGGCCATCACGCCGTATCGGGAAATCACGCTGATTCGCCAAGGCAATACGGCGGCGGCGATTTCGTTGGGCGGCGCCATCCTCGGTTATACCTGCCCGCTGGCGCAAGCTGTCGCGCAAAGCGGCAATCTTGCCGACATGCTGTTGTGGAGCGCTGTGGCGCTGGTCGCGCAGTTGGTCGCATACGGCGCCACCCGCCTGATCCTGCCCCATCTGTCGGCGGACGTGAACGAAGGTAAAATCGCGCCGGCGATATTTCTTGCCGCATTGTCGATTGCGATCGGGATACTTAACGCCGCCGCGATGTCTGACGGATAGCCCCTTAACCGGTTGAACACATGAACGCAGCCGCACCCAGGCAACTGACTTCGTACCGCAAACACTGGGCGCACCGCTTCGGCACCGCACCTTTCCTGCCGATGTCGCGCGCCGAGATGGATGCGCTCGGCTGGGATTCGTGCGACGTCATTCTGGTCACCGGTGACGCCTATATCGACCATCCGAGTTTCGGCATGGCACTGGTCGGGCGGCTGCTCGAAGCGCAGGGATTTCGCGTCGGCATCATCAGCCAGCCCGACTGGCAATCGGCGGACGACTTCGCGAAGCTCGGCAAACCCAACCTGTATTTCGGCGTGACCGCCGGCAACATGGATTCGATGGTGAACCGATACACGGCCGACCGCAAAATCCGCTCGGACGACGCGTATACACCGAACGCGGCAGCGAACAGGCGCCCCGACCGCGCGGTGATCGTCTACGCGCAGCGGTGCCGCGAAGCTTTTCCCGATGCCGCGCTCGTGATCGGCAGCATAGAAGCAAGCCTGCGCCGCATTGCCCATTACGATTACTGGTCGGACAAAGTGCGCCGCTCCATCCTGCCCGATTCGAAAGCCGATCTCCTGCTCTTCGGTAACGCCGAGCGCGCGATCGTCGAACTCACGCACCGGCTGGCCAAAGGCGAGCCCATCACGAACATTCACGACCTGCGCGGCACGGCGTTCATGGTGCCGCACGGCTGGCGTCCCGAGAATTGGACGGAAGCGGATTCCACCACCGTAGACATACCCGGCGCAATCCATCCCCATCCCGATCCTTATGCGGTGAAAACCAAAAACCCGGCAACGCCCCCCGCGCCCGCGTTGCCCGCCAACGTGCATCCGATCCGTATCCAGACCCGCGCCGAGCACCTCGCGGCACGCCAGCAGGAACGCGCACGTACCGTGATTCGCTTGCCGTCCTACGAGCAGGTGACGAAAGATCCTGTGCTTTACGCACACGCATCACGTACTTTTCATCTCGAATCGAATCCCGGCAATGCGCGCGCGCTGGTGCAGGCGCATGGCGACCGCGACGTGTGGTTGAATCCGCCGCCGCTGCCGTTGACCACGCCGGAAATGGACCACGTTTACGGATTGCCGTACGCGCGCGCCCCGCATCCTGCCTACGGCGACGCGAAAATCCCCGCGTGGGAAATGATCCGCTATTCGGTCAACATCATGCGCGGCTGCTTCGGCGGCTGTACGTTCTGCTCGATCACCGAGCACGAAGGCCGCATCATCCAAAGCCGCTCGGAAGAGTCCGTGCTGCGCGAGATCGAGGATATCCGCGACAAGACGCCCGGCTTCACCGGCGTCATCTCGGATGTAGGCGGCCCTACTGCGAATATGTACCGGATGGCGTGCAAGGAGAAGACGATCGAAGCGTCGTGCCGCCGCCTGTCGTGCGTATTTCCCGACGTCTGCGAAAATCTCGGCACCGATCACACGCCGCTCATCAATCTGTATCGCAAGGCGCGCGCGCTGTCCGGAATCAAGAAGGTCTTCGTCGCCTCCGGTCTGCGCTACGACCTCGCGGTACGCTCGCCCGAATACGTGAAGGAACTCGCGACCCATCACGTCGGCGGTTATTTGAAAATAGCACCCGAGCATATTGAAGAAGGCCCGCTCTCCAAGATGATGAAGCCGGGGGTCGCAAGCTACGACAAGTTCAAGGAAATGTTCGACCGGTACTCGCGCGAGGCCGGCAAGGAACAGTACCTGATCCCTTACTTCATCGCCGCGCATCCCGGGACCACCGACGAGGACATGCTCGCACTCGCGCTGTGGCTGAAGCGCAACGGCTTTCGCCTGGACCAGGTGCAAACCTTCCTGCCGACGCCGTTAGCACTCGCCACCGCGATGTATCACACGGGGAAGAACCCGCTGCGCAAAGTGACCGCCGAATCGGAACAGGTCAAGGTTATTCGCGGCGGACGCCAGCGCCGGTTGCACAAGGCTTTCCTGCGCTACCACGACGCCGAGAATTGGCCGCTGCTGCGCGAAGCGCTGAACCGCATGGGCCGCGCCGACTTGATCGGCAACGGCAAACGCCATCTTGTGCCCGCTTTCCAGCCCGTGGGAACCGGCGGCCAGCGCAGCCAACCGGTGCGCAAGATCGAGCCGCCGCTGGCGCGGCCCGCCGTATATCGCAAGATCGCGGCCAAGGCGAAACGGGTACGCTGAAGGGAACACCGACATGGACAAAACACTGCAACCCGTCAAAGACGCGAGTCATC
>Ga0265314_10000813_pt1 | contig 37087 bp, 30 predicted proteins | sample 4126metaG_FD_203106 | JGI IMG/M metagenome (GOLD analysis project Ga0265314, IMG submission 203106) | Rhizosphere microbial communities from Carex aquatilis grown in University of Washington, Seatle, WA, United States - 4-1-26 metaG | ecosystem: Host-associated > Plants > Roots > Rhizosphere >...
TTGTAGCGCCGAGGTGCCGATGCCCTACGCCGGACACTTGGAAGACGCGGCACTGCCTCAGACCGACAAGATCGTGCGCGCCGTGCGGGAGGTGCTCGAAAGCCATGTCTGAGTTCCTGATGCCCAAGCTCGGCGCCGACATGACCGCCGGCAGGCTCGTCGCATGGCGAAAGCGGCCGGGAGACATCGTCCACCGTGGCGACATTGTGGCCGACGTCGAGACCGACAAAGGAGTGATCGAGGTCGAGATCTTCGCCAGCGGCACGATCGAAAGGCTGCTGGCAGAGCCGGGGCAGATGGTACCGGTCGGGGCACCGCTGGCGCTGGTGAGTGATGGCGAATGGACTCCAGCTTCACCGGCGGCCGCGGCCGCATCGCCCGCCGTGCCGACATCGGCCGTGCAGGCGCCCGCCGCGGCGCCGTCGCCCGCGGTCGCATTACGCCCGACCGTGGCCGTCGATTTCAGCCGGCTTCGAATCTCGCCCTCAGCGCGGCGATTGGCCCGCGAACTTGGTGTCGATCCGTCGCAGTTGACTGGGACGGGCGCCAGCGGCGCCATCATGCGCGAGGACATCGAACGAGCCGCGAAGTCGCGAACCACCGTGCAGACCACGGCGCCGAGCGTTCCGGCTCCGTCTGCCGCAACCCCTACGGCCGTCGTCGCGAAGCCGCCTCAGCCCGCCACTGATCGGGCGGCCGCGATGCGACAAGCAATCGCCGCCGCGATGGGCCGTTCGAAGCGGGAAATTCCACACTACTATCTGAGCACGACGATCGACATGCACCAGGCGATGAGCTGGCTCGAGGCCGAAAACGTCAAGCGTCCGATGGCTAAGCGGCTGCTTTACGGCACGTTGCTTGTGAAGGCGGTGGCCTTGGCCTTGCGGGAAGTACCTGAGCTGAACGCCACCTGGCAGGGCGACCATGTTGAACTGAGTTCCGCGATTCATGTGGGCGTGGCGATCTCGCTACGACAAGGAGGCCTGGTGGCACCCGCGCTGCACGACACCGACCGCCTGAGCCTCGACGAACTGATGAGCAAATTGCTCGATCTGGTCACCCGGACCCGCAGCGGAAAGCTACGCAGCTCGGAGCTGGCCGATCCTACGATCACCGTCACCAGCCTGGGCGAACAGGGGGTTGAAGCCGTGTTTGGCGTGATCTATCCACCGCAGGTCGCTCTGGTTGGCTTCGGGAAACTGGTCGAGCGTCCCTGGTCGGTTGCTGGACAGGTCATCTCGCGCCGAGTCGTGACCGCCACTCTTTCGGCCGACCATCGCGTGAGCGACGGGCACCGCGGAGCGTTGTTTCTGGCCGCGGTCGACCGACTCTTACAACAACCGGAGAGACTATGACTGCCGACGAAATGCGTGCGATCGTAATCGAGGCGCTCGGCCGCGTCGCGCCGGAGGCCGACCCGGCACAGATCAGCCCCAGTGTCAGCTTTCGCGATCAGTTGGACATCGACTCAATGGACTTCCACCGCTTCATGTTGTCGTTGGGCGAGACGTTGAACCTCGAAGTACCCGAAAAGGCCTATCCTCAGCTCATGACCCTTGACGGTTGTGTCGCCTACCTGTTGGCCAACCAAAACACCTCGCCGCCACAGTAGCCCCGCCTCGATTCCGCATCTGCGAGCTTGCAGTGTGCGGATCCGCGTCGCACAAGTGTGGCGAACTCGCACACACGAGCCGACTTGGCGCGAACCGAATTGGGCGGTGAAGTTGAGGGTTGGCCGGGGCGGCTTAGATGCGCGCATTTTTCGGCGGGTGGCCCAAGAGTTGCACCACCAGATGTTGGAGCAACAAGAAATGCGAAGGGAGCATACATGGACGCTCAACCTCAGACAGACATGGCCGTCGTTCACGATGATTTGCTTGACGCGATGCACCGCTTGGATCTGGCTCTGTCCGCGCCAGCGCCGCGTCGCCAGCGCGATTGGTGTGAACGGGTCGCAAAGGAGCTTGCCAAGCTGCACGAGACCCTTGGTCGACACGTAGTGGCCGCCGAGGCGCCCGGTGGAATGTTTGCCGAAGTCGAGAAAGCGGCTCCGCCACTGCACCACCGCATCGAGCGCCTGAAGCGCGAGCACGCCCAATTACTGCGGCAGATGGACGTGCTGGAAGCCTTCGTCGAGAAACAAAGGGATCAGGAAATCTACGGTTTCCAGGAGATCCGCCAACGAGCCGGCTGGTTGCTCACCGGTTTGCGACACCGCACGGCCCTGGTGGCCGATTTGATCTTCGAACTTTACGACACCGACATCGGCTGCGGCGATTGAGGCCGCCCGGGCGGCGCCAAACATTACCAAGCGCGTTACTGTAGCGCGGCGGCTATCGCCGCGGTAATCCATACTTTTAATTCAGGAGCTATAACCATGATCGCTACAACCTGGGTCCGAAATATGTTGCAAGGAAGAGGCGTACCCTTTCAGGAACTACACCATGACGACGCTTACACGTCGCAGCGTGTGGCACAACGCGAGCATGTCAGCGGCCATCGAGTCGCAAAGACGGTGATTGCGATCGTCGACGATCAACCCGTCGAGTTGGTTCTGCCAGCCAGCCGTCGTGTACTCACCGAACGCGTCCGCGAGATTCTCAAGGCACACGATGTACGGTTGGCGACCGAAGCGGAGATCGAACGGCATTTTCCCGATTGTGAGCCTGGAGCCACGCCCCCCTTGCGGCACTGGAAGAACGTCGAAGTGCTGATGGACGAGGCGATGAAGGTCGAGGGCGAAATCCTGTTCCAGGCCGGCACCCATACCGACGCCGTGCGTTTGCGATTTGACGATTGGTTCAAGATCGTCAAGCCACGGGTCGCGCAGTTCAGCACACCGGGCGAGACTCATGCCGAAGCGGATGTCGGCCTCTGCGCCCAGCCCGGGGAGTTGCGACAGTTCCTCGGCGAATTGTTGACCCTCTTGCACCAGCAGGCCAAGGAGATCGAACGGCTATCGACGCATGTGGAGCGTCACACCGATCGCCTCCTGCAGCCCAGCGAAATGTCGCTGGTGGTTTCGGAACTGAGCGCGTTGAGCGCCCGGCTGGGCTCGTAATCGCCATCAGAAATCAACGAACCCGCAACGGCTTTCAAGCGTAGTTAAAGGTGGAGGAAGGGTGAGGAGCCCAGGACCTCCGGGTTGCTGTAGCGGCCGGAACCCGCGATGGACAGCCTGGAGCGGACGGGGCGTCGAGGGACGCCCAGCAACGCCCGATTCCTGAGTTCTGTGTTGGCACGTTTCCTCTGGGTCGGTTGGGGAGAGGCGGGCAGGTCCGATTTCCTCGAGGCTCCAATGAGAGCAACTCTGCCGAGCGCGAAATACGCCGGCAGCAACAAGGTAAAGTGAGGACCTACCGGTCGGGGCGCGCTGCTTGAACGAGGCTTCGGCCGTCTCAAGTTCCGCTCGATGGGTGGGCGGAAGGCCGCGTAGCGACGGTTTGAGACCTTGCCCGAACGGCGCGCATATCAGCCTCTCCCCGGGCCCCGGTGTGCTGAACCGGGGCTTCTTTTTGCGCCTTTTCGCGCCACTCATGAGGATTTTGGATCGAAAAGCGTGCCCAACCGCACACCCGCTGTGGCGCATTGGAACAGTCCAAAGTCGGCAACGAAGCCGTTCTTGCTGCAAACCGGGTAAAAAACTGGTTGGCACGAAAAGTGCAATTCAAAAGGCGTCAACCTTACCATCCATTGCGGACTCACAGCCATGCTCAAAACTCCCCACGCGATCGAATTCTTCGGTGGACCCCTCGATGGCCATCGCAACGAGGTTCCAGCGCTGTCGGACGCACTTGCAACAACGCTCGAGGTAAGCATCAGCCGGAACACGTTTCAGGTCATGGCAGGGAAGCCGGCCAGGCCTCCCGCTATCCATACCAGCACGGCCATTTACGAGCTGAACTGGGGAAGGGGGTTGCCAGCATACCATTTTGTCAAGGCACGCACAGCCCGCAGCGAAGTGGTTGTGCAGCGGCGGACGCTGGCAGGTTGTTTTCAGTCGGCGCTCCGGAGGATCATCGGCAACGATTGGTTATCCCATTTTGTACCTTTGACAAGAAAGCGAGTGAAGTCATGAGCAAGAGCACGGCAACCGTAACAAAGCCAGCTTCAGCGAAGCAGTCGACCATGGTCAAGGCGGCTGTTGCACATAGCCCTGGCAGCCCCGCCACTAATGGCAAGCCAGCGTCCGAAGAGGCGATCAGACTGCGTGCCTACCAGATTTGGGACGCGGCTGGAAAGCCGGACAGTGATGGTGTTCAGTTCTGGCTGGAAGCGGAACAGGAGCTGTGGTGCGGCAAATAGGTGACCAGCACCGCGAGAGTATGGTACACTCCGGTTGAGGTTCGAACGGATGGGTACACCGAAGGTTCTGTTTGCAACTGATTACTCGCCCGCCAGCGAGGGTGTCATGCCCTGGGCGACGGCCCTGGCTAAGGGTTTGGGGGCGTCGCTCTTGATTGCCCATGTCGACGAGCGGCTGCCTAGCTTTCGCATGGGAGTGGGCTACAGCGGTGTCTCGGAGCCGGGCTTGCCAACACTGGTCAAGGAGCTGGTTTCCATTGTGCCGGCGGATTCCAGCGTGTCTTGTGAGCACCGCTTATTGATGGGCGATCCGGCCGTGGAGATCGTACAACTCGCCGACGAAGAACAGGTGAACCTGATCGTGGTCGGCACGCATGGCCGGACCAGGTCGCTGGGGCTTTTGATGGGCAGCGTGGCTGAGGCAATCGTCCACCGCGCCAAATGTCCCGTGATTATCTGCAAGCTACCCTGCTAGCCCTGGCGAGTGCGATTGGTTACCATCTCTGGCGCGGCTGAGGGACTTTCCTTGGCGAGTTATTCGGAAGGCGCCTGATGAAATGGTCCTTGAAATTGGGAGAAATCGCGGGGATCGGTATCTTCGTGCATTGGACCTTCCTGATTCTTGTCGGCTGGATTCTGCTTGCCGACGTCGTGGAGCATAAGGATCTTGGCGAAGCGGTTGGCGGCATCGTCTTTATTCTGGCACTGTTCGCTTGTGTCGTGCTCCACGAACTAGGACATGCCCTGACGGCCAAGCGGTTCGGCGTGCGGACCCGCGATATTACCTTGCTGCCGATCGGCGGCGTTGCACGCCTGGAGCGCATTCCTGAAGTGCCAATCCAGGAATTCTGGGTGGCGATCGCCGGACCCGCGGTGAATGTCGTGATCGCCGGGCTGTTGGCTGCCCTGATCTGGGTCAGGCACGGGGCGTTCGCCCAATGGGAGACGACGCCAACGCGTGGCGATTTCTTCAGCCAGTTGATGTACATCAACATTGCACTCTTCGTGTTCAACTTGGTGCCGGCCTTTCCCATGGATGGCGGGCGGGTGCTGCGGGCACTGTTGGCCCACATTTCAGGCGACTACGTGCGCTCGACACAGGTCGCGGCCTCGATCGGCCAAGCGCTTGCGATCCTCTTGGGATTCCTGGGGCTCTTCGGCGGTAATCCGTTCTTACTGTTCATTGCCCTGTTCGTCTACATCGGGGCGCACGAGGAGGCGTACCTGGTACAAATGCGGTCGCTGTTTCGCGGGGTGCCAGTTCGCGAGGCGATGATGACCCGCATACGCACGCTCACGCCCGACAGCACCCTGGCTAATGCCGCCGACGAGTTGCTGGCCGGCGCGCAACAGGACTTTCCAGTGGTGGTTGAGGGGCGCGTGGTGGGTATGCTGTTGCGGTCCGACGTGATCGCCGCACTGGCCAAAGGAGGCTCGAAGCAGCGCGTGGCCGATGTCATGCGCGCCGGCTGCGCGACGGTCGAAGACACGGAGATGCTCGAAGCGACGTTCCAGCGGATGCGGCAGGAAGGCTGCTCGACCATCCCCGTCGTTCACTCCGGGGCATTTATTGGCCTGGTCACGCTGGAAAACGTGGGTGAGCTGGCCATGATCCACACCGCCCTTGGCCGGGGCCGGCCTCGCAGCCAGATCGACGACGTGTTTCGGGCAGAGTGAAGTCGCGAAAGCACTCATATCGGTTTCGCAGCGCTCATTGCGTCCGGGTGCTGCCGGCGAGAACTATCCATGCGGCTCGTGCGGCTCGACGACGCCCGGTACGGCGCCTGCCAGCGGAACGGCCTCGGGGCCCGTGCCGGTGGGCGTGGTGAGAAGGTGCGCGGGGAGGTAGCCGACCGCGAGCCAGGAGGTGGCCGTAATGAGGCCCCCCAGCAAGATCAACACATCGAACGCGGTCTCGCTACCCCAATGGTTGGCGGCGAGCTGATAGATCAACCCGCCGAGCCAGGTGGCAATTGCCGTGCTCACGTTGCAAGCGGCCATGAAGGTTGCGAACATCGTACCCGGGGCGTCGAGCGGGCAGGCCCTGGCCGCGAGGTCGACTTGAATCATGCTCCCGGTCATGTAAGTGAAACCGGCCGCGATGCTCACTGAGACTGCCGAGGGCTGATCGGCCAGCAACCAATAAACCCATGTGCTGGCAATGCCCGAGGCGACCGAGAGATGCACCAGGCGGCTCATCGGCACACGGCGACAGTAGAAACCATAGGCAATGCAGGCCACCAACGAGCCAATGGCCACCAGCGACACCGTCGCGCCGTAGAATCGCTCGCTGAACTCAAGGGGTCCGGTGGCATGAACATAGAGCACCGGAAGCGAAAAGGGGTTGAAATGCCAGAGAAACAACATGGCGCTGACCGCTCGCACGGACGGCGAACGCAGTGCGCGCGGAAACGAGGTGACAATCTCCTCCAATTGCCGTTCCCGCTTGTGCTGGCGCCGCTCGCGGACGCACGACAGCGTAAGCAGAAACGTACAGGCCATTAGCGCGCCGCAGATCAGAAAGGTGAACTGGATGAGCTGGAATTCGGCAAGCAAGCCACCGACGACGCCCGTGATGATCGTGCCGATGTAGACGGCGGCCCATTGCACCGACTGGAGTTGGCCGGTGATCCCCAGTGGCTGTCCGGTCTCGATCATCAAGGCGTCGATCACCACGTCGGCGCAGACCACGGCTACGGTCGCCGGCAGCAGCCAGGCCAACAGCCGACCGTGCGCTCCGTGGACCAGCGGCAGCAGGAATAGTCCCCAGAAACCGGCGACGGCAAGCAGGCTGGCAACGAGCAGGTAGCTACGGCGTCGATAGCCCGCGAGCGGAAAGTAGTCCGACAAAAATCCAAACAGCGGCTTGAAGCACCAGGGTATTGCCAGAACCGCGACGAAACGCGCGATCTGCTCGGGCGAATCGCCCCAGGCCCGTAACAGTGCCTGGTCGGGCTGCGAGAGGATGCCCGTCGTCGGCTCACTCAGCCCTTGCACCAGGTACAACATGCCGAACAGCAACGATAAACGGAAGCGTTGAAAGGCCGTCAGGCTCATAAAGGGCTTTCGCGTCACGAAGCGGCACTAATTGTCGTAAAAAACCCAATTGGCGCGCAGCGACTTTCGCAATCGCTCGACTTCCTTATCCGTCAGCGGCTCCTCCTTTTGCAACTCTTCCTGGTGGGCCTTGGCCTTCTCAACGTCAGGGGCCTGAATCAGCCGGCTGAAACCGTTGGCGTCCTTGACATGAAACCAATTCGGCATCAAATCGCCTTTGTGGCTTCGGGCTGGCAGGTGCAAATGAAAATGGCCCCCCATGGAGGGAAAACTGATGTTCACGTAGCCGTCGCCACGTCCAGTGAAACCCTCCAGTTCCGACTGTTCGCCAGGCTTGAGCGCCCGAATTGCCTGGCTTTTGCCCGGCTCCAGGGTCATTTCGTCAGTCCACAGCTTACCGTGGGCTCGGGCTAACCGAAACTTGAAGGGTTCGTCCGCAATGTTCCAAATGCGTCCCTCACGCACCACCGGAGCGCTTTTCCGTTTGGCCTCTTGAGCTTGTACCGCTCGCGAAGCCTGGTACTGCCAGGTCACTAAGGCCAGCGCCGTCAAAACAAGTGTTGCCCTGCCGGACCAGCGTCCATCACGCACCCGTTTATCCAAGAAGCTCGACATCGTCAGTCCCTCCTACGTTGAATGCCCGCATATTGGTTTCCGCGTTCAACCGCAATCATCTTTGCTCCACCGCAATCATCGTACCCATCGCCGACATCGTTCCATCATGACGATTTCCAGGCCAGCGGCCGATGTCATTGTACATCAATGAACACGTCCAAGAGCTGGCCGACCAGGACCTTCTTTTCCCGCACCAGCGCGTGCTCAGGATCAATGGCGTAGATGATTTGCATGACTCGCGTATCGACGCGCTCGGTGTTGATCCCCGTGAGTGAGGTCTTGGGGATCACGTAGGGTTCGATCCGCACGAATTCCATCGGTATCTCGCGCTGTTTCAAGTCACCCCGCAACTTGCCTCGGGCGGGGGCGTTCAGCTTCAGCCGCGGGATGTCTTCCTCGTCGATACTCACGCGCACGTGCAGCGGCTTCACGTTCCCCATCACGATCAGCGACTGCGTGGGGGAAGCCGAGACGAATTCGCCGGGCCGAACGTTGATTTGCAGCACCGATCCGGTGACCGGCGCGCGGACCCGAAGCAGGTCCAACATCGTTTGCGCCTGTTCGAGCTGGGCCTGCGCCTGCTCGACAGCGGCGGCCGCGATCACCTTGTCGGGTTCCCACGCGCCCGCCTTCAAAAGTAAGAGGTTGGCCTTGCTCACCGCGACCTGCGCCTGGGCGGCTTCGACGGCCAGCTCGCGCTGGACCATCTCCTGCTCGGTGACCTCCTTCGTGATCGCCAGTTTGCGGTCGCGGTCACGCATGTCGATCGCCTCGCGTAAGTTGGCCTCGTCGACTTTGACCTGCGCCTCACGCGGCGGGACTTCCTCCTTCCGCGGCTGCAATTCCAACTTACTCAATTGGGCCCTCGCCGCAGCCAGCGCGGTCTGCCGGTTCTTGAATTCCGCCCTGGCCTGGCGATTGTCCAGCTCGAACAACAAGTCACCTTCTTGTATCTCCTGGTCGATGTGGACCGCCACCTTGCTCACGACGCCTGAGAGCTGCGAGCCCACCGTAATGATCGATTGCGTGCTCGATTCGGTCGTGGGTTCCACGAAACCGGTCCCGGCAACAGTGTTTCCGAAGGGGGTGATCGACGGCGTCACAGGAGGCGGCAGCAACGGTTCGCTGCGCTGTGACAAAATCGCGTGGGCCAACGCCAGCGCCAGCAATCCAACGGCCACCAGAGGCAGAACGGTCTTACGTAAAATGTTCCAGGCGGTCATGAGGGCGGTCCTCCGGGCTCTCGTTCACATGCTGATATTCATATCTGAGGCTGTACCCGCTGGTCGTCCGCCACGCGCCCGTCCTCGAGCGTGATGATGCGGTCGGCGAAGCTGAAGACCCGGGAGTCGTGCGTCACGACCACGGCCACCCGATCCGGGCTGAGCGCGAGCTCGCGGATCAGCTTCATCACGACCTGGCCGGTGCGGGCATCGACGGCCGACGTTGGCTCGTCGCAGACCAGCAAGTGCGGTTCGTGGACCAAAGCGCGAGCGATCGCCACCCGTTGCTGCTGTCCGCCGGAAAGATTGGCCGGCCGCGCGTCGAGGCGGTCGCCAAGACCTACGGACTGAAGCAGCGGAGCGGCGCGCTGGGTCGCCGCAGCTTTCGAGCTGCCGCGGATCACCAACGGCACCGACACGTTTTCGGACGCCGTCAGTGCCGGCAGCAAATTGAACTGTTGGAACACGAAGCCGACATTGTTGGCGCGGAATTCCGACTTTGCCGACTTCGAGAGTCGCGGGAGCGGGACACCGAGCACCTCGACGTCGCCAGACGTGGGATCGAGCGTTCCCGCCAGGATCGATATCAGTGTGGTCTTGCCGCAGCCGCTGGGGCCGACCAAGAGGGTCAACTCGCCGGGATGGATATCGACCGTGACGCCGCGCAGGGCACGGATGCGGGCGTCGCCCGTGCCGTAATCCTTGGTCACATCGCGGCAATGGATTCCGGGCCTGGCGGCGCCGTCGGTCATCATTGAAAGACCATCCCGGGTTCGAGCACAACGACCCGCCGAATACTCAACAGACTCGAAACGAAAACGATCACCAGCACGGCGACGCCCGTCAGCGCCAAGACCTGCCAGGGGAGAAAGAACGACATGATCGGCCGGATGGTCTGCATCAACATTCCTAAACCCGTGGCCAGGCCGACCCCCAAACAGTACCCTGCGCTTCCCACCACCAACGCCTGCATCAGGATCATTCTGACGATCCGGCGGTCGCTCATTCCCATGGCTTTCAAGGTGCCGAACTGCCGCAGGTTTTCGATGGTAAACAGGTAGAACGTCTGTCCTGCAATGGCGCAGCCAACGACAAAACCCAAGAGCACCGTCGTGCCGAAGTTGACCGGAATGCCGGTGTTTTCGAGGTAGTAAGACATCGTCATCCAGGAGAACTGGTCCTGTGTGACGGCCTTCAACCGCGTCTGTTCGTGGATTCTCCGGGCGACGACTTCGGGCGACTCGCCCGGGGCGCACTTCGCCAGAACGAACGACAGCATCCTACGATACGGCGGTACGAACAAGGTGGCGCGGCTGAAGCGGGTGTAGAGGATCGGCAGCGTCTGGAAAGTGCGCTTTGCCTTGAAGATCCCCACGATCACGGCCCGGCGGTCGTTCATTTCGATCGTTTTGCCAAGGTGCAGCGGCTCGTCGGGCCACATGTAGCGAAACCCGGCCTCGTCGACCAGCACCGCATCGGGACGTTGTAGATCGCCGATCTTGCCCATCAACAGATTTTGCGGCGCGCCGACGAGCGTGGCATCATCGATACCAAACAGGATCACCGACTGGTAATTGCCATTGGCCATTTGGGCCTGTCCGCCCCCTTTGTACAAATTGACAGCCCAAGCGACGCCGGGCACCCCGCGTACTCGCAGAAAGGCATTGTCGGAGATCGCCTTCAGATCGTCGATGTAGCGGACGTTGGGGTTCATCACCCAGATGTCGGCGTCGTGGACGTCGCGAATCTGGCTGGCTGTCCGCACCATGATGCCGCAGAACATCGCGCTCTGTTCGGTGATCAACACGCAGGAGAAGGTGATTCCGAAGATGATCGCCCAATACTTGCTGCGGTCGCCGGTGAGCATTTTCAAGGCGATCCAATACACGGCTACGCTCTCCTTGATCCGCGGCTTCGAGAGCCAAGACGCGCCACAGCTTGATTCTTGGGTGCCGGGGAAAAGCAGCGGCACGCATTGCCATGAGCGCGCTTCAGGTCGTCTGACGATGCGTCGCCTGGGACGTTGGAGCAAGTGAGTTCGATTTCCTCCTGCGTCGCGTCGAGCTTTTCTTGAAGCTCGAGCAAATTGCGAAGCTCACCGAAGCTCATGTTTTCAGCCAGCATGGTCAGGGCCGCTTTTCGTTGGGTAACTGAGAAAGGTTCCAAATACCGGTTCGCAAATGCCGTGCCGCGATGTAGGCGAACGGCAAATGGTGTGTGCAATCACGTGGAATCTGGGCCGGCGCTTCCGTCCGTCACGTGATGGCGATGCCGCGCCGTTCCCGCAATCTCCGCTTTGCGGTTCGCGAAACCGCACACAACGTGCGGTTTCGCACGCGCAAAGCACCGCTTCAGCGCGCCATGAGACAATCGAGGGCCTGCCCCCAGCAGCCAGTTCTCGCAAAACAACGACGGTACGGGAATTGCTCCCCGATGACTTCCGTCGCTGGTCGGCGAATTCCGACGGCACCACGCAGGATGGGGCCCTATCCAAGAAGTCATTGAAAGAAAGCGAGGTCCCAGTGATCAATTACATTTCCGGACTGGTGTTCGTCGTATTGGCCATTGTGGGAGCCCTGGTGGCATTGGCCGCCGGGGCCATTAATCCCGTGTTGGCCGCGGTGGTGGTGGTCGTCTGGTTGCCGGCCGACGTGGTCGTTTCATCCAGCATCCGTCTGGCGGCACAGTGGGAGCGGGCGGTCGTCTTCCGGCTGGGCAAGTACCAGAGCACCCGTGGGCCCGGCTTGTTCTTCGTGATCCCGCTGGTCGACTATGTGCGGATGGTCGACACCCGCATCCGAGCGGCCGACATCCCGGCCCAGCAGGTAATCACCAAGGACAACGTGCCTGTGAAGATCAATGGCGTGCTGTTCTTCAAGGTCGACAACGTGGCCGACGCGGTGATCAAGGTGCAGGACTATCGCTATGCCATCTCGCAGTACGCCCAGACTTCACTCCGCGACGTGATCGGCCAAATGACGCTCGATCAACTGCTCGTCGAGCGGGAAGCGATCGGCAAGGCGATCGAGTCGAACGTGGAGAAGGACATCGAAGGCTGGGGCTTGGAAGTCACCGGCATCCGTATCCAGGACATCGACATGCCCGAGGAGTTGAAGAAGATGATGTCGCGGCAAGCCTCGGCCGAGCGTGAGAAACGGGCCACGATCACCAAGGCCGAAGGCGACCGCGAGGCCGCCGCCAACCTGGCCGCCGCGGCCAAGACGATGGCCGCCAGCCATGGCGCTATGCAGTTGCGGACCTTGCAAACGATCGACGGCCTGGGCCCCACGGCCTCGAATACGGTCGTCATTGCCGTGCCCGTCGACGTAATGGAGGCCGTCAGCGGCTACGTCCGCGAACATGCTCGCAGCAATGGCCGGTCGCCGGAGCCAGAACGACTCATCTCCGGGGCGGGCGTGTAATCGACGGGGCTGTCTGAAAATCCAAACGTGTTTCAAGCAAGCGAGGTCCCAGTGATCAATTACATTTCCGGGCTGGTGTTTGTCGTGTTGATGATCGTAGGCGGCCTGGTCGCACTGGCTGCCCTGGCCATCAACCCGGTGTTGGCGGCGGTGGTGTTGATTATCTGGTTGCCGGCCGACGTGGCTGTTTCATCCAGCATCCGCCTGGCCGCCCAGTGGGAGCGGGCGGTCGTCTTCCGGCTAGGCAAGTACCAGAGCACACGCGGGCCGGGCTTATTCTTCGTCATTCCGCTTGTCGACTACGTACGAATGGTCGATACCCGCATTCGAGCGGCGGATATTCCAGCCCAGCAGGTAATCACCAAGGACAACGTGCCTGTGAAGATCAACGGCGTGCTGTTCTTCAAGGTCGATAACGTGGCCGACGCCGTAATCAAGGTGCAGGATTATCGCTACGCCATCTCGCAATACGCCCAGACTTCGCTCCGCGACGTAATCGGCCAGATGACGCTCGATCAACTGCTCGTAGAGCGGGAAGCGATCGGCAAGGCGATCGAGACCAACGTTGAAAAGGACATCGAAGGCTGGGGCTTGGACGTCACCGCCATTCGCATCCAGGATATCGACATGCCCGAAGAGCTGAAGAAGATGATGTCGCGGCAAGCCTCGGCCGAGCGTGAGAAACGGGCCACGATCACCAAGGCCGAAGGCGACCGCGAAGCGGCCGCCAACCTGGCCGCGGCGGCCAAGACGATGGCTGCCAGTCATGGCGCCATGCAATTGCGGACCTTGCAGACGATCGACGGCCTGGGCCCAGCGTCCTCGAATACGGTTGTCATAGCCATACCCGTCGACGTGATGGAGGCCGTCAGCAGCTACGTTCGCGAGCACGCTCGCGCCAATGGCCGGTCGCCGGAACCGGAACGACTGACCTCCGGGGCGGGCGTCTGATCGGGCTCAAGCAAATGGAAAACGTTCGAGAACTCGTGGAACGTCTCGAGGCGATGCGATCCAAAATCGCGGAGCTCCGCAAGGAATTTGGCGCAATCGCCGTGTCGCTTACTCCAATTCATGATGAACTTGAAGCGATCCAGTCCGACCTGGAAGAGCTGATGGGCGAATAGGCGGCTGAATTCCAACTGTCTGTGCAAGGCGTGAATGTAGCCAGTTTGGGAGCTGGGGATGAGGCAAGGACGGCCTCGATCCCGCATCGGTGTCCCAAATCGGCACAGCTTGCGTGCGGATCAGCACGGCCGAAATGCCCACAACGGTGCCCATCGTGTGATTTGTTTGCCTCTGGCGAACGGCACATGTTTTGCTGCGACAAGGGGCACGGGCCACCGGGCCCGACGTAAGGAAGTTCAAACCCACGGAGACGGATCCATGACTTGCTCAACTAGACTCAATGCCCTTGCAGCTCGTTTTCTCTTAGTGGCCTGGGTCGCGGTGCCATGCGCCGGCGTCGCGGCGTTGGCCAACGGCGCCGACAAGAAAGCCCCGCACGCGGGCACGTCGACGCACAAAATCACGTCCAGCAACGGTGTCACCACCGAAGTTCATCGGGAGGTCCACGGCAAGCTGACCGAGGACGACGTGGAGCAGGTCTCGTTCCTGGCCGCGCACCTGTTGCAACACTTTGACGATGCTCGTGGGGCGTTGAAGGCGGGCAACCCCGAGAAGGCGGCGGACGATATCGGCAAGGCCGAGGAGTTACTGGCCATCATCAAGCGATTGTTGCCGGTGATGAAGATGACCGTGGTGGTCAAGGACCACGATGGGACCAAGCTCTACGAGGACATCCGCGAAGTCCAACCCAACGAAATCCCACTATTGCAGGTTTCGGCTGCAATCGACTTCTTGCAACCGATCGTCGAAGCCAAACAGCAGGCGGCTGAAGCCACTGGGGTCAAGTTGACGCACCGCGATCTGTTGCGCGCCGCCTTGTCGCTGAACTTGCGGCGGGTTGAGCAGTCGCTGCGGCAAGCCAATCACCACCTTAATTCCAGGGACACGGAGAGGGCCGCCACCACTTTGGCGACACTTGAGGCTGAGGCGATCGATGTGGCCGTGGAAGAGGAGGCATCACCACTCGGCGAGATCCGCGAGGCTCTGGTCTATGCGCACAGGGCACTCAGCTCCCACAATTACGCGGAAGCCAGGGCCAATCTGGCCACGGCGCGCGAACAATTGGCGCTCTACCGCGACGTCTTGCCCATCGAAGACAGGGAGCAAATGGACGCCCTAGCCAAGGAGATCGCGGCGCTTGACGAAGAGATCACTGAACCGAACCCGGAAACCCACGGTCAGACATTAGGCCGGCTCGGGAGACTTTTCCAGAAGCTCTCGCCGAATCTGCCGCAAGCCAAACCGACAAAGCCCGATTCGTCGTCAGACGAGGACCCGACGGCCTCGAAGCCAAAGCCGAAGCCGACGTCGAGGTAACCGATGGAGCCTGGAGCGGCGGCCATGGTGCGCCAGATATTGGCCGCCGCTCTCGGGCGGCGTATGGTACCGGATTCCGGCGTCGGATCAGCAGACGGCACTTCGGGGCGTGGCTGCCCATGGCGGTGTAGCCGCTATGCCGACTTTTCGAGCTCGAGTTCTCGTCGGCGCTCGTCGAAGTAACTTTGGACCTGTATTTTGCTTTCAAACCGCTTCGCGCAATTGCTGTTTGCCGCCCAGCGGTCGCCAGTCCAACAGGCCTCCCATTCGGGAATGCCTGGAGATGGAGACGAAAAGACCGTAGGACCCTGCGATTTCAAAAGGTGAAAACCCTTGACGATAATCCAATGACCGTCATCGGGGATGATGTCAATTCTCATGGTTTCGATCCCTTTCCTTTCAAAAACCAGTAATCGATTCCGCCCTACTAACAAAAGCGGGGCAATTTTTGTGCCACTGGGGATTTTCGGGGCGTACCACCCAGTCGCGCAACGGGACAGCGGCTGCTGGCAACGTCGAAGTTTCTCAAGCACCCGGGAGCCATGTCTCAATCGCGACACAGCTAGCGAGCGAACGGGCACATTGGCCGGTGCGTCAGTGCATAAATCCGCCGCATTTTCGACTCATTGGCAATGGCACGTGCTTTGCTCACTAGGAGATTGAATGGAGTCTTGCTGAAAAGCTCAACAAGTGTCGTTGACGAAAGGGAAGGAGCCCATGAATACTGTCATTATCCCCTCGATGTCGGCGGCCATCTTCTTGCTCTCAGTCACCGCCTGGCTGTCGCCCTCCGCCAAAGTTCACTCAGTCGATCCCAAAGTGGGCTTCGATCTGGCTTATGCCGTCGAGTGCCGCGACGTCAGCGACCGCGAGTTCGCCAAGCTTCATCCCGACGAAAAACTGATGGAGGCCGACCTGCATGTCTCCGTGCGAATCGATCAAGGCGACGAGAAGGACCTCGACGAAGTGATCTTCGAGATCCGCAGCCTCGATCAGCGGCTGCGGATTGTCGATTTCCTTCCCCATACCCAGGTGCAAAGCGGCGCCGGGGAGGCCGTGGAAGTGGTCAAGACGACGGAGAATACCCAATCGTTGGGGGCCGGAATGGGAGCGTCGCTCTCCCTGCAACGCGCCGACACGCATGGTAGCCTTAACTTCCAGCCGCTCCCGACCGGAACTGCCAGCACGACCCACCGTAAAGCGATCACTGAGAAGACTAAGCGACTGCCGCCGGGCAAGGTTGCCGTCGCCAGCGGCACGATCGACAACGAGCACGGCGTGTTCTTCAAATGGCACGCAACGGCCACCACCTCGTTCGAAGGAGTCAAACCGCTTTCATTTCGCTTCGTCGTGCCCAAGGAGTGGCGCGGCGATTGGATGCTGCTCTCGGCCCAAGCCCGCTGCCATGTGAAACGGCACTTGTTCTTCAAGTCGACCGGGACCTGCGGCCAGGCCAAAGTCTTCATCGCACTTTACGAGCAGGGCGATGCCGAGGCCCAGGGCGCGGCACATGAACTCGCCAAAACGCAGGAAACCTGCTTTTCGCGCGAGCACGACGCGAAGCGCCGCGCCGACATGATCGCCGGGCTGGCCGCCAAGGCCACATCGCGCCAGAATTCGCCTGGGCACGTCCGTTCGCCCAACATGCCATTCAAGGCCTGCAAGATTTTGTTTTCGTACTTTGAGCCGGGTCACAAAAGCGCGGCCAGCCACGGGCCGCATCGGAACAAAGCCGACAATCCGCAAGTCTCGCTCAAACATGCGTTGGAGCAGCTCGCCCATTGTTCCAATGGACAGGGTTATCGTGATGAGTGAAACCCGGGCGGTGTTCCGGGTAAAGGTCGGGACGTTAGTAAGCGTGAGCAGTGGTATTCCCCGACTCGAAGCGTGGTCATGCGGTTTGCGTTGGCGATACGGCTCGGTTAGCGCATGATTTGGTGTTTCGTTGCCGGCTATGGGTGAAGGCGTCAGCACGGGCGCCGAGCGCTTCTCAGCTTTCGTCGAATTTCTTCCGGGCACATTTGCAAGGGGAGCGGGCACGCCGGCGGAGTGCGTGGTATGCAGCGAACGGACAAATTGGTTCCACCGAAACCTTGCCCTTTACTTCTGCTCGAAGGATTGCTTCGGTCGTTTCCAGGCCGAGCGCCAGCATGAGCTTGACGGTACTTGGCGACTCGTCGAATCCCTTCGGGGGTTCCACCACGCCGGCTTTTTGTCGAGACCCGCCATTACCGGCGGACGTGCGCTTAATGAAACAGCCCCTTTGGAACATGACCCAGCAGATCGCCCGGGCGGCTCGCGAGTTCGATCGCCACACGACGGAACAGGTGCCGAAGTCGGCGGCGAAGGATAACAGGAAGCCCATCCCGCTCCTGCTGCGGCAGAACAAGCCCCGACTCGTGTGTTTGGTCTGCGGCATGGTAAGCTACTCCCCGAGTGGAGTTCACCCGCAGTGCGCCCAAAAACAGGCGGACGTCGAACGCGTGCAGGTTCTCAAGTCGGCAAAGAAGGCCGAAAATCCAAATGAAAAGGTCGCCAAACCCAACGCGTCCAACCTCTGGCAGAAGAAGGTCTGCCCGAAGTGCCACTCGAGGTTGCACGTCCGCAAGCTCACTTGCGACTGCGGCCATCCGTTCTCGTTTTCCGGATGAGCCGTGTTTGTGTGTCGTCGAGCTTCTCAACCAGTTCCGATCATCCGTCAGTTCAATGGATGCCCGTCACTTAAGCCGAATTGCATGGCGTGCCGCGCTGGCGATTATCCTCTGGGCATTCATTTCGCAAGCTCAAGCCGGCCCGCCGGAGGAACTCGAAAAGCTTGGGGCCGAATTCCACGCGAAATTCGAAGCAGGTTGGTACTCTCAAGCCGAAGAGCTTGCCCGTCGGCGAGTGGAGCTGGCGAAGCCGCAGCAAGACGAACGCCCGCTCGTGCTCGCGGAGTGTCTGTTCGATCTGGGCCGCGCGGCGTCGCGCGCGGCGCATTACGAGCCGGCGATGGCGGCCTACCGACAAGCCATCGAGCTGCGCTCCAAAGCGCTGGGAGAGGAACACGCCGGGGTCGCCGAGATCATCGACGCGGCCGGCGAAGCACGTCTTCGACAAGCCCGATTTCGCGATGCGCAACTGCTGCTGGCCAAAGCCCTCGAGCTGCGCGAAAAATCGCTCGCTTCCGACGATGCCGCCGTGGCCGAGAGTGCATACCATCTGGCGCTGCTCGATCTCGAAGTCGGGCGAAGGGCCCAGGCTGAAAAACGGCTGGCGCGAGTCCGCAACATCCTGGAAAAGTCACCCGACGAGCACCGCGCCGCGCTGGCCGACGTACTCGGCAAACAGGGCATGCTCGAAAGACAACAAGGTCGGCTGAACGGGGCGGAAGGACTTTGGAAAATGGCTCGCGAATTGCGGTTGAGACAATTCGGCGAGGAGCACCCCGAGGTAGCCACGAGCATCTACCATCTGGCGCTGATCGACAGCTCCCGTGGACGCTACGCGGAGGCCGAGGCCAATGGCCAGCGCGCGTTGGCCATGCGTAAGAAGTTTCTGGGCGACGAGCACCCGCTTGTGGCCGAACTGCTGACGGCCATGGCCTACCTGCGAATGGCCCAGGGTCGGTACGCGGAGGCCAAGCAACTTTTTCAACAAGCCGCCGACATCGACGAACAGGCTTTGGGTGCCGACCACCCCACGACGGCCGGCAGTTTGCACGGGCTGGCGATGGTGTTCGAGAAGACCGGTCACTACGCCGAGGCCGAGGCGCAATACCAACGCGTGCTCGGTGTACGCCAGCGCGTGCTTGGACCAAACCACCTCGACACGGCCGCCAGCATGAATGGCCTGGCCATCGTTCAATTCGAACGCGGCCGGTTCGCCGAGGCCGAGCCACTCTTCGAGCGCGCTTTGGCAATATACGAGAAGGCATTTCCCGGGCCACAGACGGAGAAAGCCACGATTCTGGGAAACCTCGGCCGAGTGGCACTCGAAGAGAGGCGGCCGGCGGAAGCCGAAGCCCGGTTTCGCAAAGCGCTGGCCATGCACGAGCAACTGCTGGGCCCAGACCATCCGACCGTCGGTGTCAGCCTCAATGCCCTGGCGATGTGCCTGCAATCACGAGGCCGCATCGATGAAGCCGAGGCGCTCTATCGCCGGCTGCTGACGTTGCGAGAGAAGGCGCTCGGCGCCGAGCATCACGAGGTTGCCTCGGTCTTGTCGCGTTTAGCGGGGATGTATGCCAATCAGAACCGCTACGCCGACGCCGAACCGCTCCTGGAACGTGCCCGCGAAATCTACGAACACAGCTTGGGCCCGGAGCACCCCTACACGGCGGGCGTACTGAGCCGGCTGGCTTCACTGCGCGTACGGCAAGACCGGCCCGCCGAGGCCGAGCCGCTTCTGGACCGGGCGATCACCATTCAGGAACGCGCCCAGGTCGGTCCCGAATCCCGTGCCAGCAACTATTTCTTGCGGGCGCAGATCGGTTGGCAACGGGGGCGGCGCAGTGAAGCGGTGCTCGATCTGCGGACGGCGATGGACCTCGTCGAACAGCAACGGTTGCAGATCTCGGGCGCCGAGCAAGAGCGGGCGGTGTTCTTCAGCGCGACCGCTGGCGCCTACGAGACGATGCTGGCCTGGCAGACCGAGGCCGGCGACGCGGTTTTGGCCTTCGACGCCATGGAGCGCGGCCGAGCGCGTTCGCTGTTCGACGAACTGGCGGCCGCGCGGGTAGACCTCGACGTGGGACGTACTCCAGGCGAGCGCGAGGCGTCGCGCCGCCGCCAAACCGAGTTGGAGGCGCTCGTGACTCGGCGCGAGGAAGCGCTGGCAAAGTTCGAGACTCAACGTGTCGACGAACGCGGTGAAGATGTCGGCCGCGGACGGCAGTCGCTCGAACAGTCCCTGATCGACGCGCGACGACAGCTTTACATCCTGCACCGCGACCTGCGCGGGACGAGCCAGGTCTATCAGCACGTGCTCGCCGGCTACGGAGCGCCGCGATTGAGCCAGTTTCAACGACACCTGGCCGCCGAGGACGGGCTGGCGCTGCTGTACCTGATTGGAAGCAAGGGCGGATATGTCCTCGTTATCGACGACGGTGGCGCCCGCGTTGAGTCGCTCGCGCTCGACGACGCTGCGGCCTCGGTGCTGGGCACGACGGCCGGTCCGTTGACCGCCGAGCGACTACGGTTGGTGCTGGCTGGCAAGAATGCCGATGGCCTGCTGGCGGCGCTGAGAGACCCTGCGGGAGTGGCGGGAGCCTCGACCAGGCTTGAGCTGCTTTGGCGCGTGCTCGTGCCAGAGGAAACTCGCGAGAAACTTGTCGACGAGAAAACCAAGCGACTCTACGTTGTGCCCGATGGGCCATTGGCGCTCTTGCCCTTCGAGGCGCTGGTGGTTCATGCCGGGGACGACCCGCGCTACCTGCTCGACGTCGGTCCGCCGGTTGTCTACGGGCCGTCGGCGACCGTCTTGATCGAACTGGCCGATCGTGGTCGGGCGGCTGGCGGAGCGATCGAGCCGCTACTGACGGTGGGCGACCCGCGTTACCCCAACGACGGACGAACCGCCGAGCCAAGCGCTAACGGTCGCGATGCAGCAACGCGCGCCGCCAAGCGGGTGGGCCGCGGAAAACTGGCGCCACTACCCTATTCGGGCGATGAATCGCGATGGGTGGCCGCGGCCTTTGCGGAGCAAGGGCAGTCGTACGTGCAGTTGCTAGCCGGCGAGGCGACGGAAGCGAATGTACGCTCGCACGTTGCCGGCCGCCGGCTGGTTCATCTGGCATGCCACGGCATGGCCGAGGAATCATTCGGCAATTTCTTCGGCGCATTGGCGCTCACGCCTGGAGAGCACGCGGCCGACGATCCCGCCGACGATGGATATTTGACGCTGGCCGAAATCTACGCGCTCGACTTGCACACTTGCGAGCTGGCGATTGCCAGCGCCTGCGAAACGAATGACGGTCCCCGGCAACAGGGCGAAGGAGTCTGGTCGCTGTCGCGAGGATTCCTTGTGGCCGGCGCGCGGCGAGTGGTCGCCAGCAACTGGCTCTTGGACGACGAGGCCTCGGCCAGCCTGGTCAGTTACTTCTGCGCTCTGCTGGCCAAATCCGAAAAGGAGGGCCGGGCCATCGACTATGCCCGGGCGCTGCGCACCGCCAAGAGATGGGTCAGGCAGCAGGAAAAATGGCGCAGTCCAGCCTACTGGGCCGCGCTGGTGTTGATCGGGCCCGACTGAACATCGAGCAGAGAACCTGGAGGTCACTGCGGACGCGTACCAAAGGTGATGTGACCGGCGACTACTGAAACCGGGCTGTGGTTGCGAATGTCGATCTACGGACGGTATGCGAGTCGTAGAGCGACAGCGCAGCTCACCAGCCCGCACACCATGTGCGTTACCGCACGCACGTTCTACCCTCACAGCGCGCAATCATCGAGCGTCCGCTTTGCGGAAGGCCAGAAAACCGTGATTCGCCAGGACGATTTAATCCGCCAATCGTATTGCGACCTGACTGTGGCACGCCTTTTGCTCAAGGTGAATCCGCTTCGCCAACCAGGCGAGCGACAGCCCCCTCAAACAACCGAGCCCCAAAACGACAAGGAGATCGATCATGAAACGCGTTTCCACGATCACAGGCGATCGCGCACCTGGCCCTTCCGCCCGGCCGTGTGCCGGCTGGCCGCGTAGCGACGAGGTTCGTCGGCGCGCCCTTACGATCCGCCGCCAATGGCCGGAGAGCGAACGCCGCAGGCGGGCAAGCCTGGCAGAGCAAGTGCAGTTGTCGCTGTTTTTGCGTCGTCTTCCCCTGCTTCCCGTTTGACCAGGCTCTGATGAATCACCATTGAGGGACAATTCGCGGCCATGCCGCGAGTTCACTCATCGGCCGGTGACCGTTTTTCCGGCCGCCGCCACATGAAAGGTAAGAACCATGGCGAATAAGGCAGGCGTTTGGATTGATCATAAGAAGGCTGTCGTGATCCTGATTTCGGATCAAGGGGAAGAAACGAAACGGCTGAAGTCGAATGTGCCGCGGCCGGCGCGATCCGCCGGCGGTCCGCGCGTGAAGGGATCGTATACACGCAATGATTTCGTGGCAGAGGACAAGCTCGAACGAAAGACGACCGGTCACCTCAATGAGTTCTACGACGAGGTGATTGCCAGCCTCGGGGAGCCGGAAGCGATTTTGATTCTTGGCCCCGGTGAAGCCAAGGGCGAGCTCAAGAAGCGGATCAAGAACAAAAAGCTCCGTGGACTTCTCGCCGAGCTTGAAACAGTCGACAAAATGACCGATCGCCAGATTGCAGCCAAAGTGCGCGAGCACTTCTTGTCCAGTCCCGCGCGCGGTTGAGCATCCCGCGCGTCCTCGTTTCCTGGCGTCTGGCACCCCCTTTGTCAGGTTTGTCCTACGTCCACGGCCGGCCCATCGTTTGCCGGGGTGTTTGCCCGAGCTTTGACGCCGCGGGCAAAATCAGCGGCTGCGGCGAGGTCGAGCTCGTCGGGGTGCCGTCGATTGAGGCCGCCGAAGAGTGCCAAGGGGCCGACCGTATCCCAACCTCGGCAAGTAAACTCGCCGAGAATCTCGCAGCCACGCCGCGCCAGCTTACGCCTCAGACTGCGGTGAAAGAGGGCGTGCATCCATGGTGTACCTGCCGTCGAGAAGATGAACACCCGCGGCGGCAACAGGGCGGCGCGGTCGGCAAGTTCGCGGATGGTTTGGTGGTGGCGACCGAAGTAGATTCCCGATCCCAAGCCCAGCAGCTCGCAGCCGGCCAGTGCCTCTGCATCGGCCTCCTCGGGGGTTAGAACCTGCGCCCCAAGGACACCGGCCATGGCGTCGGCGACCTTCAGGGTGTTCCCATGATGGGGCGACTTACAGACGATGGTGACCGGCGAGAAACTCATCGTGTTCACAACTCCCGCGCTCGCCGCTCGCATGCCGCTAAAGTCATGCGAGCGACGATGCTCGCTCGTTACGCGGAGGTCTTGGCGAAGTATTCATCGGACGAAGCGATTGCGGCACTGATCTGCTGGTCCGTGGCGCCGCTGGCCAGCGCGCTGGCCCAGCCATCCAAGCCCCCCGGGTCGGGGAGCCGGTCGAGAAGCTGCTCGTAGACCAGGTCAACGACATCCCGATGGTATTCTAAACTGCTCAGGATGCTCGTCGCGATGCTGGTACGGCTCGTGCCCGCGGCAAGCTGAACGTTCCACGCAGCCTCGCTCGGGCCATCGATCGGCCGACCGAGCGCGTCGAGGTACAAAGCGGTCAGGAAGCCATCGTTGGTGCCGTGGCCCTGCGTGGTGAAGAACTCGGGCGAACCGGCGAGGAGTGCCGAGATCTGTTCGATCGTGGCGCCGTTGGCCATGAGGCTGACGAAGCCACTTTGGCCTCCGGGATCGGCGGCGCGGTGCAGGTAGCGCTCGTAGAGATTGTCGACGGTGTCCGTTTCGAACTCGGGCGAGCTTTCGATCTGCGACACCAATTCCTCGTGCGTGTTTCCCGCGGACAGGAAGGCACTCCATACCGAGAGACCACCGGCATCCACCGCGCGGCCCAGGAAATCGCGATAGACTTCGGAAATGAACCGCTCGTCGGGCGTGCCGCGAACGCCGCCGGGCAGCAGTTCCTCAAGAATCGTGGCGGTACTGTGAAGTGTGGGCAACACGCCGCTGGCCTGCACGCTGACGGCGACCGAATAGTTCCCCTCGTCGGTGTAGGTGTGCGAGCCGTGGACGGTGTAAACGCCCGCCGAGTGCGAGACCGATCCGGCAGACGTGCTGCCGTCGCCCCAGTTGATTGTGGCCGTGAAGTCGCTTGCCGGCCGAGAGCCGCTGCCATACGTGAAAGTCGCAACGGCGACGCCAGCCAGAGGCGAGAATTCGAAGCCGTTCACGGCCACACCACTACCCGTGAAGAGCGTGTCGCTAACAGTCGCGGTGTTGTTGGCGGAATTCGTATCGAGCACCGAAGGCGGCACCGCCACTGTGGCGGTGTTCGACAGTGTGCCGGTGGCCGACGAACTGACCGTGCCGGCCACGACATAGGTGATTGTGCTGCCTGCGGGCAGGTTCACTGTGTCGTGAATGTCGCCGCTGCCATTGGAGCTGAAACCCGTCGCGTTGCCCGTGGCCGTGGCGGTGTACGCGGCGTTGGTGAAATCGACCGGAAGCACGTCATCTACCGTAGCACCTGCGACAGCGTCGAGGCCGTTGTTGGTGACGACGATCGTGTACGTCAGGCTTGTGCCCGGAACGACGGTACCAGGCGTTGGGCTATTATCAGCCTTCGTGATCGATAGGTCCGTGTTGTTGCCTACGGTCTCGATCTTTTGGAAGTTGACAGGCATGGCGTTGCCAAAGGTCCACATCCCCGCATAGCCGGTGGCCGTCAAAGTGTCGCTCAGGCTTGGGTTGGTAGTACCGGGCAGAACCACGTTCAGCGTGTCGCCCGGCGTGGCCGGCGGCGCGGGCAATCGACCATCAACCGAGATGGTGGTGGTTGCCGCAGCCGGTGTGACGTCGAACGTGTCACCGCCATCGCTGCCAACCACATTCAAGTTCGTTACACCCGAGTAAGTCACGGTGTCGTCGCTATTTCGCCGGACCGAGCTGCCCGTGATCGTGTCGGTGGCGCCCGTGCCGCCGGTGATCGGTGTGTCGTCGACCGTGGTCACGTTGCTGATCACGCCGCCTGAAGTATTGCCCGTCAGTGTCAGGTTGGACAGCGTGAGTGTCGTGAGGGCGCTGGCGTTGATGCCATTGACCGCGCCCTTGATTTCAAGGTTCTCGACGGTCACGTTGGTGGCCGGAGCGCCAATCGTGATCCCGTCGCCGGTCGTGGGCTGAACGATCGCCGTTGGCGGTGAGAGCGTAGTGCCGGTGAGCGTCAGATTCTTGCTGATCGCGACGTTCTCGGCGTAGGTTCCCGGCAGCACGTTCGTCGTACCGCCGACATCGACGGCGTTCACTCCGTTTTGCACGGTAGTGAACGTGTTGAACCCATAGGCAATCGGTCCCGGCGTGCCGTCCGGCGCGGCGAGTGGATTGGTGAATCGTCCAGGCGAGCCCCAGTTCGTGTTCACGAAGTCCACAGGAATCGGTCCGATGGCGATGACCGAATCGAGATCGGTGGCTCCGCCCGACGGCCGGCTTGCGCCCGTGGCCTGCGTCGAAAGCTCGTTCAGGCCGCGAATACCGGTCTGGCCGTCGACGGTGTTGTTCGTGCCCCAGTTAATGATGACGTGTACCGGCGTGGGATCGTCACTCACGTTCTGCAAGAACACACCGTTGGCATCGCCCACGCGAGTGAGCACGTTGTTGGTCAGGGTGAACTCGTCGCCAGGCTGGCCGCCTGTATGCTTGCTGGTGAAGAACACGTATTTCACATCGGTGAAGGTGTTGCTATCGATCGACATATTAGTCGTTTGTGAACTGAGTTGCAGGCCGTAGTTGAACTGCCGTAGTCCTTGGATGCCCAGGAATTGATTTTGCGAGATGGTGATGTGGCTGGCGTTGTCGTCGTTGTGGCCGTTCTCCCAGATGCCGGTGACGACTTCGCTGCCGCCCACGGCCGACGGCAGAAGCTGGAAAACGTTGTGGTCGATCGAAAGGCCGTCGTAGGCGTTGCCGCCTGTGGTGCCGTCTTGAAAGCCGAACGACCGAGCGCCCGTGTCCGTCATTCGCGTGCCGTTCGCCTCGAAGTCGATGGTATTGCCGGTGATTCGCTGGTTCTGCCCATTCCAAAAGTAGATGGCGATGCCCTGCGCGTCGTTGGCGTTGTTGTCGTTGTCGGCCGCAACGGTGATCGTGTTGTCTTGAATGAGCGTGCCGTCGAAGGTGCCACCGTTGTTCCAGCCGAGCATCACGCCCGACTTGAAGTGTTTGATGTTCAAGTCTGAGACGGTCAGATGATCGTTCCCCAAGGCGCTGGGAGGATTGACCGCCGAGAACAAGAACGCGTTGTAGATTCCGTCGGTCGAATCTCCTCCGCCGACAATCGAGGCGTTCAGTGCCGAGCTGGTAATCGTCAGGTTGTTGACGCCGTCGGGCAGGGCCACGCCGCGAATGTCGTTCGTTGGGCTGGTGGCGTTGCTAACCGCATATGCCGCGGCCGCGTTCGCCTCAGTCCAGTCGAAGGCGCCTGAAAGGTCGATCGTTTGCCCGGCGGCGGCGGCGCCGATGGCGTTCTGCAAGAGCGTAAAGTCGTTCAGCGCGGCGCTCACGTCGCCTTGCGACGTCACGGGCACGGTCGTCGGTAACTGGAAGCCGGGGGCCGTTGCGTCGGCATCGGTGCCATAGATCAGCCACGGCCGGTAGGCCACCTGGCTGCCGGGGTCGACGATCTTCTGGCCGAGGCCACCCACATTGCTGGCGATGGTCGGGCCGGAAATGGCGCCCCACCAGTTGCGGCTGGCGTCGAGGGTGCCGGTATAGGCCCCGGCATCGACCAGCAGGCCCTGCGTCGTGGCGCCGACGATGCTGTTGTAATTGAGCGTGATGTTGGAATCGCTGCCGAGACCGTAGCCATCGTCGACGACGGCGACGCCGGTCGTCACGTTGTGAAAGCTGTTGTTAAGGACTGCGACGCCCGTGTCATCGCCCGCCAGTCTCAGACCCGTGGCGGTGCCCTCGGTGGTAATGTCGTTGCCGCTGATCACCGCGCCGTCGAGCGCGATGGCATAGATGGCGGAACTGCCGTTGCTATCGATGGTGTTGTTCGTGACCTGTAGATTCTGGTGGACGTTTGGGCCTGTGGCAGCGAAGAGGATCGGGTTATTGATCGTCTGATTGTTGAAGACGTTGCTGTCGATCACCAGGCCGTTGGTGAACTCCGAGTAGATTCCCGTTCCACCCGCGGGACCGGGAATGTTATTGCCGGTAACCAGGTTGTCTTGGATCAAGGATGATCCATTGCTGTTGGCATAGATGCCGATCGTGTTGTTGGTGATGATATTGTCGAGAACCTGGACACCGCTGGTGCTGCTTCCCATGGAGATGCCCGCGTTCGAGCCGGTGTCGCCCCCTTGGATCGTAAAACCGTTGACGGTCACGTCATTGGCGCCGATGGCAATGTCACCCCCCAGCAACTGCCCGTCGATAGTCGCTTCGGCGCTGCGAGTGCCGGTGTTTGGGTTGACTCCGAAGTTCGGCCCGTTGAGCGTGATGGGCTGGCTAATCGCGACCTCATGTTCGTCGTATGTGCCCGGCGCCACATCAACCGTGCCACCCGACGAGACATTCGCCACAGCCGTATTGATGCTCGTGAATGCATTGGTGCCAAAGATCAGGCCGGGAACCGGGGTGGCGAATTGCCCGCCGCCGTTCCAGGTGACGGTATCGCCGGCCTGCGGATTTCCCTGATTCGCCGGAGCGCTGGTATCGGTGAAGTCCGCCGCGCCGGCCACGTAGGCGGTCGTAACCGACAGCAGCATTCGATCTTCCAGCGGCTCGACGGACAGCGCCCGCCGCGGCGACGCCAAGGCGGTCGAACGGGCACTCGCCAAAACCGAAAAACGGCGAGAGTGTTGCCGACGGTTGGTACGCAAGGGGTCGGCCAGGTGGCTGGACGTGCGGCGAAATCGTTGGGTCATGGAAAAACTCTCCAAGGTTGTCAAATCATGGGTGTCGGACGGTTTATCCCCCGTCGGCCTCTGAGCCCGCGGAGGCCATGTTGGCTGTGCAACTATCGTACCGTCTTGGCGGGTCGTACTGAATGTTCCGCGTCGGGTTACGGAATTCGTCGCTGTTTCCCGCGAAAACCGGGCGGTTTGACCATCGTGGCGACAAAGATCTTGTCCTGGTTCCACCGGCGTACGACGACGTGGTGGTGGCGGCGGCGCGCCGATCAGCACGGTTCTGGTCGGATTTGTCCCACCAGATGACACTTTTCGTGCCACGTTTGATTCCGCCGACGTTGAAACGGCACCACCTTGCGATCCGGGTTCGCACCCAGGCAACCAGGCCTGCATGGAGAGGAATGCTCTGGCAACATCAAGAAACAATCGTTAGCCGGATTTGTCGAAGCCTGTTTGCCGGGGGTAAGTGCCAGTGCGCCGAAAACGCAACCGTGAGCCCGTTCGGTCAGCGCGTGGCAAGCAAGATGCAGCGCGCCGGCCGGGAACATTGAAACGCACGATGGCTTCAGTTGCCAGTCCCTCCAGCAAGCCCGCGGACGCGTTACCTTACTTATGTAGACATCGCTCACCCGGGTCGATTCAGTCTCTGGCACACGCTTTGCCCAAACCAAGCCGCAAACAATCGAGTCGTTCCATTGCATGAAATGCGGACTTCTGAAATCCTACGCATGAGGGCAAGATAACACTTTGAGGCAAATTGTCTTGCTTGCTCATTTTGGCTTCGTCTGCGAAACGCCACATTTAGTTCAATTTGACGGTGATTCCAATGAAAATCCTCTTTCTCCACGGTTGGACCTCGGCTCCTGGCGGCGTCAAACCGACCTACCTGGCCCAACACGGCCACGAAGTCATCAACCCAGCGTTGCCCGACGACGATTTCGACGAAGCCGTTCGCATCGCGCAGGCCGAGTTCGATCAACACTGCCCCGAGGTGGTTGTTGGATCATCGAGGGGCGGGGCCATCGCCATGAACATCAACAGCGGCCAGGCCCGGCTCGTCCTGCTTTGCCCGGCGTGGAAAAAGTGGGGAGCGGCCAAGACCATCCAGGAAAGCACCATGATCCTCCACAGCCGAGCCGACGACGTGATCCCCTTCGCCGACTCGGAAGAATTGGTTAAGAACAGCGGGTTGCCGAATTACATGCTGATCGAGGTTGGGAATGATCATCGCCTTGCCGACCCCGTATCGCTGGAGATGATGTTGAGGGTGTGCCGGGGGGCGACCAATAGTTAGAATAGGAGGGCACGTCATCAGCACCGGAGGACCTTCATGGAATCTCGCCCCCACAGCGTCGTTACGGAACTCCATCTCGTCGGCCTCGAAGAAGTCGGCAGAAAATGGCAACGGCTTCTGGGTGTGGGCATCCTCATGGTGGTGCTGGGCATGATCGCCATCGGCGCTTCCGTTTTTGTGACGCTGGCCACGATGGTCTTCGTCGGCTGTTTAATGCTTTTCGGTGGGATACTTCAGACGATCCACGCAATCGCCATGAGGAGCTGGAGCGGCTTCTTCATTGATTTGCTGGCGGGAGTTCTCTACATGGTCGTAGGCTTTGTGATTGTCGCCCACCCCGGAGCCACGGCGGTCGCCCTTACGCTGATAATCGCTGTTCTTTTCATGCTGGGCGGCATCTTCCGCATCGTGACCGCCTTGGCTGTGGGCTATCAGAATCGGATCTGGCTCATTTTGCACGGCGTCATCAATTTGCTGTTGGGCTTCATGATCTGGCATGATTGGCCCCTGTCGGGCTTGTGGGTCATTGGTTTGTTCATCGGTATCGACATGCTCTTCAACGGCTGGTCGCTGATCATGCTGGGCTTTACCGCCAAGAAACTGACTACCGGGCAATAAGCTGATGCGTCCGCCTCGCAGGGTATTTCTCGATCACGGAACCTGGGGTCCAACGCTATCCTCGCCGTGTCGATGATCCCTGAAAGGAGCGACGAGTTGTTCATCAAGCATGTCACGGCACAAGAAGTTCTCGATTCCAGAGGCAACCCGACCGTCGAAGGACAGGTCACGTTGGACGACGGCACGGTTGCCTCGGCGATTGTTCCGTCCGGGGCATCGATAGGTGAGCGAGAGGCTGTCGAACTTCGAAATGGCGATGAGAAACGATACGGCGGAAAAGGCGTGCGGAAGGCCGTCGAGAACGTCGAGTCCAAGATCGCACCATTGCTGGTCGGCAAGAACGCCCTCGATCAGCGGGCCATCGACCGCCTGATGATCGAGTTGGACGGAACCCCGAACAAAGCAGGGCTGGGGGCCAATGCGATCCTCACCGTATCGATGGCCGTGGCACGGGCCGCCGCGAATTCGCTCCGATTGCCGCTGTACTGCTACCTCGGTGGCAGCAACGCTTCTCTGCTGCCGGTGCCGTGCATGAACGTCATCAACGGGGGCAAGCACGCCGACAACACGGTGGACTTCCAGGAGTTCATGATCGCCCCGCACCATGCCCCATCGTTCGCCGAGTCGATTCGCATGGGGATGGAAACTTTTCACGTCCTGAAAGGGATTCTGAAGTAGAATGGCTACAGCACCGGCGTCGGCGATGAGGGGGGCTTCGCTCCCGACCTGAAGTCCAACGTCGAGGCGGTTGAGGTCATCTTGGAGGCCATCACCAAGGCGGGCTTCACGCCGGGCGACGACATTTCGATTTGTCTCGACCCAGCCACCAGCGAGATGTGGGACAACGGCCAATACCTGTTTTTCAAGTCCGACAAATCTAGGAAAACGCCGGAGGAAATGGTCGCCCTCTGGTCGTCATGGGTTCGTCAGTATCCGATCGTGCTTCTGGAAGACGGCATGGCCGAGAACGACTGGACCGGCTGGAAAACGCTGACCGACGAACTCGGCGAGAAAGTGGAACTGGTCGGCGACGACATTTTCTGCACGAACCCGGCGATTCTGGCGAAGGGCATTGAGGCGGGCATCGGTAACTCGATACTCATCAAGCTCAATCAGATCGGTACGATCACCGAGACTCTCGACACCATCGAATTTGCCACGAAGCACAACTACAACTGCTTCATCTCACACCGTTCGGGAGAGACGGAGGACACCACGATTGCCGACCTGACGGTGGCTGTGGGGGCCGGACATCTCAAGACGGGATCGGGCTGTCGCGGCGAGCGTGTCGCCAAGTTCAATCAGTTGTTGCGGATCGAGTGGCTACTTGGAGCCTCGGCCCGATTCGCCGGAAGAACGGCCTTCAAGTTCAAGTGAAGCAACCGAATAATAAGTCATGGTGCAGAACGGTGGGTCATCCGGCAAGATTTGGCGGTGGTTCGTGATTGACATTGACCACATCAGAGCAGAGCTAAACGAGGCTCATCGGGCCGTATCACGCCGTATTGAATGCGTGAATCACGTTTTTTCGTCACCGGCTAGGCGTACTTACCGTGTTTGCGTGATGGCACGGAGTCATTTCGTCGATTGCCCGGAGCACTTTGTCGTAGGCGACTACGGCATAGAGGTCCGTTGTATTTGGGCACTTTACAGTGTCCTGACGCATCTGCTCAACCTGCTTCTTGAGGAGCTTCAACTCGTCCATGTTTGCACAATCCTAATTTGAGGGAACCGCTCCGTGGCGTCTGAGGGTTTTGTCTTCCACCACCGCTTGCAGATAGATGCGACTCTGCCGCAAAGGCTAAAATCTTACCATGAAAATCCTCTTTCTCCACCGCTGGACCTCGATTCTGGACCTCGATTCCCGGCGGCGTGAAGCCGACCAACCTGGCTGAACACGGACTTCCGACGTCGCGAGCGACCAGGTCAAGATGCCGTTCGTGGCAGCGTGACCACGATTTCCGCTCCGGCACCTGAGCCATTGCCAACTGCGATCGTCCCTCCGTGCGATTCAACGACGCGGCGGGAAATGGCCATGCCAAGGCCGGTGCCCTTGGACTTGGTGGTAAAGAAGGGCTCGAAGATCCGCTCGCGTTGTTCCGGCCCTAAGCCCGGCCCGTTGTCATGGAACGAGACCGCGACGGCCGGACGGCCAGCGAGCTCAATCGCCGAGGCACGAACGACGATCTTGCCGGGATTCGGCACGACCGCCAACGCATTCTCCAGGATGTTGCGGAACACCTGGCCAACGGCGTGTTGGTCGACATCACAGCTCAGGTCGATGTCGTTCGTCTCCTGTTCGAGCACGACGTCCTTTCCGAGTCGCGCCGGCCCGACCTGCGACCAGACCTCGCGCCAAACCTGGCCCAGATCGCACGTTTCACGATCGAGGTTGATCGGCGCCGCGTAGCTGCGGACCTCCTCGTAGAGCCGGTGCAACTGCTCCTGGGCCTTTTCGATGCGAGCGACCATTTCCAGCGCCTCTGGTCGGTCGTGCACTTCCAAGGCCAGCATCTCAAGACAGGCCTTGCTCCGCTGCAGGGCGTTACGGCTCTCGTGCGTCAGGCCGGTGATCATCTGCCCGATCGCGGCCAGCCGTTCCGTTTGCAGCGCTTTCCGCTGGGCCTCGGCCACCTCCGTAACATCGTGACCGACGGCAAGCACGCCCAGCACCTTTCCCGAGGCGTCTTTGAGTGCCTTGTTCGACCATTTGATCAGCCGTTGCCGTCCACCGCAGGTAACGATCGGGCTGGTGGTGTCGCTGGTTTCGACATCCAACAAAGCGTCGGCGAACACGCGCCTGACACGCTCGCGATCGCGTTGGGGCAGGAAGAGCGTGAACCAGTCGTAACCTTCAACGTTGGCGAACGGATAGCCGGAAATTTGCTCCAAGTAAGGGTTGAAGCTGACAATGCGCCCTTCGAGATCGAGCACCAGTACGATCGCCTGGGCTTGGGCCACCAGGCTCTCGACGAATTCCTTCTCTTTTCGCAAAGCTTCCTGCATGCGCCGCCGCTCGACGATGCGCGAGAGGCTGGCCCGCAGGGCGTCGGCATTGATCGGCTTAAGGATGTAGTCCGAGGCGCCATGTCGCAGGGCAGTAATCGCGCCTTGAAGGTCGGCGTAGCCGGTGGCCATGATCACAGCCACCTCGGGGGCCAGCGCCTTAAGCCGCGGCAGGATTTCCTCAGCACTGCCATCGGGCAGCCGGCGGTCGAGGATCACCACGGAAATATCGGACCAGTCGCGGCGGGCGAATACTTCGGTAACCGAGCCGGCCGTCTCGACGTGCCATTCATCCATCTCCAGAATGTCGCAGAGGTTGGCCCGCGTGTCCGCGTCGTCTTCGACGACCATCACGTGCATGGAGGAAGGCTCCGTCATAACGCCTTCTAGTGCGTAAACTGGTGCAACGTCTCCAGCAGCGTTTGCACGTTGAAGGGCTTGTAGCAGGCCGCGTCGGCCCCCTGGGCCAGCGTTTGCTGAACAAGCAGCTCCGTCTCGCTGCGCATGCCGGTAATCAATACGGTACGGGCGAGAGGATTTGCTTCGCGAACCATGTGGAATACCTGCGAGCCGTCGCTCTCGGGGAGCTTCATGTCGATCAGCACGACCTGAAACGTCGTCCGTTGCAATTGCTCCCGCGCTTGAGCGGCATCACGCGCGATGCACACGCGGTACCCTCGCTCGCGGAACAGGTCCCAGAGCGAATGGCACAAATCGAGGTCGTCGTCGACCACCAGTACCAGCGGCTGCCCAAGAGCCTCGTCGACCAGGTTCATGAGCTGCCGCAAATCGACCGGCTTGGAGAGGATTTTCCAGGCGCCCGTGGCCAGCGCCTCCAGCGCCGTGTCGCTGCCGGCATAGGCCGTGACCATGATCGCCACGGTTCCGGCCCGCAACTGCTTGATCCGACGGTAGAGCTCAAGCCCGTCCATACCGGGCATTTTCAGGTCCAAGAGCGCCACATCGTAGCGATTTAGTTTGACCAGTTCCAACGCGCTGGGGCCGTCGTAGGCCACGTCAATCTGGTAGCCCAGATCGCCAAGGATGTCGGACAGGTTGGCGCACGCGTCCACTTCGTCGTCGACGACCAGGACCGACGCGGATTGGGCGTTCATGGTTGACGAACCTCCAATTCATTGTTGACCACCTGAACATTGGCTACGCGCATCGCCATCTCCTGCGCGAGCTGCTTCATGAAATAGCTTGGCACGACGCCCGACAACACGACACAGGCGTTGCAGGCGGAAACATCGAGATGGCGCAGCGATGCATACCCCGCAGCTCGCGTGGCTCGTTCGATCTCGGCCACCAGGCGCCGATCGCTCTCGATTTCAACCGCCCGGCGCGCGCCGACGCCGACAAAAGGCGTTTCATCGTGGCCGCGCCAAAGCGATCGCTCTGCCAGGGCGAACGACGTGGTTGGTCGAATTTCCATGATTCTTGATCGACGACGATCACCTGGGCTATCCGAAAAGATTCATCGGTTGTCGGGGACGACGTCCAACCGGTCGATGACGTTAAGCACACCCGCAACATGCCGGCAACATTGCAAGCAGCGGTGCCTGGCCGACAACGACGGTACGGTACCGTCAAGCACGACATTGCCGCCCACCGCCAGCGCGTGAATCGACTTCGCTCCCGGCACGTTTCTCATCACCAAATAATTGACGATCCGGCGCTGCAGGTCGCGATCGTCCCGCACGAATTCATCACCCTGGGGATGAACCCACCGTTGGTCTACGCTGGGCTCCAGCACCGGGACGCAGTCAGCGGTGGAGTTCATCAGTTCTCTCGTTTGTTGGAGTGCCGGCCCAACGCGTGCTCGATCTCACGGAGGCCGATGGGCCGTTCAGCTTGACCATACGATAACCTTTCGCGAATGAGTTGCCAGTCAGGGAGGGATGGACAGATTTTGTAAGGGAAACCCTTACACGCTGCGCCTCGCCTTGTCCTGCTTATGCTCCATGCTGCGCTTGGTAGAATGGGCGGCTCAAGAATGCGGGATGAGGGAGAAACGGCGATGGCTGCAAAGAAGAAAACCAAACCGATCGCCAAGGCGGCCGAAGAGACCAATCCGGCAAAGAAACCCGCGGGAGCTCGCGGACAGGCCGCGGATTCGCCTGCGGCACAGGCTGATGTCGCCCCGGCGGAGGGCATCGTGCCGCCCCGGCCCGGTCCACCCGTGGCCGGCATCGGCGCCTCGGCCGGCGGACTCGACGCTTTCAAAAGATTCTTCGCCGCCATGCCGGCCGACAGCGGTGTCGCCTTTGTGCTCATCCCACACCTCGATCCCACGCACGAAAGTTTGATGGTCGAGTTGATATCGCGCGACACGAGGATGCCGGTCGTCGAGGCCACCGACGGCATGGCCGTCGTAGCCAACAGCGTCTACGTCATTCCACCCAACAAGTACATGACCATTTCAGGCGGAGTCCTCCGTCTGACCGGGCCGGTCGAGCGGGGCGGCCCCCACACCTCAATCGATCTTTTTCTGCGTTCGCTGGCCAATGATAAGCGGGAAAAGGCCGTCTGCATCATCCTCTCCGGAACCGGTTCGCATGGGTCGCTGGGGCTCAAGGCGGTCAAGTCCACCGACGGCATGGCAATGGTTCAAGACCCGAACACGGCCGAGTACCCCCGGATGCCACAAAGCGCCATCGCCACCGGACTGGTAGACTTCGTCCTGCCCGTCGAGCGAATGCCTGAAGCACTGATCAAGTACGTCCAGCACGACTACGTCCAGGGGACCACGGCCGGTGCGGAAGGGACTGAAGGCAGCGACGATCTGAACCAGATTTTAGCGCTCTTGCGCGCCGGCACGAATTTTGATTTCCGCTGCTACCGCAAAAGGATGCTCATGCGCCGGATCGAGCGGCGTATGGGCCTGGGCCATTTCGACCAGCTCGCCGACTACCGTGCCTTCCTCCGCGAGCATCCCAATGAAGTCAAGCAGCTTTTTCGTGACCTGCTGATCAGCGTGACCAACTTCTTCCGCGACCCCGAGGCGTTCCAGGCCCTGGAAACCGAGGTGATTGCCGCGCTCGTCCGCGGCAAAGCGCCCGACGCGACCATACGAGTTTGGAGTGCGGGCTGCGCCACCGGTGAGGAACCTTATTCGTTGGGAATTGCATTGCTGGAGCACCTGGCGGCGGCACAAAAGAGTTGCCGGGTGCATATCTTCGCCGCGGATGTCGATGAGGGCGCCCTGGAAGTGGCCCGCAAGGGTATCTACCTGGAGAGCATCGCCACCGATGTTTGCGCCGAGCGGCTGGCGCGCTTCTTCACGCGCGTGGACGAAACGTCGTACCAGGTCAACAAGTCGCTTCGCGAGATCGTAATCTTTGCCCGCCAGAACCTGATCACCGACGCGCCCTTCTCCAAGCTCGATCTCATCGTCTGCCGCAACCTGCTGATCTATCTGGAGCCGGAAGTCCAGAAAAAGGTCCTCTCGCTGTTGCACTACTCCCTCAACGAAGGGGGCTTTCTCTTCCTGGGCCCGTCGGAAACGATTGGCCGGCACATCGAATTATTCGAGCCGGTCTCGAAGAAATGGCGGATTTTCCGGCGGATCGGCCCGTCACGGCCTGAACACGTCGAGCTTCCGATCACGGCCCTGTCGGACCCACTCGTACGAGCGCGGCGCTTGGCCCCGCCGAGCACGACCCCTCCTGTCAGTTTCGCCGGGATGACGCATCGCTTGCTCTTGGAGCAGTTCGCGCCGGCGGCGGTGCTCGTCGACCGTAACTACGAGATCCTATACTTCTTCGGCCCCACCGATCGCTACCTGGCTGTCGTAGCTGGTGAACCGACTCAGGACTTGATGCTGATGGCCCGCGAAGGGCTGCGCACCAGGCTCCGCCCGGCCATCCACAAAGCCGTGCGCGAGAGCGGTCCGGTCACTCTCGCGGCCCAGGTGAAACGCAACGGTGATTACCATCCCGTGATCGTGACCATTCGCCCGGTTCGGGGACCGCAGGGCGCGGAGACCTTAATGCTCGTCACTTTCGAGGATTCCGATCAAGAGCGGGTGCTGCCGCATCCCGCGGAAACCGCGGCCGAAGAATCCGCCGTTCGGCAACTGGAATACGAGCTGAAGGCCGCCAAGGAAGACTTGCAAAGCACCATCGAGGACCTGGAGAGTTCCAACGAAGAACTCAAGATCTCGAATGAAGAAGTCATGTCGATGAACGAGGAGCTCCAGTCCGCGAACGAGGAATTGGAGACCTCCAAAGAGGAGCTGCAATCGCTCAATGAGGAGTTGACTACCGTCAACAATCAGCTCGAGGAAAAGGTCCGTGAACTGGAGTCGGCCAACGACGACATGGCCAACTTGTTCGACTGCACCGAGGTGGCGATTATTTTTCTCGACGACCAGTTCCGGATCAAGCGGTACACGCCCCCCGCCACGCGACTTTTCAATTTGATTGCCACAGACCTCGATCGGCCCATCAGCGACATCACGCCCAAGTTCCCCGATGGCGGGTTCCAGCAGGATGTCGAACGGGCGCTGCGAACCTTGTCGCCACAAGAGAAGCAAGTCCA
>Ga0265314_10000816_pt1 | contig 37040 bp, 22 predicted proteins | sample 4126metaG_FD_203106 | JGI IMG/M metagenome (GOLD analysis project Ga0265314, IMG submission 203106) | Rhizosphere microbial communities from Carex aquatilis grown in University of Washington, Seatle, WA, United States - 4-1-26 metaG | ecosystem: Host-associated > Plants > Roots > Rhizosphere >...
ATAGTGAGGTCGGCGGGCACCATGCCCCAGGCAATCTTGCCGGCACCGGAAATCGGTGCGCTGGGAATAGCATTGAATGTAAGCGCGCCTCCGGTATTGGCTGTGATGCAGGTCCAGTCATCGGGCGTATAGGCGGGCGCTGTCGCAGACGTGTACAACATCGCGCAAGTGCCGACGGCGGGGGTTGCCGCCGCAGCGCCGGTACCGTCGATGCAGCTGCTGACGGTTGCCGTGGTAGTGGTGGGCGCAGGGCTGGCCGCCACCGTGCAGGAGAACCCAGGGGTCTTGCCCGTGCCCCCGGCCAAAATGTTCTCAGCGCCTGCTTCCAGGAAATTATTTTGAATCAGATAAGGGCCAGGGCCGTAGGCGATCAGGATCGCTTGAGTATCCTGCCCAGTCGAATAGATATCGGCGACATAGGAATTCACCACGGCGATGTTGCTGCCGGTGAGGAAGAAGCCGCGCGTAAAAAACTGCGTAGTGCTGGCGGTGATGCCGTGTGGGTAGAGCCGATCGAAGATGACGTGGTCGGGAAGTTGGCTCGCCTGCGTCTCGGCTAGACTGTTGGTGCACATTACCAAGGCGGTGCCCAGCGGATTGGTGATTTCCAAGCCTCCGAAGTAGTTATACGTGGCGGGAACGTTGTTGGTACTCGTGCAGCCCACAACCGACATTGCGTTGCCGCTGGTTAGCTTCGCGAAATTGACTGTATTCGGCGGCGCCGGCGCTGCGTTTTGGTTATTGGCCTGCGCCTGCGTGGCGTACGTCGTGACCGGAATACTCGACAGGTTCGCGCTGACCACTTGAATCCAGTTGGTGGTGCTGCACTGTTTGTTGAAAATGAAATTCGCACGGTACTCTACGCCGGCGTCGAGGACGATCTGACTGCCGCAGGACGCTGCATTGTAAGCGGCCTGGAGATTGGTTCCGTTTGTCAAAACGTTGCCCGAGTCATGCACGGGAATCACACTACCCGTCACTGCGGGTTGGGTGGACGGCGGCACGGAGCGCGGCAGAGCAGGCGTCGTGGGATTGGCTTGTCCCCATGCTAACGACGCGGCGATTAATATTAATATGAGCTGCATAAAGATCTCCTTCGGCGCTTCGCAGAGTTGCATTATACTTACGTCGGGATTTCGCGACGTCCAGTTTCCGGACACTTCATCATGGCAAGGACTGAACATTCACACTGGACATTGTATCGCCAACGTACTGTAGAACAACGACATTGACTCCGCTGCTGGCGGGCGAAGTGACATTAAAGGTCACCCACCCGTTAAAATCTTGACCCTGGGGAAATGCCGCGCTTCCAAATCCACCGAACGGCTGCGCTGGATCCCAGGCAAACACGATACCGAGGGCTCCGGAGGCGGGAATCACGAAATCGTTGTAAGTTACAAGATTGCCGTTCTGATCGAGCAGCGTCCCGCGCACGGTCACCGGCGTGTTGCCGGGGTTAGCGATCGCCGCCGAAGCCGCCAGATTATTCAGCGGATCGGCATTCTGGTTCGCGCTCATCGCGACCGGAGCTGTCCACGTTGTGGCCGCCGGCGCTCCCTGTTCCGTGATCTGCGAGGAATACGATTGGCCGTTCGCCCCCATCAAGAACGCGAGTTGAGGATCGGCGAGCCTTCGCAGAGTAGCTGGATCGATGGAGGAATACTGGACCAGCACCGAACCGGACGAAAACGCATTGGGGTCCGGCTGGCCCGCACAATTCTGACCATGGATGTCGCAAGCCGCCGGCGGATAGAGGAAGCGGACATCCACTGACTGGCCAGCGCTGAGAGCATAGCTCGCGCTTTCGGCCATCTGCAAAGGTGCCGTCCGGCTATCGCTGAAAAAAGCCGGCATATGGTTTTGTGTCCCGTCCGTGTTGGATATCGCCGGCAGCAGGTTGAAACGAACCTGAACCGTCCCGCCGGTAGCACTGGGGGGATTGGCCACCTTTAAGCGGCTCTCCCAACCCGCGCCGAAGACCACCCATGGAAGCGTATATTGCGCGATGCAAGAACCGTCGGCCGCCATTGGGAACTCCGCGCAGCGGGTTAAACTTGTGACACCCGAGGCTCCGCTGGGGGAGGAACTGGGTGAGTTCACCTCTACACTCGACATCGAACTTCCGACATACTGCAGTACCATTGCGGCCACGGCTCCAGCGGTGGGAGAAATCACTTGGAAGGTAACCAGTCCATTGAAGTCCGCGCCCCCGGGGAACATGGCGTTGCCGAAACCACCGAAGGGTTGACTCGGATCCTGTGAAAATACCATCGCTACCGTGCCTAGGGGCGCCAATTGGAAATCCCGGAAAGTGACAGTCCTGCCGCTCCCATCATAGAGCGTTCCGCGCACGGTGATCGGCGCCGCTCCCGGATTGGCCAAGGCAGCCGAGGCCTGCTGGCTGGTCTGCGGCTTCGCCGTCTGGTTCGCGCTCACAGCGACCGGCGCAGTCCACAGATTCGAAGCCGGCATTTCATGTTCCGTGGTTTGCCAGCCATATGCTCCGGTTGAGGAATTCGCCAACATCGTGAGTTGAGCTTTGGCGATGCCTCGCAGATAAGCCGGGTTGTCGGAAACGTATTGAATGAGAACCGCGCCGTAGTCGGTGGTTTGCAGGTCTTGCGAGCTACCGCAGTTCTGGCCATGCGCGTCGCAACCGGCCGGCGGTGACAGAAAGTCGAGCAGGATGGAAGTGCCGGGACTCAGTGAGTACGTCCCAGTTTCGGCAATCTGCAATTGCTTGCTGTTGTTGACGGTATAGAAAGCCGGCATGTGATTCTGTATGCCGCCGCTCGCTGGAACCGCGGGAAGCAGCGTGAAGCTGAACTGGATGGTGCCACCGCCGCTTGACTTAGAGAGGTTCCCTACATTCAAACGGCTCTCCCAGCCGCCGCCGAAGGTCACCCAGGGAAGCACATCCTGGATCATACAGAGACCTCCCGGAGAGGTCTGGAATTCGTCGCAGTTGACGCTGGGCGCCAAACTAATGCTGGCCGACCGACTTTGGCCTTTCATGGTAGCCGTGACGGTGACACTCTGGCTGCTGCTCACGGATCCGGAATTGGCGGAGAAAGCGGCGCTGCTCTGTCCTGACGGAATGGTGACGCTCGGGGGTACGGATAGCAGGCCATTGTTACTCGCGAGGGACACAACCGCCGGGCCAGGGGGGGGCGCGCTCAAGTGCACCGTGCAGGCGGCCGACAGTTTGCTTGCCATCGCGGACGGTGTGCAGGTTAGGGAGGTGATCTGCGGCCCGACGCCGGCGTTGGCGTTGTCAGAGATCGTGAAGGACTGCGAAGAGCCGTTCAACGTGACGGTTAATAGGGCGCTTTGGTTGGAAGCCACTGGGGCAGCGTTCGCCGTAAAAGTGGCGCTTCTGAGTCCCGCTCCGATGGTCACGCTGGGAGGAACAGACACGCTTGTGCTGTTGCTGGATAACGCAGCGTTGAGGGCGCTCGAAGTCGCTCCGTTTAGTGTGACCGTACAGGTGGATGGCCCGGGGCCGACTACGGTTGCCGGGGCGCAGGCGAGGCTGCTGATCTGGACGGCCGCGTTCAGGTTCAGGATCGCCTGCCGGTTGGCGCCGCTGAGAGTCGCCGTGACGGTGGCGTTCTGGTTGCTGCTTACGGTTCCGGTTGCCGCCGCGAAAGTAGCGCTGCTCTGGCCGGACAGAACCGCGACGTTCGCCGGTACCGAGAGCAATCCGCTATCACTTGTCAACGCCACGGTAGCCAAGCTAGTGGTGGCGCTGTTCAATGTCACGGTGCAGGTGGTAGAAGCGTTGCTCCCCAAGGCCGCAGGTGTGCACGCCAGCGAGGTGAGCTGCGCCGGAGTGTTTCCGGTAGCGGTGAGCGTAAATGTGCGTGAGACACTGTTCAAGGAGGCGGTGAGCAAAGCGGTTTGGTTGGAGACCACCGCGGCAACGGTTGCGGTAAACGTCGCGCTGCTGAGTCCCGCGCCGATATTAACGCTGCCGGGAACGGTCACGCTGGTGTTGTTGCTGAGCAACGTGATGCTGACTGCGCTGGCAGAAGTCGCAGTCAACGTAACGGTGCAGGTAGAGGTTCCAGGAGAGCTCACCGTTCCCGGCGCGCAGTTCAAGCTGCTGAGTTGGGTGGCTGCGGCTAGGCTGATCACGGCCTGCTGGGTGACGCCGCTCAGAGTGGCCGTCACGGTGGCGTTTTGATTGGCGCTCACAGTTCCTGAAGTCGCCGTAAAGGTAGCGCTGCTTTGGCCCGCTGCGACCACGACGCTTGCGGGTACGGTAAGCAATCCGCTGTTGCTCGCAAGCGAGACGGTGGCTGCGCTAGGGGCGGTCTTGTTCAAAGTCGCCGTGCAGGTGCTGGACGCATTGCTGCCCAGGGTTGAAGGCGCGCAGGCGAGCGAAGTCAATTGCGCGGGAGCACTTGCAGTGAGCGTAAAGGTCTGCGAGGAGCCATTCAGGGTAGACGTCAGAACGGCGGTTTGATTGGAAGTCACGGTGGCGACGGTGGCGGTAAAGGGCGCGCTGCTGAGTCCGGCGCTGATATTGACGCTGGCGGGAAGCGTGACACTGGTGTTGTTGCTGGATAGCGTGACGGCGATAGTGCCGGCAGTGACCGCGGTCAGCGTGACGGTGCAAGTGGAGGCGCCGGGAGCATTTACGGTGGCCGGCGAACAATTCAGGCTGCTGATCTGAGCGGCCGCGGCCAGGCTAATGGTGGTTTGCGTGCTTACGCCACTCAAAGTCGCCGTTAGGGTGGCGTTCTGGCTGCTGCCGATCGTTCCGGATGCTGCCGCGAAGGTGGCGCTGCTTTGGCCGGATGCAACTACGACGCTACCCGGCACCGTCAGTAATCCGTTATTGCTGGTGAGTGTAACTGTTGCCGCGCTGCTGGCAGCGTTGTTCAAAGTCACCGTGCAGGTGCCCGACGCATTGCTGCCCAAGGTGGAAGGCGCGCAGGCCAGCGAGCTGAGCTGTGCCGGAGCAACCAGACTCAGCGTCTTGGTCAGACTCGCGCTGCCCGCAGTGGCCGTTATGATCCCAGACTGATTGGCGCTTACCTGGGCACCGTTCGCCGTGAAGCTTCCGCTGGTCTGTCCGGCAGCGACGGTGATGCTCGAAGGCACGCTGAGATTGGCGTTATTGCTCGAAAGCCCAACTGCGAATCCGCCCGCGCCCGCGGCCGTGTTTAAAGTCACAGAGCAGGGAGTGCTGCCTGGGGTACTGATGCTGGAAGCGGTGCAGCTCAGGCTGCCCAGCGAGACAGTCACAGGGAGGGTGATCGAGCCGGCGACGCCGCTCGAAAGAACGGAGGTGCCAGCTGCCGTCGTCCCCACGATACTGGTGAGCTGAATGGGAATCGGGTTGCTCGCTGGATTCGCTGCGATTTGGAATGTGGCCACGGCAACCGGGCCATCCGTGAGGACAGTGCTATTGAACCCGAAAACGACGCAGCTGTTTCCGTTACAAGTAAGCGATTTGCCGGCGGCGGTTGTAGATGATCCCGCCACCACGGTGACGCCGGTGACGTCGGAAGAGAAACTGAAGGACCACTGGAGACCCGCGGTCTGGGCTCCGCCGGCCGATGTCAGGTTGATCGGCAGACTGACGGTACCCCCCGGCGTGCCCGATCCAGAGCCCTGGGTCAGAGATACGCTTTGGCCAAGGCCGATGGTCTGGAAGCCTATTAGAACAAAAGTACTAAGAAGAAGATTGCGTGCCACAACTCTATATCGGCCGCAAGGGATAGGCAGGCAGTGGGACTTTTACCTAGAGGGTAATGGGAATCGCGCTAGGGGGGTCATAAGGGCCACAAGCGGGGGTGGCCGATCTTGCTAGAAAGAACGCTAAGTCTTTTCTTTTTTGAGCAGACGACAACGCACAATGGCGGTGGTAAATTCGCGCGTGAGGTGGTTATGAAGGGGCTGAAGCTTCTTGATCGGCACCAGTTCGAGGCTGGCGGAGCGGAGGGGGCTGGCGGCGACCAATTTTTCGAACCTTGCAATCGTCATTTGGTTCAGGCCACCGGCCACTTCGCCGAAGCGCGTGGCTCCATCGGTCTTAAAAGTGGAGCGCCAGCGGATGAGGGCCTTTTCGCTAAACAACAGATGGGCCCAGGGAAAGACCGAAAATAAATGGCCTCCCAAGGGGTGATACCAGGTTGGCCCGAAGCTGACGCGCACCTCACCTGCGGGCTGCAGAAGCGCGTTCATGCTGCGCAGAATCGCCGCCGGGTCTCCAAAATGCTCGAAGGCATCGAGGGAAACCACTACGTCCGCCCGCTCGTTGGTCGAAGCTACGAAGGAACACTTATCTTCAACGCCCGCGCTGGCGGCTCTTTGACGGGCTACCTGGAGGCTGTTCTCTTGGATATCTACACCGATGACGCGCTTGGCGCCCTTTTGCGCCATTTCGACGGCATCGGCTCCTTCGCCGCAGCCGAAATCGATAACGACCTTTCCAGCAATCTGGCTGAAGATTTCATCGCCCATAAGGGTTGCTAGCTTCGACTTGCCCTGATACGTGGACCCGCTGCAGGAATCCGGCGCTCCGGGGGAAATCTTCTTGAGGATTTGAAATTGAATGTTAGTAAGCATTGCGCGGACTAGTACAAATTATCGCGCAGTAACATTTTCCGCGGAGACGCAATCCAGTAGAATGAAACCATGCAAGATACTGGTGAGTCCTCGCGCATCGCGGTTTTTGGACTAGGTTATGTAGGTTGCGTAACGGCGGCTTGCCTCGCTCACGTGGGCCATCATGTGATCGGCGTCGACTCCGACAGCCATAAGATCGATCAGATTCGACAGGGACGCACTCCTTTCTACGAACCCGGTTTGGATGAGATTGTGCGGGCGAGCGTGGAGAGCGGACGTTTGTCGGCAACCCATTCGGTGGAGGACGCATTGCGGGACGCCGATATCGCGCTGCTCTGTGTGGGTACGCCTTCCGAGCGCAACGGCAATCTGGGGTTGGACCAGATCCGGCGTGTGGTGGGCGACATTGCGGCGCATTTGGCGGGGCGCTCCAAGCCCCTGCTTGTGGCGGTGCGCAGCACGGTGTTTCCGGGAACTTGCGAGGAGATCGTGATGCCGGCGCTGGCGGACTACCAGGACGTAAAAGTAGTCTCCAATCCGGAGTTTCTGCGCGAAGGCTGCGCGGTTCGCGACTTTATGGAACCCTCGCTGATTGTGGTGGGAGGCAAGGACGCCGCTTCAGTGAAGCGAGTGGCTTCTATTTATGATTCGCTAGGCGTTGAGCCATGTCTGGTCTCGCTGCGAACGGCAGAGATGATCAAGTATGCTTGCAACGCGTTCCATGCGGTGAAGATTGCGTTCGCGAACGAGATTGGCGCACTGGCCGGGCGCTTGCAACTCGACGGCCGGGAAGTGATGGAGACCTTGTGCCAGGACCGCAAGCTCAACGTTTCGGCAGCTTATCTGAAGCCGGGCTTCGCGTTCGGCGGCTCCTGCCTGCCTAAGGATTTGCGGGCGCTCTCTTATCGCGCCTCGCGCCTGGATTTAAAGCTTCCGCTGCTCGAAGCGACATTGCCTAGCAACGACGAGCAACTGGACCGCGCCGTGCAGGCGGTTCTGAATCTACCTGGGCGCATCGGTGTGATCGGATTGGCCTTCAAGGAAGACACCGACGATCTGCGCGAGAGTCCGATGGTGACGATGCTCGAATATCTGATTGGCAAAGGTCGCGACGTGCGTGTCTATGATCCGCATATCCAGTTGGACAGCATTTACGGCAGCAACCGGAACTTCATTCTGAACGCGATTCCGCACATTGGACGATTGCTTGAACCTCAGGTCGATGGCCTCCTGAAGTGGGCGGACCATCTAGTCGTTGCGCAAAAGCCTAGCGCGGACCTGGCGAGCCGCATCGCGGCAAGCGGCCGTCCGGTGCTGGATCTGGTGGGATCAGCATCCTCGGTGCCGGCCCCGGCTGCGATTGCCTAGAGGAAGCTTGCCACAACTTCGAGTGGGCTATGTTGTCAGTCAGTATCCCGCGACGAACCACACTTTCATTTTGCGGGAGATTCGCACCTTGCGCCGCCTGGGCGTGGACGTGTGCGTGGTTTCCATCCGCAAGCCCGATCGGGCTCCGTCGGCGCTGAGTCCTGAAGAAGCGGAAGAGCTTTCTCTCACCTATTCGGTTCTGGGAGCGGGCATGGGGAACGCGCTGCTGGTTCATCTGCGAATGCTCGCGACGTCGCCGCTCGCGTATATCGGCGCGTTGTTCTACGCGCTGGGTTTGGCCGGTTCGCATTTTCGTAAAGCCGGCCAATACTTGTTGTATTTCGGTGAGGCTGTAGTGGCCGGAGATTTTCTTGTGCGCAAGGGAATTCGCCACACGCATACGCATTTTTCTTCGACGGTCACGTTGATGCTGGCGAAGCTGTTTCCGATTTCCTTTTCGGCCACCATTCACGGCCCCGATGAATTCAACGATGTGGTTGGATTCCATATGGCGGAAAAAGTAGCGGCGGCTAATTTCATCAGCACCATCAGCCATTACGCGGCGAGCCAGATCATGAAAGCGAGCGACCCGCAGTATTGGAACAAGGTGCAGGTGCTGCCGCTTGGCGTCGACCCCAACGCGTTCCTTCCGCGTCCGCAGCCGTCCGGGCGTGCCGCGTTTGAATGTGTGTGCGTGGGACGTCTCGCGCCCGCAAAAGCGCACTTAATTTTGTTTGCGGCGATTGGCCGGCTAGTGGCGCAAGGCCGGACCAATATTCGATTGACGGTGGTGGGGGGCGGGCCGGCGCAGGCTTCGCTCGAAGCGGCCATTGCGGCGGGAAATCTCGAGCCGTACATCCGAATGGTGGGCCCCTGCAATCAGGACCGGGTTCTCGAATTTTACCGGCACGCCAATGTCTTCACGCTGGCGAGCTTCGCTGAAGGTGTTCCGGTGGTGCTGATGGAGGCGATGGCGATGGAGATTCCTTGCGTCACCACCTGGATTACCGGCGTACCGGAGCTGATTCGCGCGGATGTGGATGGGCTACTGATTGCGCCCGCTGACGCGGAAGCGTTGGCTGCAGCGATTGCGCGCTTGATGGACGATCCGGAGTTGTGCGTGCGCCTGGGACGTTCGGGGCGGATACGTGTGCTCGAATGCTACAACCTGGAGCGGAACACAGAACGGCTGGAACAAGTTTTCCGGCGCTATCTACTTCCAGGCCATCCTGCGCCCGCCGCGCAGGGCGTGGTAAACGCCTAAGAACGTTGCCAGATTGATCATCGAGAAGTAATAAGGCAGGCGCAGAATCTTGGGTTTCAGCGCCATTAGCGCCCCGGCGATCGCCAGCACATAGAAAGCTGCCTGCACCGCGAAAAGCCAGCGGTAGACCGGATCGTTCAGCACGAACGCCGTCGCGGCCAAGGCCGCGATCATCGCGAAGGGAACCAACAAGCGGCCCAGTTTGTGCGAGAGAAAAAAGAACAAGGGCAACGGGCGCCGGATCAGGCTGGGCATTTCGCGCAATTGCTGGACATTACCCGCCATGATGCGCACGCGCCTGCCGAATCCCGCCATTTCGGCGGCTTCTTCCCAGCCGATGGCTTTGGGTTCGTAGACGTTCCGATAGCCCTGCGAGAGAATTCTCACCGAAATTACGTAATCGTCGTTGATGGTGCCGGGAGGTGGAAAAGGATAAAGCGCCTTGCGGATAGCATGCAGATGGCCGTGGCCGCCCAAAGTGGAATCGAGCGCGGCCTCTTGTTTTTTCAGAAACGTCTCATACTTCCAGTAGAGTTGCTCCGAGCCTCCGGTGGATGAATTTTCGGTTTTCTTTAACTGATAGACGCCGCTTACCGCACCCACGCGGGCATCGTGAAAGTTGGCAACTAACTCCCGCACTGAATCTGGCATCAGCATCGCTGAAGCGTCCGAGAAGACTACGATCTCGCCCTTCAACTGGGGCACGGCATCGTTCATCGCGAGAATCTTGCCGCGATTTTTGGGAAACGCCAGGACTCGTACTCGCTGGCCGTCGGCCAATTCCTGGGCGGCCTCCGCGGTGCCGTCAGTCGAGCCGTCGGAGACCACTACTACTTCCAGACGGTCCGGCGCGTACTCCAGTTGGAGTGAATTGCGAATCTTTTCGCGAATCACTCGGCCTTCGTTGTAGGCGGGGACAAGCAGTGAGACTGTAGGCTCGTAGAACTGCTTGTCCACGGGCCGGTGGATCAGTGCGCGCAACAGCACCAACACCACCGGGTAGCCCAAGTAAACATAGGCGACCAGCGCGGTAGCGGACCAGAAAACGATTTGCGCGATCATTTCCGCGGGGGCGGTGCAGGCGTCCGCAAAGCTAGATGGGACGCGCTTCTACGCAATGCAGCTTACCGACCGTTTCGCAGGAGACCATTTCGAAACCCGCCTCTTTGAGCATCTTGCGGATCTGGCTTTTGCGGAAGAAGTACACCGGGCAGCCGTCAACGGTCAGGCGGACTTTACGGATGGGCATGCGCCAGGTCCACAAGCGCGGCCACGCCGATAGGAACGTCCCGCGGGTGGCTTGGCGAATGATGCGCAGGCGTTCCGGCGGGTGCTGGATGTAGTCCCAGAAGCCGATGGCGATGGAAATGTCATACTGCTGGTCAGCCTTCCAGTTCAGAAGATCGGAGACGATCAAGTTCACGTTCTCACCGACGCCTTCTTTCTCCACCAATTGCGTCGCCAGCTTGATCATATCCGGTGCGATGTCGACGCCGGTTACTTTCGCGGCGCCTTTCTTGGCCAGCCCGGCCACAAAGCGTCCCGAGCCGCAGCCGAGGTCGCACACGGACTTGCCGCGCACATCGCCGCTCTTTTTCATCACCCAGTCATAGCGCTGGTAGATATCCTTGCGGAGCCATTTGTCCATGGCCCGTCCAAAAGCGCTCTTCTCGCCCGAGTAAATGGCATCGAAGTTCGAGGCGATATCATTCCAGTACCGTGCTACTTGCGGCATATTATCTTTCATGCAAAGGCTCCTGATGTAATTTCTATAGATTGTGCGGACTGTTCCCAGCCACCGTCACGGAACGACGAAAAAGAGGTGCGCCGCAGTAGATCGCTTAAGCGGCTTTCCATTTTTCGCAGATTCGTGTAGTGGCGTAAGCGCGATTTAAACGGCACGGCCAGGCGCGGTTGTTCCGGGTCGATTTCCCACGGATGCAAATAAACAATCAAAGGCAGCGCCTCATTGTGCGCCTGCCGGATCCCAAACTTGGTGTACCAGGACGGGAAGATGCGTAGATAGCCGCCGCCGCCCACCGGCATGTTCGGGCTTCCCAAGTAGCGGAAGGTAGTGAGCGGATATTCCATCAACGACGTTCCAGCGGACTCGATGCGAAAAGGGAAGCGGGGAGCTCGGGCGATTCCGTAGATGTCATGGCGGATAGGGAAGATGCTCGAGTCATACGTGAACCCTAATTCCGCTAGCACGTCAAGGGCCCACAAAGACCGCGAGGTGATCGAATAACTAGGGGCGCGGTAGCCATAGACCGCAGTTCCCGCCGCCTGTTCGATTACGTCTTTGGCGCGCGAAGTGTCGCGGCGGAACTCTTCAGGGTCAAGCTTATAGATCAGGCGATGCCAGTACGAATGACAAGCGGCTTCATGGCCGCGCTTGACGATCTCCCGCACCAGGTTGGGATAGCGCTCCGCCACCCAGCCGAGGATGAAAAAGGTGGCTTGGGCCTTATGCTGGTCTAAAATATCCAACAGGCGTAGGGTATTGGTTTCAACGCGGCAGGTGTAAGTGTCCCAATCTGAGCGTTGGACCACTCCGGCAAACGCCTCAACGTGAAAGTAATCTTCGACGTCGATGGATAGGATGTTCTGTTTCACGTTGCCCTTCGCCTAAAGAATAGCGCAGGGACGTTCATTACGCACTGAACCAATGGTACTAGCGCATGGTACTTGCGTCCGGTTACTCTTGGGTTTGCAATGATCTACCCGCTCAAGCGCGTCCTGGTTTCGATCGCGGCAGCGGCTGGTTTTCTCATGGCTGCGGTAACCTTTCTTCCCGTGCTGGAGCCGTGGATCCACTGGCTGAGCGGAGCTATCGCCCAGCCCCGTGGAGACGTCCTGATCGTGCTCGGCAACGATGCGAATGTGGATGGAACCATTGGATTGTCTTCCTATTGGCGTGCGATTTATGCAGTGCGGGCATGGCGGGAAGGAAGTTTTAACGAAATGGTCATCAGCGGCGGCGGCGGCATCGCGCAGGCGATGCGTGAGTTTGTCGTCGCCGAAGGGGTGCCTGCCGCGGCGGTGCGCCTGGAAGACCGGTCGACGAACACTCGCGAAAACGCGTCTTTCGTCGCGGAAATGCTGCGCCATACGGCGGGACGGAAGATTCTTCTGACCAGCGATTTTCATATGTTCCGCGCCTGGCGGACATTCCGGCAATATGGTCTTGAAACCATTCCACGCCCCCTTCCGGACGCTGCCAAGCGCGTGGGTTCCTACCGCGAACGCTGGCCTTTGTTCCTGGACCTGGCTACTGAAACCGCTAAGATCGCCGGCTATCGGATTCGGGGCTGGATTTAGGATTTGTATTCAACAAAATCCGTTCAAATTGCTGAGCCACGCTTTCCCAGGAAAAGTTCTCCGCGACCATCCGCCAAGCGGCATCGGCAGTGTCGTTGCGCTGCTGCGGATTTTCGAGTAAGGCGAGACACTGTGCAGCGAACTCTTCGGCGGTGTCGGCGATGCGGATATCGAGGGGCGGATGGATTGCCAGACCCTCGGCGCCAATGCTGGTAGAAACCACGGGCACACGCGCGGCCATCGATTCGTAAATCTTGAGGCGCGTGCCGCCGCCGATTCGCAGAGGCACGATGGACACGGCCGCGCCCCACACGTAGGGCCGAATATCGGGAACGCCGCCGGTGACCAGGATACGCGAGTCGCGCGCGGCTAGTTCCGTAATCGCACTGGTGGGTTTGCGGCCGGCGATGGTCAGCGTGCAGTCCGGGCGTCGCGCGCGGATTCGCGGCAGCACATCTTCGACGAACCAACGTATGCCGTCGATGTTCGGCATCCAGTCCATGGATCCGATGAAGACCAGATCGCGGAGCGGCTGAGCCGGTTCGGCCGGCGGCGCGAAGTATTCGATATCCACGCCGGTGGGAATGGCGGGCGGCTGGGGAATATCGAAAAGCTGCGCCATGGTGGTGGAATCGTTTTCGGAAACCGCGACGATTCCTCCCGCGCGGCGGCAGGTGTCGCGTTCGTAGCGGAACATACGCCCGGCCTGGAGGCCGAAATACTTGCGGCCGAGCGGGCTGCCGGCATTCTCTACGTGCCGGCGCCAGATCATGGTCTCGACATTGTGCTGAAACAGCAAACAACCCCGCATGTCGGGAAGGAGCGGCGCGGCGGAGAGAAAATCGCACACCACGCCATCGAAGCGCTCACGCAGGATCAACTGCTCGACCTGTTGCCGCATCTGGGCTGAAACATAGCGCTCGAGCGAAAGCGGCAGCGAGGAAAACAGATTGCGGAGGGCCTGCGCCGCGAATGCGAGCGAGGCACGCGGCGGGACGTTGAGCGGAATGGGATACGCGCGGGTCGAATACTCCGAACTGCGCCGCGGGCCTTCGGGCTGGGCAGGATCGGCATAGGCGACGTAGTGAATTTCGTGGCGCAAGTGCAGGCGGCGCAGCATTTCGAGAGTGCGAATCTGGCCGCCCTTGTCCGTCGGATGGAGAAAATCGCACTTCACCCACAGGATCTTCATCGGGTCTGATTGGCTGCCGGCCCGGGGAGCAGCTCTTCGCGCCATTCTTCGCGCCGGCCCCGCAGAAATACTTCGCCCCACAGTTGCAGATTGAGGAGGCGCCAAATACGGTCAGTGGCGTCGTGAACTCCGCTGCGATGGCCCTCGAGTAAGTTTGCGAGCGCCTTTGAATCCACCAAAGAGGCCAGCAAACCATCACGCGAGCCCAACAGCGAATACAGGGGCTGAGCGCGCGGATCGAGCAACCACTGGCTAAGCGGCGTGGGGAATCCCATCTTCTTGCGATAGATGATGTCGGACGGCAGTAGATCTTCCACGGCTTTCTTGAGGATGTATTTGCCGACTCCGCCACGAATTTTGAGGGAATCCGGAATCTGCGAGGCGAATTCGACGAACGGATGATCGAGGAAGGGCACGCGGCTTTCGATGGAGCAGGCCATGCTCATCTGGTCCTGCTTCATGAGCAGCTCCACCAAGTACGTTTTTTGATCGGCGTACAAGAGTTTTGAAAGCAAGGGCCTGGCGGAGGGGGTGTCGTAGTAGCTCAGAAACGAGGCATAGGCCGATTCGCCGGCGACGGCGGGAAACAAATCGCGCTGCTCGGCCACGGAGAATGCGGAGTAGAAGTTGTCCAGATACAGCGATTCAATATTTTCGCCGCGTCCCAAAAACGTGTGGCCAAGCTGGCGGCGCAACGGGGCGGAGAGCAACCGAGAAGTACGAATGTGTTCGCGGATGGATCGCCGCGCGGCCCCGGGCAGTAGGCCGTAAGCGCCCAGCCAGCGTTGGTTCAGCTGATAAAAATGATAGCGGCTGTAGCCGGCAAAAAGCTCATCGCTGCCCTCTCCGGTAAGCACCACCTTGACCTCGCTCGCGGCCAAACGGGAGACGAAATTCAGGGAAACGCTGGAAGGCCAGGTGATGGGCTCGTCTTCGTGCCAGATGAGCTCAGGCAGGGCGTTGAAGAAGTCATTCATGCCGAGCGTGACTTCGTGATGCTCGGTGCCGATGCGGCCGGCTACCTGTCGCGCGAATTCGAGCTCACTGTAGGGCGCCTCGGTGTAGCCCACGGCGAAGGTCTTCACGGGCGTCGAGACCATGCGCTTCATCAGGGCGGCGATGGCGCTCGAATCTACACCGCCGCTTAAGAACATGCCCAGCGGAACGTCGCTCATGAGCCGCATGCGGACGGTTTCTTCCAGGCGCTCACGGCACTCGCGGATCCATTCACTGTCGGAGCGGTCTGGCGACTGCTGCTGCGGTTCGGGCACATCCCAATAGCGCGCAATGTCGAGAGTGGCTCCGCCGTCAGTGAGTTTCAAGCGGAGGTGATGCCCGGGCATCAGCTTTTTGATTCCCGGAAAGAGAGTACGTTCGCCGCTGACGTAGCCGAACGCCAAATATTCCGCCAGCAGATCCTGATTGAAGCCCGAGCTGATAGCGGGATGCGCCAGCAGAGCTTTGATTTCAGAAGCGAACGCGAATATGCTGCCGTTCCAGAAATAGTAGAACGGCTTAATGCCCAGGCGGTCCCGTGCGCAAAACAATTCGCGGCGGTCCTGATTCCAGATTGCGAACGCAAACATGCCGCGAAAGCGGGTCACGCACTCGGGACCATATTGCTCGAAGGCATGCAGGATGGTTTCGGTATCGCACTTGGATTGGTAGACATGGCCGGCTTGCTCGAGGGCCGGGCGCAACTGGGCGTGGTTGAAGATCTCGCCATTGTAGGTGATCCACAGGCGCTGGTCTTCGTTCGACATGGGCTGCTTGCCGCCCGCCAGATCTATGATGCTCAAGCGCCGGTGGCCGAGGAAGGCGTAGTCGTCGTGGAAAGAACCGCTGCCGTCGGGACCGCGATGGCGAATCTCTCCGTTCATGGCTTCGAGCACGCGTTCGGAGCCAGCGTAAGGCGATGTGTTGACGAACCCGGCTATTCCGCACATGGGATCATCCCACGCGCTAGCGGGTAGTCCTGGGGGCCCAGGGAAGCGTGGAAAGGACCGGCCGCGCCGTAGCAGCATTATCCATTTCACGCTGGGCGGCGGCGGCAAAGGCGATGCTCAATCCCACTAAAGTCGGCAAATAGTAACGGTAAGACATGGCGGCGAAGAAGATACAGATGCTAAAGCCCAGAATCGATAGCATGATACAAAAGGCTGCATTACGGATGAGCACGAATCGTGGGTCCTTTTTGGCTCTTGCGTAGACTCTCCCCAAGAGCAGCCAGCTAGATAGCAGTGCGCCCACAAATAGCACGAACCCAGGGACACCGGTCTCGCTCGAAATCTCGGTATAGGAGTTGTGAGTGACAAGCCAGTTGCCTCGCCTCCCCTCGTCCTTAGCCCGTTCGGCATCGCTGGCGGCGAACATGCCAGGACCCACACCGACCAGCGGATGAGTCGCGGTGACCATAAGGCTGTTCGTCAACAAATCTTTCCTCGCAGTCGCAGAACCCACCGCTTGGCCCATCTCGAAATCTGTAGCCGCCTGTTCCTCAACAGAGGAATCCACCAAGGTCAGGTAACGCTGGACTGTAGAGTGGGGAAGTGCGAACAGCAGTACCGCCGTCAAGGCGCCCACGGTCAGCGCAATGGCGGCCCGTTGCGCCATATTGCTTTTGAGAAAGAAGAAGCAAAGCATGCCCAAAAGGGCGAGCAATGCACCGCGCGAGCCGGTTTTCAGCACAAGATATAGGCCCAAGAGGATGAAAACCCCGCCTGAATACCGAAGAATGGAAGACGAGCTGTTGAACACCACGAGCAACAGGAAGGGCATGACCAGAAGCAGGTGCGTGGCGTAGTCATTTGCGTTCTCCAAAGATCCAAAGGAAAAGCCGAAACGCCCCCCCTCTTCGCTCCCGTAATAGAAACTCGCCAGAATTACGAAAGCACCCGATAAGGCAAGTACCGAAAAGAACTTGTCCACCTCGCGAATGGTTAGCAGCAAGCCGGCCAGCAAAAAAAGCATGGAAAATTCCGTCTCGAAGGCCTGGGTTAGGACTTCGACGCTACCGCCTCTCCAGAAGCTAAATGGAGTCACCAGGAGCAACCAGAGCATGAGGCCGGCCATGAAGTACGCCGGACGGGCGCGGAAGGTGCGCCGTATTCCTCCTGAAATCAGCATCAAGGCCGTCGCCGGTAATCCCAGCCCCAAGACGAGGAAAGGCCGAGAGTTGGTGATGTGATTTGCGATTTCACTCACGAAGCTGAAGCGAACAAATCCGTACAGCAACAACATGAAGACACCCAGCCGGCGCAAAGCATTGCTTTCGTCTGCGCCCCACAAACGATCTGTAGCGACAAGGGACGGGGTGACCACCATCACAGGGGGTCTCACCGGCTGAACGGGACGGGCTGCGGGAGCGGCTCCTACGGGCGATTGAAGAGCCTTCGAATTTGCAAACCTGCTCATCCGTAATTTCACTCTAACATGGGTTGAGCCAAATACCACCTTAGGACGTACTAGGTGAAAGGCTTAGGAGCACTTCTATTACAACGCGAATACGACGCGAAAATAGGGAAGCTGGATCTTACAGGTAACGACCGTACTGCGGTGAGGGGAACGGATTTTCCCCCAGTCCGCCAAACTAAAATGGTATGATCATGGCGAACAATACTCTAGCGAGATATTTCTTTCGAACTAATGCTTGGCTCTCGATTTCTCTATTTGGACCGGAAAAGGGTTCGGCCGATACTGGGCGGCATTAAGTCGCACATTTTCGCGCGGCCGATTGACGAAGAAAGCGTCGGCGGCAACGTCTATCCACGCTACTGTTACTCAGTGTACCTGCGGCACCTGGTCATGCTGCATCAGGCTGGCCTCGGCTCGAATCCCGAAGTGGTGGCTGAACTCGGGCCGGGGAACTCTATCGGAACCGGCATTGCCGCCTTACTAGCCGGCGCAAACGAGTATTATGGACTCGACGCGGTGGCGTACAGGAGCATGTCTCCGGACAGTAAGTTGTTCGACGGCATCTTGGATCTCTTGCAAAGCTGTGCCGATATTCCTTCTGCGCCCGAGTTCCCTGAGGCCAAACCGCCGCTCGCGTCCTACGCCTTCCCGCGGGAGGTGTTGTCACCGGAAAGGCTATCTAAAGCATTGGCGCCCGATCGTGTGGAACGCATTCGCCGGGCTTATCAAAGAGTAGGTGAACGCCAAGGCGAGATCCTCTTCCGGTATGTTGCCCCTTGGACCGATCCCAGCAGTGTTCCCCTGCACACCGTGGATCTAGTGTTCTCACAAGCCACGATGGAACATGTGGAAGACGTCGATGCCACCTATGCCGCGGCGGCGAGCTGGCTGAAGCCCGGCGGATGTATGTCACATCAGGTGGATTTTCGCAGTCACGGCTTGGCTAGCGATTGGAATGGACATTGGGCTTATAGCGACTTGGTGTTCTGGATGGCCAAAGGGAAGCGGCCCTACTTGCTGAATCGCCAAGCGATGTCCGAACACTTGGCGTTAGCTAAGCGCAACGGCTTTGAGACAGTCTCCACTTTGCTTGTTGCTGGCGGACCGGGAGTTTCCCGCGAACACCTCGCGTCGAGGTTCCGTCATTTAACTGAAGAGGATCTAAAAACCAGCGGCATGTACTTCGCTGCCCGTCATGCCTAAGAACAGTAAAGGCGGCGAGGCGGCGTAACTTTTGGGGGACGATGGAGCCCCCAGTTGGCGACTGTATTCTTGCTACGTGTCGAGCGCCGCGGAACCGTCGGCATCCCACATTCTGGACCAAGTCAAGCTGGGGCGTGCCCGGGCCGAGTGCTCTTGCTTCCAACTTTGGAACAGCGCAAGTGACCTCCTCGCCAATCACGACCAGCTTGTATCTTGCTTCCCCTGTCTTTCCCGACAAATAGAGGTACGGATCCGCGCACGGCGATGTTTCGCAACCCTAGGCTGGGCTTACGAGGCGAGTCCACGAGAGAGACCGTCTCATGCGAATGAAGGGGGCTAGTATGAAGGAAGTTCTGTTGGTGCTGGTCTGTTTAGCGGGCGGGTTGCCGGCGCAGACGCAAGTAGACCTGCGAACCCAAACGAAGGATGTTGATTTTTCAGGGGCCGTCTCGACGACACCTTGGAGAGTCGGGACGGTGCTTCCCGCGGTGTGCGTTGTGGGCCAAGTATTTTTCAACACCACGGCTGCAGCGGGGCAGAACGTGTATCTATGCACCGCGCAGAACATCTGGACGCTAACGGCCGGGCCAGGCGTGCATTTCACCAGCGGTACCGGGGCGCCTTCGGGAAACTGCACGGCGGGGCAGGATCTCTATACGGACACGGTTAACCTCGATACCTGGTTTTGTGAGAGCTCCAACACCTGGAAGAAAGCTCTGACCACGACTAACACTGGTTCGTTCGCGATGACGGGCCAGAATGGGGCCGTCCCGCCGGCTGCTTCAACGGGAAACACGATTTTGTTTTTTAATTCGACGGCGAAGGTGGGACAGAGCGTGGACGATGCGGGCAGCTTGGCCACGATGGTGCGGCCTGCCGACTGCTCGGCGGGTGGCCAAGCAGTACAAAAAATCGACTCGAATGGTAACCTGCTCTGCGCGACGGCGGGAGACGCGGAAACGCGGACGCTGATACCGCTGACGTGCTCAGGTGGCGGCGTTAGCTATGCCATGTGGTGGATTCCCTTCGGTTCTGGGATCACGTCCACGTGTCCGGCCAGCGCCGGTCAGTATTTGGGGTTTCTCCACTGGAATGATGACGGAACTCATGGGAATTTCGCGATTGTTCCGCAGGTCATTCCAGCCGGGTGGAGTGGAGGAGCCGTTTCCTTTACCTTTTTTGTGCGTGGCGCGGCTACCTATACGTGGGGAGCGAAAATAGCGTGCGTGGTGGGAGGAGGCGTTACGGATCCCACTACTCCTACGTTTCAAGCCGAGCAAGACATTGCCATCGCGACCAGCGGCGGCGTGAACCAGTATACCGGCACGCTTGCTAACCTGACTATGACGGGTTGCGCCGGGGGGAACCTTATGCTGCTGAAGCTGGTTCGTAACGACAGTGCCGGTTTCGCCGATTTGTATGCGGCATCTATCACCTTCAACAAACCCTAGGAGCCACTTCGTGAAATATCTTTTCCTACTTATATTGATTTCCGGAGCGCTTTGGGGACAAGCTCATCCTACGCCGCCGGCTCTGCCGCACTCCGTTCCACCATCGACGCGACCGGCTCCCACCGGCTCCACGGTGGCGGTTCACAATGGAGACAATCTCCAGTCTAAGTACAATGCCGCGACCTGCGGCCAGGATCTGGTGCTTGACGATGGAGCGACGTTCACAGGCAATTTCGTTTTCAACAAGCAGTGCACTGCCCCGAATTGGATTCTGGTGGAAGGGACGGGTTGCGCCAACGGAACGGTCGCGGCACCGACATATGTGACGCAGGCCAGCATCAATTCGACAAGCGTTCCGCCATGGCCCGCGCCGGCGCTGACGCATTATGCGAAAGTAGCCTCTTCCAATGGCGGCCCTCCGGTGGTCACCACGGACAGTTCCAACGTCCCTGCCAAGTACAACTACTTCGGCTGCCTGGAAGTGACTGCCAGCACCAGCCAGAATTACCTGGTGGGCGTGACCAACTTTCTCGCGGAGACCGTCGCGAGCCAGTTCGGCGATCACCTCATGTTCGATCGCATGTACGTGCACGGAGTACCCGCCAGCAACACGGTCCAGATGATTCGCGGGTTTGTACTAACAGGTAGCAACATATCCGTGGTCAACAGCTACGTGAGTCAGATTTATTCCGTCACCGACGCTCAAGCGATCCTGGGTGCTAATGGGCCGGGCCCCTATTTGATCCGTAACAACTTTCTCTCCGCCCCAACCGAACCAATTATGTTCGGGGGGACGGGCAGGACACCGGGATATTCCTGCACGATTGCGGCCAGCCCCACCCCGACGAGCACCACAGCAACCGCGAACACCTGCCTCGACAGCAATACACCGCCCGGCGCGGTGAGTACGCCTGCAGTGGGCACCTGCGTTATGTTCCTGAGAGGCGGCACATATTCCGGGGCCAACTGGGTGTGCATCACAGGGAATACCGGCGGGGCGCTTACCTGGACCCCGGCGCTCCCCGGCGCACCGGACACGGGCGCGGGGAAAGTGAAGTGGGGGATGCTTCCTGCAGATATCACTATCAGCCAGAACTACATCTATAAGCTCCCCTCCTGGAATCCCAGCGATCCATCATGGGACGGGGTGACGGGCCGGGCGAGTAAGGACTGCTTCGAGGACAAGTACGGCTTGCGCTGGAATGTTACGGGCAACGTCTGCGTGAATAATTGGAACAACGGGCAGCAATACGCGTTCAACATCAATGCCACCGACCAAAACGGGGATTGTCCTTGGTGCGTTTCCGCAGACGTGACCATAGCGAGCAACGTCTTCAAAAACATTGCCGGAGATTTTCTCATCATCACGTCGCAGAGCGCCTCGGCATTGTGTCCGGGGCCTTTGGCGCGCGCACTCATACAGAACAATCTGTTCTTTGTTCCTGGCGCCGCGGCTAACATAGCCAGTGGTGGCTCGACGTTCGAGATTGCGGGTTATGCCCTGTGCACGGGAGCCGCTGGCGGGGGCGTCGACTCGCTCCAGATCGTTCACAATCACATGTTGGGCTCGGGGATCAATATGGTGCTCGCCGGCGGGACGCCATATAATTTCACGAATCTGGTCATCCGCGATAATCTCACGGAGTTCGATCAGTACCGTTGGTCAACCCCGACACCCTGCGCGAATGGCACGCCTGCCTTCCAGGACGGCCTAGCGTGCATGAACGGTGACATCGCACCGACGATGACGTACTCAAACTCAAACAACGCGATCGTCAACTCCGGGGCGATTAACGGGGATCAAGGTCAACCCGATTCCGTGCTTATCTCGCGCTACGGCTCGATGATCCTGCCTACCCTGGTTGACACCACGGCCCGGAGAAACTATTCGGGAGCGGGCTTCAAGAACTATGCGGCGGTCAATACCGATTACCACAACTTCTCTCTGCTGTCCGGGTCGCCGTTTCACGGGCGGGCCAGCGATGGCACAGATCCGGGTGTGAACTTTGCGCAGTTGGATGCCAGCCTCGGGATTACATCGCAGGGTACAAATGTGTCAGGGAAAGCGGCGGTGGCGGGAAGCGGGAAAGTACAGTGAGAATCTGAAGGAAGCCAGACAGCGCGGGGTCAAGCCGTTATGGCTGTGCGGATTTCCTCTCGCCGAAATACGCTGTTGCCCAACGTCTCAGCCGCGCGGAACATAAGCTCCGCGCCACGCCGGCTGACGCTGGGTTTCATTTCCCCAAGGACATTTCCAGTCTCGCGCACGGGCGGCTACTCCGGCTTTAACGCCGTCGCATCCAATTAAAATCCAGGTAACAATCTTTCGCGCCTTCCCCCAAGGCGCGATCTGCTCCCGGCTCATGGTTTCAACGTATTCCCGTGATGATTCCTCTGTAGAGATGGATTCCCTACCTTACCTCACGTTGCCTGGGATAAGGTTTTTACTTACCTCCGCCGAACTAGGGGTGGTAGGATAAACAAAATGTTGTCTTGTCGTTGGTGTGGTCGGAGAATTTCCGAGGCGATTCATTTTTTCGTCCTGCTGTGCTGGGTGAGTTTTGTTTCGGGCTGGTTGTTTGGCCAGACTGGTCCGACGGCCCCGGCGCTTCCGCAATCTGTGCCGCCATCCGCGCAACCACCCGTGAGCGGCGCGACCAGGGCCGTGAACGATACGGGGAATGTAGTCACCAACGGCACGAATCTGCAGAATGCTTACGACTCCGCATCTTGTGGAGATCAAATTGTTCTCGATGCGGGGGTGGAGTACCGGGCCAATTTCGTTTTCAACAAACATTGTGGCCCCACTGACTGGATTCAGGTCGTCAGCGCGAACCTGGGCAGCATCCCCACGGTTCCCTATGTGAGCGAAGCCCAGGCGAACAATCAAAATAGTGCCCCTTCCGCGCCCACCGAAGCGAATTTCGCCAAACTGACCAGCGGTAACGGATCCCCGGTAGTGACGTGCACGAATGCCCTCAATGTCCCGGGAACCTACAACTATTTCGGTGGCTTGGAGGTCACGAATACGGTTGCCGCGCCCCTGGTATATTGCACAAACGGCCTTTCCGAGACGCTGGTGAGTCAACTTCCGGACCATCTCGTTTTCGACCGAATTTACGCCCACGGCATCACCGGATCCAGCACGCAAATGTTTCTCAGAGGCTTTGTGATCGTGGGCAGCAACGTCGCGATTGTGAACTCCTACGTGGCGGACATCTACTCGATTTTTCAGGACAGCCAAGCGATTCTATTTGCGTATGGGCCCGGGCCGTATCTGGTGCAGAACAACTTCTTGGAGGGGTCAGGAGAGAATATCCTCTCCGGCGGCACTGGCAAAACACCCGGATATTCCTGTACCGTTGCGGACAGTCCAGCTCCCACCACTACCACAGCGAGTGTCGATTCCTGTATGGATGCAGCAGGCGGTACGCTGGACACGCCGGCGGTCGGGACCTGTGTGATGTTCTACACGTCGACGGGGGTTCCGGCGTATACGCCAGATGATTGGACCTGCATCACCCAAAACGCGAGCGGTGCGCTGACGTTTAACGCGATCCCGTCGGCTCCTCTTTCCGGCGCGGGTAAAATTGCCTGGGGTATCGTTCCCGCGGACATCACCATTACCAAGAACGTGATCTACAAACCTCCGGCATGGAATCCGGCGAGCCCCAACTACGATGGCGTGTCGGGGAGCACTTGCACGATTGCGGCAAGCCCGGCGCCAACTACCAGCACGGCAACCATCACGGCCTGCGTCGATGGGAACGGGAATCCGATGGCAATGCCAGCGGCGGGGGCGACGGTGATCCTGTACATCAATGCGTCGACCGTCCAGGTGATCTTGACCGCGATCAATAGTGGCACGGGGGAAGCGACGTTTTCCGCGCAAGCCGCTGCTCCGACTGCTGGAGCTGGCCAGTGCTTGCTAGGGCCCTTCCGCGATGTCAAGAACCTACTGGAGACCAAGTACGGCAAGCGTTGGCTCGTGGATGGAAATGTATTTCAGCATGTTTGGAACGGGGGCCAAGGATATGGGGTCAACCTTAATTCAACCGACCAGAACGGCGACTGCCCCTGGTGCATTGTCCAGGACGTGACGCTTAGCAATAACATCTTCCAGGATCTGTATCAGGCGCTGGCTATTATTCCCGCGCAAAGCTATACAGGCCCGGCCCCGGGACCGCTGGCCCGGGTCATGATCCGGAACAATCTCTTCTGGCCTCAATACAGCGGCACGATCCTGACGGCGACCGGTTACATCATCAAGGGCAGCGATCCGCAGAAGGGAACCCGGAATGGGGCAGACTCAGTGCAGATTATCCACAATCATCTGCTGGGAGCCGGCACCAACATCCACATGGGAGGGACCATTGATAACGGGATGCCGCAGAACTATACGAATCTCGTCATGAAGGACAACCTGACCGAGTTCGACCAATATCGCTGGTTAAGTCAGTGTATTACCGGTCCAGACGGGGTGGAGTGCATTGGCAGCTCGCTCAACACCGGGGGTACGGCGCAAATTGGGACGAACGCGATCATCAATACGGGAGCATTGAATGGCGGGCAAGGCGTTTCCGATTCGACGCTGGCTACGCGGTATGGTTCGATGATTCTGAGCACGATCGTGGACACCTATGCAGCGGCGAATTTCGTAAACTTTTCGGCGATCAATACGGATTATCATAATTACGCTCTCGCGGGCGGATCTCCCTTTCACGGTCTAGCCAGTGACGGTACGGATCCGGGGGTAGATTTCCAGCAACTGGATAGCGTGCTGTTCCCGAGACGGGCGCCTAACTTGCCGCGGCGTCAGGCTTGCTGCGTGGTTCGCGGCGGCAACAGCGCGGAATAGATTTCTTCCATGCGCCGCCCCATGGCGGCGAACGAAAATCCTTCCTGGAGAAACTGCTGCCCTTCCTCCGCGGCATCCTTGCGGCGCGCGTCATGCTCAATCACATTTTCGAGAACCTGAGCCAACTCCGTCACGTTGCCCGGCTCAAACAGCCAGCCGGTTCGCCCATCCGCCACTAGTTCGACATTGCCTCCTGTGCGGGAAGCAACGGCACAACAGCCGCAGGCCATGGCTTCCATGAGCGAATTGGACAGGGCTTCAGACAGAGAGGGAAGCACAAAGATATCGATCGAGCGCAGAAGTTCGGCAACTTCGGCCTTGGCTGGCAGGAAGACGCAATCGTCAAAGATGCTGAGGATCTTAGCCTGTTCCTGCAAGTCGGACTTGCAGATCCCATCGCCGACGATGAGCAGCTTCATTCCGGCACGCAGATTACGAACGCGCGCGAACGCCGTGAGCAGAGTACTCAGATCCTTTTCCGGCCTGAGCGCGCAAACCACGCCAATCACCAACGAAGCTTCGGCGACCTCGGGGCGCCGGGGGCCAGGGATTGGACGGAAAATGTCTAGGTCGAGGCCGTTGTAGCAAAGGTGGATACGTTCGGCGGGAACATGCTCTTCCTCGCGCAAGTGGCGAGCTAAGTACTCACAGTTGACTACCACGGCATCGGCCAGGCGATCGGTGACACGCTGCATGTGGTGCGGCCATCCGGGACGCAAACTGCGGTGATAGCGCTGGCTCGACACGGCCACGACGTTGGAGCAGGTGCGTGCGACGGGAATGCCGAAGGCGATCGCTGGATAATCGAAGGGATGCACCAGCCGGATGCCGTGCTCCCGAATATAACGCCGCATCTCGAGGGCGCCGGTAAACAATGAAGGGGAGCGAAAGGAGCGGACAGGGAAGCGAACAATGGGGATGCCGGCCTGGTCGAGTTCTTGGCGGCGCAATCCCTGATCTTGAAAGCAGCCGATATGAACCGTGAACTTGGAAGGGTCGAGGGAACGCGCCACGGCACTCAACTGCCGTTCCGTCCCGCCCAGGCCGAGTTCACGAATCATCAACAGGATTGGAACAGGAGACGCCATCAGGACCGGGCCAGGAGCGGCAAACCCACAGGTTGCTCTATCTCACGAAACCACAATTCGAGCATCAGCAGCGACCAGATCCAGTGGTAATTGTCCCGCCGGCCACGCTCGTGTTCTTCAATGAGTTTTTTGACAAAGGGAGGCGAAACGATGCCGCGTTCGAGAAACCGTGGGCCCATGAGGTTATCGTGAACCAAATTGCGCAAGGGACCGCGGAACCATTTGGCCAGGGGGACTCCAAAGCCCATTTTCGGGCGGTCCAGTAAGTTGGGAGGCAGGCGGCCGCCCAACGCCTTAATTAAGATCTGCTTACCGCCTCCGTCGCGGATTTTCCAGCGATTGGGCAGCGAAGCCGCGAATTCAGCTAATTTGTGATCCAAAAGCGGGCAACGTACTTCAAGCGAATTGGCCATGGACATCCTGTCCACTTTCACCAGCATGTCGCCGGTCAGGCTGAGGGCGGTGTCGAAGTACATGGCTTGCGACAGAATATCCGTGCCGGCGGGCAGCAGGCAATGCGATAGGGCTTGCAGGAGGAAGCCGGATTCCGCCGGCAGCATCCACTCGGGCTGCAGCAATTCGCGGCGGAGGTAATAGGGTGCGTAATTGCCTTCGATGTAGCGATCCAGAGGACTGGCGCGGCTGATCATCCGCAGATAGTTTTTTCCAAACGCCGCGTAAGGAAGGCGGTCGGCGGCCCAGGAGGCTACCCGCCGCACGGCTTGCGGGACGCCATCAAGAGCCCGTAACTTCTCGATATCGACAAAGCGCGTGTAGCCTCCGAAAAGCTCGTCACCACCGTCGCCGCTGAGCGCCACTTTCACGTGACGCGCGGCGAATTCGGAAACGATAAATGTCGGAATGGCGGAGGAATCGCCAAACGGCTCGTCGAAATGATGCACCAGACGCGAGACTAAATCGGTCGAGTCGGGGCGCACCAGAATCTCGTGATGATCGGTTTTATAAGCTTGGGCTACCTGTGCCGCAAAAGGGAGCTCGTTGAACTCGGCCTCCTCGAAGCCAATGGAAAACGTTTTCACAGGTTCGCTGGACTGGAGCGCCATCGATGCTACCACGCAGCTCGAATCGATCCCGCCGCTCAGAAAAGCGCCGAGCGGGACATCGGCCAGCATGCGGATGCGGACCGACTCGTCGAACAGTTCGCTTAATTTTCCGGATGCTTCCTCTTCGCTCAACCCGGGTGGGCCTTCTTCGGACGGAGCGGGCCGGCGCCAGTACGCTCCCTGCTCGACGCGGCCGTCGGCGTGGTAGAGCATCCAGGATCCCGGCGGAAGCTTGCGCACCTGACGATAGGGGGACCAAGGATCCGGAATGTAGGTGAACTGGAAGTATAAACGGAGGGCGTCCGGATCGATCTCGAGCGGCAGGCCGGCGGCGCGCAGGCATTTCAATTCGCTGCCGAAGAACAGCCCGTTCGGGAGATCCGCGTAATACAGGGGCTTCTTGCCGAAGCGGTCCCGTACCAAGAGGAGTTGCTTCCGCCGATTGTCCCAGATTGCGAAAGCGAACATCCCACGCAGTTTTTGCAGGCCTTCAACGCCTTCCTGTTCGTACAGATGCAGGAGGGTTTCGGTGTCGCTGTTGGTGGCGAACTGATGACCCTGCGCGATGAGTTGACGCCGCAGTTCCTGGTAGTTATAAACCTCGCCGTTGAAGACCACCCAGAGGCTGCCATCCTCATTCGAGATGGGCTGATGACCGGTGGCTAAGTCGATGATGCTGAGGCGCCGCATTCCGATGGCACATCCATCGCGAACGTAATACCCGTCGTCGTCCGGACCACGATGACGGATCTGGTCGCACATGGTGCGAACCCGGCTCAATTCCGCCGGGCCGTCCCGCAAAACATAGCCTGCTATGCCGCACATAAAGAAGAGGCCGTCGATGCGCCGTCCTTTAGATTATTGCAGAAACGCTGGAAGCATCGCTGTGCTAAAATTAAGTTAAATCAGGCCTTAGCTTGACCATTCTTTGGCTTCTCAATATAAATCCCCACCAAGGGATGCGACATGGCGGCACTCTTCGCTACACCAACCTGTCGCGGCGGCTACTGGCGTTTGGCCATCGTGTTTATTACGTATTGACCAACGATGCGCGCGTCGATCGCTTGCGGCGCAACCGTTACTTGGACGAGTTGCGCGGCGAAAATTGTTTCACGGATTACTTTGAAATCGATGAGCCGCCCTATCCTCAACCCCGCGGCCGGCTGAGCCGTCTTCTCATTCATCCGGGCGCTCGCGATGGGATGCTCCGTTCGTCCCGCCGCGACTATCGGAAGCGCTTCCAGGAGCTGGCCCACGACCTGCATGCGGATCTGTGCGTCCTCAGTGACCAGGACCGCCTGTTTCTGGTTTCCGATGCCGCGCGTCTCCCCCCCATACTCATCGACTGGTGCGATTCGTTCACGCTCCACTATGCGCGGGAGTATCGGGTACTATTGCGAGCTGGAGCGCTGCGGGAAGTGCCGCGAACGATCAAGAATCTTGTAGATGCTTTCCTTAGGGAAGCTTTTTACGGGCGTCACGTCGCCGCAAATATGGTCGTGTCCGCCGCGGACAAGAAGTGCCTCGATCGTTTGAATGGCCGGCCTCGCTTGAATCATATTCTGCTAAACGGCGTTACCCTAAATGCGCCGGCGGTGGCGCCGGGTCAGCTCGCGGACTCGCTTCCTCAAAACAAAGTTCCCAACCGGCTGATCTTCACAGGCTCGATGAGCTATGCACCCAACGAGTTTGGGGCATTGTGGTTTATAGACCACGTTCTACCACGGTTGCTCCGCGTGGACCCGGACATTCGGGTGGTAATCGCAGGGCAGGAGCCGCAGCCGGCGTTGCTTGCCAAAGCCAGCCGCCACGTGGAAATCACCGGCTTAGTCGCCGACATGCAGGCTGAGATAGGCCGCAGCCAGTTGTATGTGGCGCCACTGTTTTCCGGCGGCGGTTTCCGCAACAAGATCGTCGAGGCTTTGGGCAGCGGCACTTATGTCATCGGAACAACGATGGCGTTGGAGTTTCTGGACGATCGCTTGCGCTCGAAGCTGCAAGCGGCGGACAGCGCCGACTCGTTCGCCGAGAAGATTCTGGATTACCTCAAAAACCCTGGCGCCTTCGACCAGCGGCTTCGGGAGGCCATGCAAATACTCCGCGACGAATATTCATGGGATGTCCGCTCCCGGCAGTTCGAGGCCCTATGCCTTGGGCTCACGCGGGCGCCGGGTTGACTCATCGTTCGATTCGCTCTGCGACTCAGCGAGAGGTGATGCCATACTAGAGGGATGCAGAATGTGTCGACCAGCATGGCGCAAACTACGGCCCTCGACGCACGTAGTACCAAGGTAATCCGCCCGCCTGCTTTCAATTTGGGCACTACGCTGCGGCACATCCGTGAGTTTTCGGACTACACGGATCTGTTTCTGACGCTCAGTATGCACCGTATTAAAGTGCGCTACAAACAGTCGGTTTTGGGGATTGCGTGGGCCGTCCTCCAGCCGGTTTCTCTGATGTTGATCTACATTGCCATCTTTTCCATCGTGAGCCAGATGCCGAGCGATGGCCTGCCCTATGCGGTATTTGTATTTGCGGCTCTTCTCCCATGGACGTATTTTTCGACAGCGGTATCGGCGGCAACAACCAGCTTGGTGGCACATAATCAGATGGTGACCAAGGTCTATTTCCCGCGCGAAATTCTGCCGTTGAGCTATGTGGTGGTGGGGGTTTTTGACTTCATCATCGCTACTACTGTGCTGGCGGGCCTGATGATTTATTATCACGTCGCGGTAAGTTTCGTCATTGTTTGGGCGATTCCTATCCTCTTGGTGGAGACGATGTTCGTGGCGGCGCTTTCCATTCTTTTCTCCGCCATCCTGGTGCGGTTCCGCGATCTTGGGTTTGCCATGCCATTAATCCTGCAACTCTGGATGTTTGCGACTCCGGTGGTGTACCCGCTCAGTAAGGTCCCCGCAAAATTTCGAGGATGGTATGTGCTGAATCCGATGGTCGGTGTGGTAGAAGGCTTCCGGCATGTGGTTTTGCAAAGGATGTCTCCGGACCTTCCCTCCCTGCGGATCTCGTTTCTGATCTCCGCCGTTCTACTGGTGTTTTCCTATGCTTATTTCAAACACAAAGAAGCCACCATGGCGGATATAATCTGAGTTTTCCTTAAATCGATGATCGACTTACGCTTTGACCACGTTTCAAAACGCTACCGGATTCGCCAGGAAGACGCGACTCACCATTCCGGATGGCTCAACAAAATGCGCAGCCGCCTGGGGCCCGGTAAGGATTTCTGGGCTTTGCGCGACGTCAATTTCGAAGTGACTCGCGGGGAGACGCTGGGAATCATTGGTCACAATGGCTCGGGTAAGAGCACCATCCTCAAGCTGCTGGCGAATATCACCACGCCGACGAAGGGCGAAATTACTGTTTGCGGCCGTATTGCAGCGCTGCTGGAGGTGGCTTCGGGGTTCCATCCAGAGCTGACGGGCCGGGAAAATATCTTTTTGCACGGATCGATCATTGGCATGCGGCGCCGTGAAATCCACGCCAAGCTCAACCGGATTATCGATTTCGCGGAAATCCGCCCCTTTATCGACCTGCCGGTAAAGCGCTATTCCTCGGGCATGTTCGTAAGGCTGGGGTTCTCCATTGCCGCCCACCTCGAGCCCGAAATTCTGTTACTGGATGAAGTGCTGGCCGTCGGAGACATGACCTTTCAACGAAAGTGCGTGGACCGCATCCTGGAATTGAGCCGCAGCGGAATGACGATCATCTTCATCTCCCACGATCTGGCCGCGGTGGAGCGTCTTTGTGAACGTGCGATCCTGCTGGAACGCGGGCAAGTCGCCGGTGAGGGGCCAGTGAGCGCTCTGACAGCCCAATATTTGACCCGAGTTCAGCCCTCGACGGAAGAACAGCCCACTCACAGCGCTGGGGACGTGAAGATTGCATCGACGCAGTTCTTCGACGAATCGGGCCGCGCCAGCCTGCAGTTTCGCACCGGTTATCCGTTGCGCGCGCGAATCGACTACGAGGCGCTCAAAGAAGTTAGCCCCGCGGTTTTCAGGTTGCAGTTTTTCGGCCTCGACGATCACCTGCACTGTGAGTTCGTCAGCGGGCTAGATAGCATGCCATTGACGCTCGCGCCTGGTCCGGGAGCGATTGAGTTCCTGTGCGACGAAATCGCGCTCCAGCCCGGCATCTATCACATGGACGTCACGGCGGAACGGGCCGACGGTTCTGCACTCGACGAGAAACGCCGCTGCGCTCTCATTCACGTGGGACAGGGCAAGCAAGTGCATGGCACGTTTTATGCGCCGCACACCTGGCGCGCGGTTGCTACAGGCGTTCGTTCCTCTGATGAGCAACCTGCAGGACTTCGCTAGTGACTCAGAGCGCAAAGCCCGCGTGGGTGGCATCGCGATGAAACATTTCCACGGTTTCGAGCGAATAGTCGTCCAGGTCCTTACCGACCAACGCCAGCTTGTGTAGCAGATCGTTGGTCGCGGTAATGATATGGCAGCCCACCGAGTCTGCTTGAAAGATGTTCAGCAACTCGCGCGGGCTGGCCCATATAAGCTCAATATTCGAGTAGGGACGCAATCGTTCCACGGCCTCGGCCATCAGGGGAACGGGATCGCGACCTGTGTCTGCAATCCGGCCCGCGAATACGGACACATAGGCGGCCGGGCCGTTCGCGAGCGCCGCACTCACATCCCGGATTTGGTCGAGCGTCATCATGGCGGTCACGTTCAGCTTGACTCCTTGGCGAGCCAAGCGGCAGATCAAATCCAGCGAACTTTCGCGCCGAGTATTGGTGACTGGGATCTTAGTGTAGACGTTTGCGCCCCAGCGGGAGATCTTCAGCGCCTGCCGTTCCATTTCATCGAATTCGTCGGCAAACACTTCGAGTGAAATGGGACGATCCGGGACGGCGTTCAGGATATCTTTGGCAAAGGCCTCATAGTCCGTGATGCCGGCTTTGCGCATAAGCGTGGGATTGGTGGTGAAGCCGCGGATCATCGGGTTCTCATACATCTTCAGAATGCCGGCACGCTCGGCGCCGTCCGCGAACAACTTCACTCTGAGATCTTTTACTGGTTTGGGCGCCATATTTTAGGGCATTCCACTTCCAAGATTCTTCCTGGCTATCAATAAGTTACCGCACTCACCAGGCAACTATAGATCGGCTGTTATGCGCTCAATAATAAGGGCCAGGGCGTACCCTCTTGGGCCTAATGATAGCGTGCAGTCTTCAGCGGGCCAAGCGGGGTAGGGAACTCGAGTACCCAAGTACTGTAGGTCCTGGAGCCCAAGTGAGTAAGGGAAACCTCGTTTAAGTGGTGTATACTCCTTCCTGGAGGGGCCGGGATGAAGATTCGCATCCCGGATATCTATTTGACTAGCACAGGACTTCACTCCTAAAGATAGCGATTCGAGCAGCGGAACAGCGCCACCCACTGCAACTCCAATCGTAGTGGGTTGCAGGCTCCAGCCTTGCTGTAAGACCGGCTTCCAACGCGGAACTGCGTCTTTTGGAGGGGACTCATGGGATTCGTTAGATGACGTGCCAAAACAACCGACCGTGTCCAGTGCACATTTGGTTCGCCGCCGCCGGCGATCTGAACGTCGGGTTCGTGAGGCGGATGCGGTGGCTGCTGAGCGAGTGGGAGCAGTTGCGGCTTGACAGCTTACAGGCTGAGGCCGACAAAGTTCGATTCGTTGCGGCGCACGCGCTCGTCCGGGTGGCACTCTCCAAAGTTTATCCAGCCGGAATAATGGACTGGAGTCTGGATCATACCTTCGCCGGCAAGCCCTTCGTGCGTGGGCCTCACGGCGCTGAAGGCCTTCAATTTAGTCTGTCTCACGCCGGCAATTTAGTTGGATGCGCGATCGCGAGCGTGCCGGTGGGCTTCGACATTGAACCTCTGCAGCAGGACTTTGTTGTCGACGAATTGTTGCGGGGTACGTTGGCCCCGCAGGAACTCTCGCGGTGGCATCGTGAGCCTCGGGAGGATCGAGTTCGACGGTATCTATCCTACTGGACGCTGAAAGAGGCCTTGGCCAAAGGATTGGGCGTGGGGATGAACGTGCCGTTTTCAAGCCTGGCGTTCGATGTTAACGACGACGGCCAGGCGCACGTTTTGACGATGCCCGTGTCTCTAGGGGACGCTGCGGCGTGGAAGGTGCACAGGCTCGATTTGATGGGAACGTATGTCGGCGCCGTAGCCGTGAAACCGAAAGCAGGCGAGGCCATCGAACTCCGCATCAACCGCTTTGAGATGGGAACACTGGACCACTGGGTCCTTTCGAGCCGCGGTACAGCAGTAGTGCGGGCGCTGCAGCCTCCTGATGCCCACCTTAACGGGAGGGCCCGTTGGAGTATCTAGATCAGGAAGCCACGACTGCAATGAGTGCTCCACGAATTGCCACCGAGGAGGTACTGGCATCCATCTGGAGCGATCTATTTCACCGCGACAAGATCGGTATTCACGAAGATTTTTTCGAATTGGGCGGCCACTCGCTGATGGCTATGCGTGTGCTCGCGAGGGTACGCTCCAGGTTCGGAGTAGACCTCGACGTGCGCGATTTCTTCGCAGCGCCGACCATTGCCCACATGTCCGGGCTCATCGCTCGACGCCAGACGAGCCCCGCCGCTCCTGCCCCGGAACGGCCTAGGACCGAGAATCCTGCCCCATCCGCCATCGTGGTCGTCGGGCACCACCCAGCCCACCAGCGTCAGTGTGTGCATGAGCTCTTTGAAAAACAGGCAAGGGAACGCCCAGATTCCATCGCCTTGGTGCACAAGAATCGCCGGATCACCTACCGGGAATTGAACCGGCTGGCCAACGCGGTGGAACGCGACCTTCTACGGTGGAATCTGCCAGCCGATTCGGTCGTCGCACTCTGCTTGGATCGTTCTCCGGAAACGATAGCCGCGATGCTGGGAATCCTTAAGGCAGGTGCGGCCTATCTACCGCTCGACCCTGCCCACCCAACCCAGCGTCTGGCGCTGCTGCTGGAGGACTCTGCAGCCCGCGGCCTGGTCACTCAGTCCGGGCTGCTGAAGTGCTTCCCCGAGTGGAATGGGCCCACGTTGCTCGCCGATAGTATCCAAGGTTGCGATGAAGGCGCGCATCGCGCGAAAGGCAACCCAGAGGACCTCGCTTATGTGATGTACACTTCCGGCTCCACCGGTACGCCGAAGGGCGTCGAAATCCCTCATCGTGCGATTGTGCGCCTGGTGTTTGGAAACGACTACGCCCGCTTCGGGCCGGATCGAGTCTTCCTGCAAATGGCGCCGGTCTCGTTCGACGCGTCGACCTTCGAGATCTGGGGCGCTCTTCTGCACGGTGCAACGTGCGTCCTCTATCCCGAGACGCTGCCCATTCCAAGCATCTTGGGCGCCTTACTCAAAAGCGAGCGGGTCACCACAGTATGGCTCACGACGTCTTTGTTTAATGCTCTGATTGACGATGACCCTGGGATATTAACCACGGTCGAGCAACTTCTGGTTGGCGGCGAAGCGCTATCGGTTCCCCATATAGCACGAGCGCTGGAAGTGTTGCCGGCTACGGAACTGATCAACGGTTACGGTCCCACCGAATGCACCACTTTTGCTTGTTGTTACCGAATCCCCCGGCGGTGGGACAAGGCCCCTACCTCGATTCCCATCGGGCGGCCGATCGCCCGCACTGAGGTCTATATCCTGGACGAGCAGTTGGCGGCGGTGCCGGCCGGACAATCCGGCGAGCTGTACATCGGTGGCGACGGGCTGGCGCGTGGATACCGTAACAGGCCCGACTTGACCCAAGCTTCGTTCGTGTCGAACCCTGTCCGCAAGGATGGTTCACTCGTTTATAGGTCAGGAGACATGGTTCGTTTTCGGCCAGACGGAAACATCGAATTCCTGGGCCGGAAAGACGAGCAGGTCAAGATCCGAGGATTTCGCATCGAACTTGGGGAGATTGAGGCAGCGCTCGTCCAGCATCCTTCGGTAGCTCAGGCGGCCGCTCGGGTGTACGAGCGTGAACCGGGCGACAAGCACCTTATCGGCTACGTTGTGTTGCATCCCAGCGAGCAAGCTACTGCGGCCGATTTGCGGGGGTTCTTGTCGGATCGTCTGCCGCCTTACATGATCCCGTCTTGGTTCCAAGTCATGAGCAACTTGCCGCTGACTGCTCATGGGAAGTTGGACCGGCGCGCACTCCCTCTTCCCGACGCGGCACCGCCTCAGGAGTCCTCCAGTATCCGTGCCGCCGAGCCGCAAAGACTACGTCAAGTTTCGTTCTCGCAAGAGGCCTTGTGGCTTCAGGACCGCCTCTATCCGGGAATTCCTGCGTACAATGTGTGCCGGGCGGTGGAATTGGGGGGTCCGCTGGATAGGGCCGCCTTGGCCGATTCGCTCAGCGCTATTGTGAAGCGCCATCCGACGTTGCGCACGACCTTTACGCAGGCGGCCGGGGTTCCCATGCAAGCGGTCTCTGACGAATGGGCATGCACCTTACAGGAACTGGATCTGTCGGCGAATCGTGAAGGCTGCGCTACCGCACTGCGAGAGGAAGCCAGAAAAACGTTTAACTTGGCGTCTGGGCCTGTGTTTCGGACGCTATTGGTGCGCCTGGCGCCTGAGCAGCATGTCCTGGTCCTGAATGTTCACCATATTGTCTTCGACGGCTGGTCGCTCGGAATTCTATTCCGTGAACTGAGCGAGATTTACAGTGCGCTAGTACAGGGGATTACGCCTCACTTGCCAGAGCTTCCAATCCAATACGCCGACTATGCAGAAAGGGAGCGGGACCTGCTGCGGAGCGGAGCAAAGGATAGCGCTTTGCAGTACTGGAAGCGGCAACTGGCCGGCGCGGAACCCCTGTGTCTGCCTCTGGATCATCCTGCTGCTCCGCAGAGGGAGCTGCGGGGAGCAACCTTGGAATCGCGCCTGGAGCATGGACTGGTTTCCCAGTTGGACCAGTTGGCCCGCCAGGAGAACGCGACGTTGTACATGGTCTTACTGGCAGCGTTTCAAGCTTTGTTGCACCGCGCCACTGGACAAGAGGACATCCTGGTTGGAGTTCCCGTAGCCAACAGGCTATGGCAGGAAACCGATGGACTGATCGGTTTCTTCGTCAATACTCTGGTCGCCCGTACCCGGGTGCAGGAGGGGAGTTCGTTTCGTCAGTTGCTGGGCAGTGTTCGCGAAGTCCTGCTGGACGCGTACGACCGCCAGGACGTTCCGTTCGAGAAACTGATGGAGATCCTCCGGCCGGCGGGAACTCCTTATCAAGGACCTCCGATCCAGGCCGTCTTCGTCCTGCAAAACACGCCCGCGGAGGAACTCCGCCTCGCAGGATTGCGCGCACGAGTTACCAGCCCCGACACTGGCACGGCAAAGTTCCCCCTGACGGTTTCCATCGAACATCAGGGCAGCGAGTTGACGATCGAGACGCAATATAACAGTGATCTCTTTGAGGCGAACACAATCAAAAAACTGATGGCCGGTTACGTGGCGCTTCTCAATGCGGCGGTTACGAATCCGGGTCAGCAGGTCTCATCCCGAACCCTGCCCGAGCTGGCAGGAGTCCGCAAGGCGGCCAGCGGTGAAGCTCGAAGGAAACAGATCAGCCAGCATGCTACGCACATCTCGCAGGCACTGGACCAGATCGAGCTCCGGGTCACACGGATGTGGCAGGATCTCCTTGGCATGCGATCTGTAGGTATGGACGACAACTTCTTTGAATTGGGAGGACATTCGCTGCTGGCAGCGAGGTTGATTGCCCGGATAGAGAAGGAATTTGACATCCAACTAAGCCTGAGCTCTCTGTTCCACGCCCCCACCGTGCGGCAGCTTGCCACTTTGATTCGGAGCGGCTCGGCTCCCGCGCGACTAGACATCATCCCGATTCAACCAGCGGGTTTGCGCCTGCCTTTTCATTGTCTCGGTGGCGGACCGATGTTTGTTGACCTGGCGAATCTGCTGGGCCCGGATCAGCCGTTCCTGGGTGTGCCCGCACCCGATGGCGCGACGCTGCCCACGCCCTACCGGCTGGAAGATTTTGCAGCCGCGCAAGTGCGCTCGATCCGGCAGTTTCAACCCGTCGGCCCCTATTGCCTAGGGGGATGGTCAGCCTCTGCGGCAGCGGCATACGAAGTGGCCCAGCAACTCCGCCGTGAGGGCCAGGAAGTATCCTTGCTGGTTCTGTTCGACGGCATGAATCCTGCTGGTTCGGAAGGCATGGTCCGGCGGGAACGTTTCAAAGAGCGCATTGCGGAGCTTACCGCCAGGATAC